>ENA-UPTJ01001419-UPTJ01001419.1-marine-metagenome-genome-assembly--contig:-NODE-1419-length-12936-cov-4.454002_pt1 | contig 12936 bp, 13 predicted proteins | sample MGYA00238168_ERZ767080 | MGnify/ENA primary metagenome ERZ767080 (study PRJEB28935, sample SAMN06266237) | marine metagenome | isolation source: Columbia River Estuary | place: USA:Columbia River... | reverse complement strand
CAGTTACCTTTCAAGTGAAACATATCCACAACATTTCCATACATGAATCCGTGGTTTCTAACCTCAACGGGATAACTAAAACTTGGATGGGTGCATTTCATACGAATTCCAGAACCTTGAAGTTGGTTAAACCCATCACAGGGGTTGAAGGGAAAAATAAAATCATAGAACATAGAGTCGATTAAGTTTCCGGAAGCTCCGGCGAGTATAAAAGCAATAGCGGTTAAGAGCAGTGTACTACCCCCTCGTTTTATCTCTTTCATCAGAAAGTAAACAATTGCCCCAATGGCGGCTAACCGAAAAGAGCTAAGAAACAATTTGCCATATGCGGAGGATCCAAAAGTGGTACCAAAGGCCATTCCTTGATTTTCCGTGTAAAGAATTTCGAACCAAGAACCGAAAACAGGCCAGGGCTCGGTACGGGAAACGTGGGTTTTTACATAAAGCTTAACGCACTGATCCAACACCAACAGGAACAATACCAGCCCCGTAAGCCAAAGGGTTTTTTTCTTCACTTAATTTTTTTGTGCGTTTTTTGCGTCAATACTCATCGTAGCATGGGGAACCAGGCGTAAACGTTCCTTGGGTATTAGGGTGCCAGAAATGCGACAAATACCATACGTTTTGTTTTGTATACGAACCAATGCCGCCTGGAGGTTTTGAATGAATTTCTCTTGTCTTGCCGCAAGCTGGGCTACCTCTTCCCTGGATAAGGTTTCAGAACCATCTTCCATCATATTAAAAGTTCTTCCGGTATCGTCGGTTCCATGGTCATCGTTGTGGGATAAACTCCCCTTTAACAGTTGGTAGTCCTCCTGAGCCTCCTGTAACTTTCTATTAATCAAATCCTTGAACTCTTGAAGTTCTTCGTCTGAATATCGTGTTTTATCTTTCGCCATGGTCGTTTTCAAAGAGAGCAAATATATAATTTTATTCAAATTCAGCAAACGAACCTTGAAGCAAATCCAAGGTAAATATTAATTTTGAGCCTATGATTAACCTTTTTGCTAGCAATCGAACGCTGCTTTTGCTGTTGCTTCCCTTGCTTGTTTTTCTGTATCACCTCGGGTTTCATTTTACAGGTCCCTATGTGGAACATGGGGCTACCTTTGGTTTATGGGGTACATTTCACCCAAAAGAAATCTTGGGAAAGGATGCTTTATGGTTGGTCCCCTTTGCTTCTTTTATTCTCGTTTTGATAAATGCCGTTACTGTTAATGCCATTTACAACGAACATGAATTTCAGGAACGCAACTCCTATTTACCAGCCTTAGTTTATGTCGGAATAAGCAGCGCATTTGAATCTTTTTATAGGATCGAAAGCAATCATTTCACCCACCTGTTCATTGTGCTATTTTTGCATCAAATTTTTTTACTGAAACAAAACGACAAAAACGTTTCAAGGATTTTCAATGCCGGATTTTTCATTGCCATCGCGATCACCCTTTCCCCTTCCTTGATCATTGGATTACCGTTTTTTCTGAGTGTCATTCTGCTCACACGAACCGCAAACATTAAAGAAATATTTATCTTTCTATTGGGCATTTCCCTTCCTTTTTACTTTGCTTTTTCCTATCAATACATCGTGCACCACCATCTGAGCATTCGATCCATGATGTCCTTATCGGCACAACGTATCCCAGACGCAAAAATGACCTATGCATTGGTCATTACTTTTTTGTTAATGATTTTTAGTTTTTGGGGATCCAGAAACCGATTCAATACCGCTTCGACACGGCTAAGAAAACACTTGCAGGCCGTTGAAATTTTAATGATGGCATTTTTGGCAGCCTTCATTTTTTCATGGTTTTTAATTAAATTGAGGCTTCAACCGGAATTATTAATTGTCCCCATGGCTATCTTATTTCCGTTTGCCCTTTTATCCAAATCGGGTTCTGTCCTTTCTCGGGGATTTTTCTATTTCTTGTTGCTAATAAATTTTATTAAGATTATTATTTTACCATAGGTACAATCCTTCAAAATGCTACTTTTGTCTAAAAAATGAAGTTCGGTGTAGTCACCTTTCCGGGTTCCAATTGTGATCAAGATATGATTTATGTCTTGAGAGATCTCTTAAAACAATCGGTTGTATCCCTTTGGCACAAGGATACGTCATTAGCCGGTGTGGATTTTGTCATCTTACCAGGAGGATTTTCCTACGGCGATTACCTTCGTTCAGGGGCTATTGCAAAGTTCTCTCCCATCATGGGCGAGGTAGTAAAACACGCGCAACGTGGTGGATACGTCATGGGAATTTGCAATGGCTTTCAGATTTTAACCGAAAGCGGCTTACTTCCAGGAGCGCTTTTACACAACGTTGACCGAAAATTTATTTGCAAAAACGTAAATCTAGTTCCAACGACGACGCAGACGCCAATCACACAAGGCCTTTCAAAAGACCGAGTGTATAGGATTCCCATTGCTCACGGAGAAGGCCGTTTTCATTGCGATGAAACAACGTATAAAGCGTTAAAAGACAACGACCAGATTATCTTTCAATATTGTAGGGTCGACGGTAAGGTTGATGAAGACCACAATCCAAACGGATCGCTGCACAATATTGCGGGAATTTGCAACCAAGGTAAAAACGTATTTGGCATGATGCCTCACCCGGAACGTGCTGCGGATCCTACCTTGAACAATGAAGACGGGAGAGCGATTTTTGATTCGTTATTAAAATTCTGTGCCTCATGAACGTTTTACTTTTAGGTTCCGGTGGAAGAGAATCTGCCATCTCCTGGAAAATCGCTCAGAGTTCAATCCTAGACACCTTGTACATTGCTCCTGGAAATGCGGGAACAAAGGCTTGGGGAAAAAACGTTATGCTCAACCCCTTAGATTTTGATGCGGTAAAGAAATTTGTACTTGAAAACCGAATCGATATGGTAATAGTAGGTCCCGAGGAGCCTCTTGTTCTTGGGATTTCAGATTTTTTCAAATCCGATAGCGCCTTAAAAAATGTTGCCCTAATTGGACCTTCAAAACATGGAGCACAGTTGGAAGGAAGTAAATCCTTTGCAAAGGAATTTATGATGAGACACAAAATTCCAACGGCGCGCTATGGTTCGTTTACGGTAGAAACGTTGAGGGAAGGAATAGACTTTATGAGTTCCCTAAAACCTCCATATGTGCTGAAAGCAGATGGATTGGCCGCGGGAAAAGGGGTATTAATTCTCGACGATCTTAACGAGGCTAAAGAAACCTTCACGCGAATTTTATTGGACGAAACCTTTGGTGAGGCGGGAAAAACGGTCGTTATAGAACAGTTCCTGAAAGGCATCGAACTATCGGTTTTTGTCGTTACCGATGGAATTTCCTTTAAGCTACTTCCAGAGGCAAAGGATTATAAACGAATTGGTGAGCAAGACCAGGGAGAAAATACGGGAGGTATGGGAGCGGTTTCTCCAGTTACCTTTGCCGACGCAGGGTTTATGGACAAAGTGTTGAACCAGGTTGTTATTCCTACCGTGAAAGGAATTCACAAGGAAGGTATAGACTACAAAGGGTTTATCTTTTTTGGACTCATAAACGTTAAAGGAGATCCCTTTGTAATTGAATACAATTGCCGAATGGGTGACCCAGAAACGGAAGTCGTTATTCCAAGAATTAAATCAGACTTGCTTGATTTATTGGAGGGCATTTCTACGCAAACCCTTTCAGAACGAGATGTTCAATTTTCGGATCTTTCTGCAGCGACCGTCATGATGGTTTCGGGGGGATACCCTCGGGCCTATGAAAAAGGGAAAACTATTTACGGGTTAAATGCTGTAACAGAAAGTTTGGTGTTTCATGCAGGTACCTGTGCCGATGGTCCGCAGGTGAAAACGGATGGCGGTAGGGTTTTGGCTGTGACATCCTTTGGTCGAAACATAGAACAAGCACTCCAGCGATCCTACGAAAGTCTCGAGAAAATTTCTTTTGAGAAAGCGTATTATCGAAAAGACATAGGCCAAGATTTGATTTAATGACCGAAGAAACATATATCCTTCTTTTCGTTTTATCGCTTTGTTTTTCAGCCTTTTTTTCTGGCATGGAACAAGCCTATCTTTCCTCTAATCGTTTGCGGGTGGAGGTTGAGCGAACACGTGGCAGTTTAAGAGGTCAAATCAATGGATTGTTTTACCGAAAACAATCGACCATGATTGCAATGATGCTTCTCGGGAATAACATCTCGTTGGTGGTTTATGGGATTACCTTTGGTCACTTGCTCATAGGAGAATCCAAACAATTATGGGGAATTGAAAACGAAATAGCGCTCTTGGTGATTCAAACGATCTTATCTACCCTATTGGTTTTGTTGGGAGCAGAATTTTTTCCAAAAGCCATAGCCACTATTAATCCAAATCGCTTTTTGAACCTCGGTACTTACCCCTTATTGGTGGTGTTTATTTGCTTGTACCTACCAACTCAATTTATATTGTTCCTTAGCTTGTTGCTCATTAAAATTACGGGATCTAAATTGAAAACATCGGAAAAGGTTTTTTCTAAAGTGGATTTGGAACATTACGTAGAAGATTTAAACGCGCGCATCGATCCGGAGCAAGAACTGAAACATGAAATGACCATCCTACAAAATGCCCTGGCATTCAATAGCGTAAAAGCAAGGGATTGCATGATACCACGAACGGAGATTATTGCCGTAGACATTGACGAAGAAGTGGAGGCTACGTTACAATTGTTCATTCAAAAGGGACTTTCCAAAATTGTAGTATACCGAAAATCTATCGACAATATCATTGGGTATGTGCATTCGTTTGATTTTTTTTCAAACCCTTCCTCGATCAAACCAATATTAAAACCTATAGGTTTTGTTCCGGGGGTGCTATCGGGACGGGAGTTATTAGAAACCTTTTCCAAGCAAACCGGAAACATTGCTGTTGTCACGGATGAATACGGTGGGACCGCTGGTATAATTACCATCGAAGATGTTATCGAAGAGATCTTTGGTGACATAGAAGACGAACACGACAAAGAGGATTGGTTAGAAGAACGCCTTTCCGATACCGAGTTTCTTTTTGCGGCACGGGTTGATATCGATTACATTCGTAAAAACTATGGAATTGATCTTCCTGAGTCCGATGAGTACGATACCCTCGGAGGATTGATTATTTATCGATTGGAGCGAATTCCATTGGAAAAAACAACCCTATCCATTGACGATTCACTGCAGTTGGTCATCGAAGAAGTGAGCGAGCGCCGTATCGAAAAAGTCCGAATTATCCTTTCATGAGTGCCTTAAATCCAAGACAATTTAAATCCGTTCTTTTTGATATGGACGGTGTTCTTATTGATTCAGAGCCTATGTGGAAAATTGCCATGGAGGACGTTTTTTCCTCCCTTGGAAGCCGATTAACCAAAGAGGATTTCCAACGGACCGTTGGTTTGCGCATTGATCAAGTGGTTTCGTTTTGGAATGCCGAAGAATCATGGGGCATTGAGGATCCGAATTGGGTTGTGGACCAAATAATTGATCAAATGATCGAATTAGTAGCCGAAAACCCGAGTCCGTTACCAGGCGTAATAGAAACATTGGATTATTTACAGAGCCTACCAATTAAAATTGGATTGGCAACCTCCTCTCCCATCCGACTTATGCAATCAGTTCTCTTTCACATGGGGTTATCCGATTGCTTTCATACAACCTGTTCAGCCGAAAAAGAACCCTATGGAAAACCTCATCCTGCCGTATATCTGCGTGCAGCCGAGGAACTATCTGTTGTCCCACAAGCCTGCCTGGTTATTGAAGATTCGCTCAATGGAATAATTTCAGGAAAAGCTGCCTTCATGAAGGTTGTTTGTATCCCAGAAAAGACACACCATCCAAATTCAAGATTAAATTTAGCCGATTTTCATTATTCCGTAATGACCCAATTTCTTGATGATTTTCGTGCGCAATGGAACCATCCTAATTCAAATGGAATCGTACCTTTGTAGGGTAAAGCAGCGACCTTGGAAGACTCATTCGATTACAGAGAACAAGCAGAAAACCACGAACAAGAGTATGACCGCGTACTCCGCCCGAAAAATCTTGGTGATTTTGCAGGACAACCGTCTGTTGTAGATAACTTACAAGTATTCGTTGAAGCGGCAAAGCTTCGAAACGAGCCGTTGGATCATGTATTGTTACACGGACCTCCTGGACTTGGAAAGACAACGCTAGCCAATATTATTGCCAATGAAATGGGGGTGGGTTTTAAAGTTACCAGCGGCCCAGTCCTGGACAAACCTGGCGATTTGGCGGGTTTATTAACCAATCTGAGTGAAGGGGATGTACTTTTCATAGATGAAATACATCGATTGAGCCCAGTGGTAGAGGAGTACCTATACTCTGCGATGGAAGATTATGTGATTGACATTTTGTTGGATTCTGGTCCGAATGCGCGCACCATACAAATCAACCTAAATCCTTTTACCTTGATTGGCGCGACTACCCGTTCAGGACTTCTTACGTCGCCTTTACGTGCCCGCTTCGGCATCAATGCAAGGCTTGAGTATTACGACGCTAAAACCTTAACCCAGATAGTTGAGCGATCCGCCGGACTACTCAATATTCCTACCAATGAAAGCGCGGCATACATGATTGCAAGCCGCAGCAGGGGTACGCCCCGTATCGCTAATGCCCTTTTGAGAAGGGTAAGGGATTTTGCACAAATAAAGGGTACCGGAACGATAGACGATCAAATTACGGGAATTGCATTGCAGGCCTTAAACGTAGATGAAAATGGGTTAGATGAAATGGACCTTCGAATCCTGAAAGTTATTATGGATAAATTCAGTGGCGGCCCTGTTGGATTGACAACGATAGCTACTGCTATTGGTGAAAACGCAGGAACATTGGAAGAGGTTTATGAACCCTTTTTAATTCAAGAAGGATTCTTGATGCGAACGCCTAGGGGAAGGAAAGTGACCGAAAAAAGCTATAAACACCTTGGGCGAGAAATGGGATACGGTCAAGGCGGTTTATTCTAACCATGAATGCGGATCGCTATAAATCGTTCATAAAGGACCAAGCGTCGAAATTAGGATTTTTTTATTGTGGTTTTTCAAAAGCAGATTTCCTTGAGGAGGAGGCACATCGATTGGAACGATGGTTGAAAGAGAAGCGCCATGGAGAAATGAGCTACATGGAAAACCACTTTGATAAACGCTTGGACCCGAGAATATTGGTTCCTGGAGCTAAAAGCGTGATTTCACTGCTGTTTAACTATTACCCACAAACCCAACAAGATCCATCCCTTCCCCAAATCGCCAAATATGCCTATGGGGAAGATTATCATTTCGTTGTAAAGGATAAATTAAAAGCACTTTTCGCTGAAATGACTTCAACCATTGGTGAAATTCAGGGAAGAATTTTTGTTGATTCTGCCCCAGTAATGGACAAGGCTTGGGCAAAACGAGGAGGGCTTGGTTGGATTGGGAAAAACACCAACCTGATTCATCCTAAAGAAGGTAGTTTTTTCTTTATTGCAGAGCTGATTTCTGACTTGAACTTTTCACAAGATCCCCCAATGCACGATTACTGCGGAACCTGTACCCGTTGCCTTGATGCTTGTCCTACTGATGCTCTGGATGCTCCTTATCAAATCGATGCTTCCAAGTGCATCTCTTATGTCACTATTGAATTAAAAGATCACATCGTTCCGGCTTCCTTCCAAGGCAAGATGGACAATTGGATGTTTGGATGCGACATTTGTCAAGATGTCTGCCCTTGGAATCGCTTTGCGAAGTCCCACAAGGAGGAGCGTTTAGAACCGCATTTAACGATGCTGAATATGACCCAAGGGGATTGGCAAGACCTCCACGACGAGACCTTTCAAAACCTATTTGAGAATAGCGCACTCCGTCGAACGGGTATACTAGGGATAAAGCGAAATCTTTCCCTTTTCAAACCGATTGAAAAACTGTAATTTTGACGCGATGTCGGGATCCACTTTCGGTAAAATTTTTCAACTCACAACTTTTGGTGAATCTCATGGTCCAGCCATTGGAGGAATAATTCAAGGGTGTCCTTCAGGATTTGCACTAGATTTAGAGGCCATTCAATCGGCTTTAGACCGCAGGAGGCCAGGACAATCTTCGATCGTAAGTCCAAGGAATGAAGGAGACAAGGTAACCATACTTTCTGGACTCTTCAGGGGTAAAACGACAGGAACTCCCATTGGATTTACGATTCCAAACATGGATTTTCGTTCGGAGGATTACGAAGAAATTAAAAAAGGATTTCGTCCTTCACATGCCGATTATACCTATGAACAAAAATATGGAATAAGGGATCCGCGAGGTGGTGGCCGCGCCAGCGCCAGAGAAACAGCTTGTAGGGTGGTTGCAGGAGCGATTGCGGAACAATATCTCAATACCCTTGGGATTTCCTTTTCAATTTTTGTGGATCAGATAGGCGATGAAAAACTAAACCATACTTCGAACTTCACTAGGGAACAAATTGACAAATCCCTTGTCCGTTGCCCGGATCCTACGATCGCGGCAAAGATGGTGGCTTTAATCGAAAAAACACAAAAGAACGGTGATACCTTAGGTGGAGCAATTCGCGGAATTATTGAGGGCGTTCCGGTGGGACTTGGAGAACCCGTTTTTGATAAACTTCACGCCTTATTGGGTCATGCGATGCTATCCATCAACGCGGTAAAAGGCGTGGAATTTGGTAGTGGCTTTGATGCCATTACGATGCTTGGTAGCGAACACAACGATCCGTTCACACAAGATTTCAAAACATCCTCGAACCATTCCGGTGGGATACAAGGAGGTATTTCTAATGGAATGCCCATAACCTTTCGTGTGGCCTTCAAACCCGTCGCCACCCTTATGAAAGAACAAACCACCGTGAACAAACAAGGAGACCTAATTACCATTTCCCCAAAAGGCCGACATGATGTTTGTGTGGTTCCACGAGCCGTTCCCATTGTACAAGCCATGGCCGCTTTAGTGATTATGGATGCGTACCTTCAAAACCAATCAACCCACGCTTAACTTGATCATGGTGCATTTTCTTTTCTCCTTTTGGTCATTGGGCACTTATGGATTACCTTCATTCAAAAAAGTAGATCCTATGGCTTGTAAGAATTTTTTGAAAGAACCGTACTGCCATTTGCCGTTGATGGCGTCGAAACCTTTACCTTTGAATCCAAAACATCGTGAATTCATAACAAGAAAACCTTAAAAAAAATCCTTATGCTTCAACGAATTCAAACGCTATACTTTGTGCTTTCCATCAGCCTGTTTTTCTGTCTACTCAGTGGCGTTGACTTAATGGCCTTTTCCTTCATCAAAGAAAAGAAAATCGAATCAATTGATGTCTTTGGATCGTCCCTTTTCCACCTTGAAGGGCCAAAACAAACCCTGGAATCGAACCAACCGAACTACCTATTCCTTTTGGTAATTGTCATGGTTTTGCTTCTATTCGTTACCTTGATGGCATACAAAAAGCTAAACCGTCAGTTGAAGCTCGCGCGGTTTGTCATGTTGCTAAATGTGGTCATTGCGATCGCTTTTTTAATCTGGAATACCTACTTATTCAGCAGTAAATCGGTGGGAAGCACTAATTCGTTAGGAATTGGATTTTACCTTTTGGTTTGCACGGTTCCTTTTACCTTTTTCGGATATAAGGGGGTATTGCGGGACAAAGTATTATTGGACTCTATTGATCGCTTGCGATAACCCTTGCAAATGAATGTACTTTCCGTTGAGAACCTATCCAAATCCTTTGGAGAACGCATTCTTTTTGAAGGAATCACGTTTGGAATTGATCAAGGGCAAAAAGTTGCACTTGTAGCTAAGAATGGTGCAGGAAAAACGACCCTGCTTCGTTGCCTTTATGGAAAAGAATCCCCCGACTCAGGGAACATTGTGTTCAGAAAGGAGCAACGCATAGCGTGGATGGATCAAGGAGAAGATTATCCCTTTGAGGTTACCGTTTGGGAGGTGGTATCCGACAACTATAACCCTAGCCATAAACTCCTTTCGGCCTATAACTCGGCCATTCTTTCTGAAAACGACCAAGACGTTGAACGGTTGAGCCATGAAATTACGGCCATCGATGGTTGGGGTACAGAGGCTGAGATAGCCCGCGTACTTAGCATACTCAAATTAGACCCACTCGCCGAGGTCTCCTCGTTATCTGGCGGCCAGAAAAAACGGATTTCCCTAGCGAAAGTACTTCTCGCCGAAGCGGATTTTATGGTCCTTGATGAACCAACAAACCATCTGGATTTGGATATGATTGAATGGTTAGAATCCTATTTGTCCTCCCACAAGGCCACCGTGTTTATGGTAACCCATGATCGGTATTTTTTGGAGGCGGTTTGTGATGTAATCCTTGAATTAGAAGATAAAACGCTCTACAAATACAACGGTAATTTTTCGTATTATCTTTTCAAAAAAGCAGAACGTCAAGAACAATTGGCCTCAAGCATCGAAAAAGCCAAAAACACCTTTCGTACAGAACTTGAATGGATTCGAAGGCAACCTAAAGCGCGAGGAACAAAACAAAAGGCTCGAATTGATGCTTTTTTGGATATAAAAGAAGCCGCCTCGCGGAAAATTGATACCGATGGGTTACAATTGGCCATAAAAATGGAACGTCTTGGAACCAAAATCGTTGAATTTCATAACGTAAAAAAAGCCTTTGGCAATAAAAAAATCCTTGATTCCTTCTCGTATAATTTTCAGCGAAAAGAACGTCTGGGTATAGTCGGAAACAATGGAACAGGAAAAACGACTTTTGTCAAGCTGCTTCTTGGTGAAATTTTACCTGAGGGTGGAAAAATAGTAATCGGTGACACCCTTGTTTTTGGACATTATACCCAGGATATCATTCAATTCAAGGAGGACGCGAAAGTTATCGATATTGTCAAAGAGGTAGCAGAATTCATACCGCTAGAAAAGGGAAGACAATTGTCGGCCGCACAATTATTGGAACGTTTTTTAGTTCCCCGAGACATGCATTATCAGTTCGTATCCAAACTCAGTGGAGGTGAAAAGCGTCGGTTAAAATTGTTGCGCGTTTTGATGGCTAATCCAAACTTTTTAGTCTTAGATGAGCCTACTAATGACCTTGATATTTTTTCCATGGCGGCCCTTGAAAACTACCTAGAAGGATTCGAAGGATGTTTGGTTGTGATTTCTCATGATCGATACTTTATGGACAAAATAACCGATCATTTATTTGTTTTCGAAGGCGAGGGTAATGTTGTGGATATTATGGGTAATTATACGGCATACCGCCTGAATCAAAGAAAGGTTAAAGCAAGCGTTTCACCCTTGGAAAAACCAAAAGAAACGAAAGCTAAGGAAGATAAAAAACGCCTCAGCTACAAAGAACAAATTGAATTTTTGCAACTAGAGAAGGACATTTCTATCTTGGAGCAAGAAAAGGAAGAACTGAGCCAGTCCCTATCCTCAGGACAACTGTCTAATGACGCATTGATTTCCATTGGACAGCAACTCGGTGCGTTGGTTATACAATTAGAAACGAAAACGAATCGCTGGTTAGAACTGGCAGAAATGGAATAAAAAAAGGGGGAAAGCCCCCTTCATTTCGTGTTGTTTTCGCTTTGGGTTAACCTTGTTTCACAAATTGTGCTTCGCTGATTAACGTGATTTCGTCCCCAACAACAATGTTACCTGCTTCCGTTACGGCAGACCACGTAAGTCCAAAATCAGATCGTTTGATTTTTCCAGTTAGGGTAAAACCGGCTTTTGTCTGACCATACGGATCCACGGCAATGCCTGCGAATTCTGCCTTTAAGGTAACAGGATGAGAAACTCCCTTTATGGTCATGTTTCCTGTAATCTTCCACTCGTCTCCATCCTGAACAACCTCGTTTGAGGAAAAGCTAAGCGTAGGATGATTGGCCGCATCAAAAAAATCAGGCGACTTTAAGTGCCCATCGCGATCCGCAACACCCGTTTGAACGCTATCTATCTCCGCACTAAATTCTATCTGCGCCATTGCCAAATGGTCATTCTCCATAGAAAGGGTGGCATCAAAAGAACCAAACTTCCCTGAAACGTTCGAAATCATCATGTGACGCACTTTGAAGCCTACTTCGCTGTGCATGTTGTCAATTTTCCAAGTTGTCATATTATTTTTATTTTGATGGGCAAAGATACGGCCTAGTATTGCATTAACTATTGATTTAGGTTAAGGTTTCTTTTGTACTTTTAGCCCATGAAAGCCATAATTCTTTGGATGTTCTTAACCACCATAATGCCGCTAAGTTTTGCCCAAGTGGAATGGCATCAAAAAAAGGAAAAGCCTAGGTGGGAGAATGAGAAAATTCCAACCCAATGCTATGTTGAATTTCAACGTACACATAGCTATAGAATCCTTCAAAGCAATACTGAATTCCTAAATACTCCGCTGGGGCAAAGGGCTGACGAAACCCCCTTGTACGTTTGGTCTTATGGTGCAGGGATACTCACCAATCTCGGGCGGTTTGGTCGATTGGAAACGGGAATTCAATGGATTCAAAACGGAGAGGGTTTTCATTTTTCTTCTCCAATCAATGACAGTAGCTATCATTATGAATCACGCTACCGATATATTGGTTTACCATTCGCCGTGATGTTTACCTATGGAAAAAAAGCATCGTTTTTTATTGGCCCTGGGCTTACTCCAATGCTTTTCAGTGGATTTGCTCAAAAAACCAATTGGACGAATGCCTATGGCTCTCAAAACGAAGAGCGGATCAATATAAAAAACAACTCTTATGCCTCTGCGGCAATTCAAGTTTTTGGACAAATTGGCTTTCAGTTAAGGGGAGATAGCGGTTGGGGCAGTTACGTAAAAGGGGTCTACCGAAGGCAAATAAGCAATACCTATTCAAAGTATAACGATTTTATCCATCGGGCAATAGGTTGGGGTATTTACGCTGGAATAACCAAGCAATTATGACAACCATTAAAAATATAATCCATGAA
>ENA-UPTJ01001413-UPTJ01001413.1-marine-metagenome-genome-assembly--contig:-NODE-1413-length-12963-cov-4.777347_pt1 | contig 12963 bp, 10 predicted proteins | sample MGYA00238168_ERZ767080 | MGnify/ENA primary metagenome ERZ767080 (study PRJEB28935, sample SAMN06266237) | marine metagenome | isolation source: Columbia River Estuary | place: USA:Columbia River... | reverse complement strand
TTGCGCAGCTGCCGTAAAGGCCAACCCCATTAATAGAATTCCTATGAAACCGAACTTTTTCATCTATCCAAATATAACAGATAATTCAAAAAAAGTCAATAATAAAACGCAAAAGCCTCAGAACCATTGATTCTGAGGCTTTATTAGAGAGCCTTTACTCAGGCTAATTCCTGGAGCTTGGCGATGATTTTTTCAAAATTTGGTACTTCTCCGGGATTTTCAAGCACCTCGGCGTATTGAACCAGTCCATTCTTGTCAATTAAAAAAGCAGAGCGTTTTGAAACTCCTTTCATGTCTAGAATCCACTCTGTATAAACGGTTCCATAAAGTGTAGAAACTGTTTTATTGAAATCGCTCAGCAATGGAAAGTTCAATTGTTGTTCTTCTTTGAATTTTGCCAGCGTAAATACAGAGTCAACAGAGATGCCCAACACTTTTGCGTTAGCACTATTGTAAAGGGCGATATTGTCTCTAACGGAGCAAAGTTCCTTTGTACAAACCCCTGTGAATGACTGGGGAAAGAAAAGTAATAAAACGTTTTGTCCTTTCAGAGAAGAAAGCTGTAAGGGATTTTTGTCTGAATCAAAAAGAGTAAAATCCGGTGCGTGTTGTCCAAGTTGAATGCTCATGTGGGTGGGTTTGTATATGAATGGTTTTAATTAAGACAATTTATTAGCAAAAAAGTTGGGGCAAAGATGGCTAAAATGAGCGTAATTTGAAATCTTTGAAAATACAAATGATGAAAGTTAGAGACATTACACAGTTTTTAGAAAAGTGGGCACCCCTCTCCTTGCAAGAGAGTTATGATAATGCAGGCTTGTTACTAGGGCAAGCAGATTGGGAATGTACGGGCGTGCTTTGTTGTTTGGATGTGACAGAGGAGGTGCTTATGGAAGCTAAAAACAAACATTGTAATTTGATTGTGGCGCATCATCCACTCATTTTTGGTGGGTTAAAGAGAATCAATGGTAGCCAAGCAACTGAACGAATTGTAATTGAGGCTATAAAAAATGAAATTGCTATTTATGCGATTCATACCAACCTTGACAACGTGCTGGATGGGGTGAATGGAAAAATTGCGTCGTTACTTGGGCTGAAAAATTGCCGCGTCTTATTGCCGCTCTCACAGTCTTTGAAAAAACTGATTACCTATGTTCAGGTAGATCATCTAGAAAAAGTACGAACAGCACTATTTGAAGCAGGAGCTGGGCACGTTGGAAACTATAGCGAATGTAGCTTCTCCAGTGTTGGAGAGGGTACTTTTAAAGGTGGGTTGGGCACGCAACCATTTGTGGGAGAACCTGGGTTATTACACAAAGAAAAAGAAGTAAAATTGGAAGTTGTTTTGCAAGCCACTCACGCTTCTGCTGTATTAGGTGCTCTCCATGCTGCCCATCCTTACGAAGTGGTAGCTTATGATTTGCTGGCGCTTGACAATGCTAATGTTCAAATTGGCTCAGGACTACTAGGTCATTTGCCAGAACCGGTAGCAGAAGCGGCTTTTTTGAAGAGCCTCTCCACCATTTTCAAGGCCCCTTTAGTTCGGCATTCTAAGTCGTTAGGTAAAATGATCGAAACCGTTGCCGTTTGCGGCGGGGCAGGGCAATTTTTGATAAAAAACGCCTTAAATGCTGGTGCACAAGCATTTATAACCGCTGATTTGAAGTATCATGACTTCTTTTTGGCTGATGATAGGATACTTCTGGCGGATGTGGGTCACTTTGAAAGTGAGCAGTTTACGATGGACCTTCTCCTAGAGCATTTAGCCGAAAAATTCCCTACCTTTGCCGTCCTCAAAACAAGCGTTTCCACAAATCCGGTCAACTATCTATGGCACAAGTAAAAGATTTCTCGATCCAGGAAAAGCTGGTCTATCTGGTGACCCTTCAGCAAATCGACAGCAAATTAGATGAGATTAAGATCCTGAAAGGAGAACTTCCTATGGAAGTTGCTGATTTGGAAGATGAGATCACTGGTTTTCACTCCCGTAAAACCCGAATTGAAGAAGAAATCAATGGGGTGACTGAATTTATTGAACAACGTAAGTTGGCAATTAAAGAATCAGAAGCGCTCATCAAAAAGTATGAGAAGCAAAGTGAGAATGTAAAGAACAATCGCGAATACGAAGCTGTTAACAAAGAGATTGAAATTCAGCAGCTAGACATTAAACTGGCTGAAAAGCATATCAAGGATGCAACAGACGAGATTGCTGAGAAAGCTGTTTTATTAGACAAAGCCAAGAAGAATATTGCCTCCAAAGAAGGAGTATTGGAAAGTAAAAAAGAGGAACTTCAGAAAATTATTTCAGCCAACGAAAAAGAAGAAAAGAGCTACAAAAAGCAGGCTGAACAAGCAAAGCAACAGGTAGATCCACGTCTTTTAGCCAGTTACGAGAAAATCCGTAGCAACTACAGAAACGGATTGGCAGTAGTTCCCGTGGAAAGAGATGCCTGTGGAGGTTGTTTCAATGCTATTCCTCCTCAAAAGCAAAGTGAAATCCGCCAGCACAAAAAAATCATGATCTGCGAAAACTGCGGTCGTATTTTGGTGGACGAAGAGTTAAGCGCAAAAGTGGAGATCTAAACCTCTTTCATAGAAAATAACTGATCCCGTTCCGAATGGAGCGGGATTTTTTTTGTAATAATCTCTGCTTGGGGTGTTAAATCCCTTTGTGACTCTCACAAATCGCGCTAATTTGTGCGCATGCTAAAAAGGCTTTTTATCCAGAATTATGCCATCATAGATGAAGTTACCATTGAACTCAGTTCTGGGTTTAGTGCAATCACTGGTGAAACAGGTGCTGGTAAGTCTATTTTGATGGGCGCACTGGGTCTCATTTTAGGAGAGAGGGCTGATTCAACGGTACTAAGCCAAAAGGAAAAAAAGTTAGTGGTGGAAGGCGTATTTGATAGTGGGGCAGATCAACGCGTGCATCAATTTTTGCTAGCGCAGGAATTGGAAGGGGAGCAGGAACTGGTACTACGAAGAGAAATAAACCCTCAAGGTAAATCAAGAGCGTTTATTAATGATACTCCGGTTAATTTAGGACAGCTACAACAGATTTCTTCATTGCTTGTCGATTTGCATCAGCAATTTGATACCCTTCAATTAGGTCAGGAAGATTTTCAACGGGAGGTGCTGGATGCGTTGGCTGGACAGTTTTCTCTAGTTGGAGAGTATCAGTTGAGTTATGAAAAATGGGTACAGTCAAAAGCTATCTTACAAGCGTACGTGAATCAAAAATCATCTTCAGATGCAAGGGCCGAATACAATAAATTTCAATGGGAAGAATTAGAAGCAGCTGCCTTTCGGGCAGGTGAAATGGAAGAATTGGAGGCCGAACTCAAATTACTCACGCACACGGAGGAGGTTCAACAAGTTTTTACACGGATCTCTACTTTTTTAACCGAAGGAGATGAGCCAGCCTTGGCTCGGTTAAAATCATTCTTGCAAGAATTAGCTGAATTTAGGGATATGCATGAAGCATTCCCCACATTGGAGGATCGGCTTCGTTCATCGTATGTGGAGCTACAGGATCTCTCCAGAGAGTTTGATAAGCTTTCTTCCAATTTTGGAGCAGATCCAAAAAGATTAGAGTGGGTTTCCGAGCGGCTTTCACTTGGGTATCGACTTTGTAAGAAGCATCAGGTGACTACTACTGCAGAACTTCTTGCCATTCACGAGGATCTTACTAAACAGCTACAGGAATTTTTGAATATTGATCAGTTGATTGTTCAGCAGCAAAAAGAGGTAGCCGCTACCGAGAAAAAGGCTGTTGAGTTAGCAAGTCGCATTTCCAAGGGAAGAGAAAAACAAATCAAAGGACTTGAAAAAAGAGTACATGATTTATTACAGCGAGTGGGAATGCCCTCCGCAAAAATCAAGGTACAACTTACTGCGGAGCAATTGGGTCCACATGGGTCAGATGCCATTGAGTTTTTATTTGACGCCAACAATAGTGGTCAATTTCATCCGCTGCGAAAAGTAGCAAGTGGAGGTGAACTTAGTCGGTTGATGTTATGCATCAAATCGCTGGTAGGGGATTCTTTAAAATTTTCTACGCAAATTTTTGATGAAATTGATACAGGTATAGCAGGAGAAGCTGCCAGACAAGTGGGTTTATTATTAAAAGAATTATCAGGTAGCAGGCAAGTGATTTGTATTACCCATCAGCCGCAGATTGCTGGCAAGGCCTCTACTCATTTTTTTGTTTATAAAGACAAGGGTGCAGGGGCAACTGGTGCCGCGCGTACATTTATCCGTCCACTAAATTCAGAGGAGCGGGTACAAACTATTGCACAGATGATTGGAGGAGAAAACCCAACTCCCGCTGCATTGGCTAACGCCCGTGAGCTTTTGTCTTGATTGTGGATAACCTGATTTTTAAGGTGCAGAACTGGTGCAGAAAGAAAAATTTTTTCCATTTTCTTTTTGGGGTTTATTTCGCTGTTCGACACTTGTATTTTCTAAACCCCACATGCTATGGAACTATCAAATATAAATAAGGATCGGCAGCGTAAACGGAAGTCGGCTGTGGAATTAGGCACGATGGTATATGGTAAAGTTCCACCGCAAGCAAAAGAATTGGAGGAAGCCGTATTAGGTGCTGTCATGTTGGAAAAAGGTGCTTTTGATGTAATTGTTGAAATACTCAAGCCTGGCTGTTTTTATGTAGAAGCGCATCAGCTTATTTTTTCAACTATGCAGTCTCTTGCCAATAAGAGCCAACCTATTGATATTTTAACGGTAGTTGAGGAATTACGTACCAAAGAAGAGCTAGATACTGTGGGGGGTGCTTATTATCTTACCCGCTTAACTAATGCGGTGGTTTCATCGGCCAATATCGAAGCACATGCCCGGATTATTTTGCAGAAATTTATTCAGCGAGAACTCATTCGAGTAAGTGGTGAAATTATTAATGATGCCTTTGAAGATTCAACGGATGTATTTGATTTATTAGATGACGCCGAGAGCAAGCTTTATGAGATTACAAATAACAATCTGCGAAAGAATTTTGAAACGATCGACTCTGTTTTAGTTAATACCATTAAGCGCATTGAAGATCTTAGGAATAAAAATGAAGATCTGACGGGGGTTACCAGTGGTTATCCCTCCTTAGACCGCGTTACCTATGGTTGGCAAAAAACGGATTTAATCATTTTGGCAGCTCGACCTGCAGTAGGTAAAACTGCCTTTGCATTAAATCTGGCCCGCAATGCGGCTTTGCTGGCTGGTAAGCCAACCCCGGTTGCTTTCTTTTCATTGGAGATGAGCGCAAGTCAATTAGTGCAACGTATTTTGGCAGCAGAAAGTGAGATCTGGCTTGAGAAAATCAGTCGTGGAAAAATGGAGGAGCATGAGATGAAACAGTTATATGCTAGAGGCGTGCAGCGTCTTTCGCAAGCTCCTCTTTTTATTGATGATACGCCTGCATTGAACATTTTTGAGTTACGTGCCAAGTGTCGCCGATTAAAAAATAAACATAACATCGGCTTGATTATTGTTGATTATTTACAATTGATGAGTGGTACAGGAGATGGTCGTAATAGTAACCGTGAACAAGAGATCAGTAATATCTCACGAAATTTGAAAGCACTGGCTAAGGAGTTGAGTATTCCAATCATTGCACTCTCTCAATTGAGTCGTGCAGTAGAAACACGGGGTGCTGGAAAAGACGGAACAAAGATGCCACAGCTTAGCGATCTGCGTGAATCTGGTGCGATTGAGCAGGATGCAGACATGGTAATGTTCATGTATCGTCCCGAGTATTATGATATTACTTCGAATGAAATGGGAGAAAACAATAGAGGTGAAACACATTTGCGAATTGCTAAGCACCGTAATGGTTCATTGGAAAATATCAAACTTCGCGCACTACTCAATATTCAAAAATTTGTTGAAGATGGTGGCGGAATGGGTGTTTCTGGATTGCCCAGCAATTGGAAGCCTGTGCAGGATGAAGACGGAGCAGGCGGTGCCCGTGTTTTTGTTCAAACGGGCAGCAAGATGAATCAATTGGAAAACGATTTAGATGACTTACCTATTTGATTATGTCTTTCCCTCTTTTTTTTGTTACAGAACCACTTATTGGTTTAACAGGTATAACACTTGATGAAGAAAATAGTAAGCACGCGGTACAAGTCTTGCGGCTGAAAATGGGGAATGTCGTTGATTTGACTGATGGGAAAGGACACGTAGCAACAGCAAGCATCGTTGATGATAATCGAAAGCGATGCCGGGTAGCGGTGCAGCAGATTCAGTCCATCCCAAAACCCTCCCGACAAATTACACTGGCTATTTCCTTATTAAAAAATCGTAATCGATTTGAATGGTTATTGGAAAAAGTAACTGAATTAGGAGTGGCTACAATCATTCCTCTTTTGTGTGAACGAACTGAAAAGGAATCCGCGCGATTGGAGCGGATGCAATCCATTTTACAAAGTGCTTTATTACAAAGCAGACAGGTATGGTTGCCGGAATTGACCGAACCACAGGATTTTAAAGCGATTAAAAAATGGAAATTACAAGAGGGGGATCATTTTATTGCAACTTGTAATGATGTAGCAAAGCAACTGCTTTCATCTTTAGCAATGACTTCTAAAAAAAATGTTTTAATCTGTATTGGGCCTGAAGGCGATTTTACAGATGATGAATTAAAAATAGCTACGGAAAATAATTTTATGGCTGTCAGTTTAGGAGCTTCTCGTCTGCGTACAGAAACAGCAGGTATTGTGGCAGTTAGTTTACTAGCTTGCTAGTTTGTAATTGCAACAATTAATTTGCTTTTCCTGTTTCTACTATTTTTTTTGCAATACCCGGTCCCTCATAAATAAATCCGGTCCAAACCTGCACCAGCGAAGCGCCGGCTTCTACTTTTTCATTCGCATCCGCTGCATTGAAAATGCCACCGGATGCAATCATTGGAATTTTACCAGCTGTCTTTTGATGGATATAGCGAAGCAGGGATGTATTTTTTTCTTTTAAAGGTGCTCCACTCAAGCCGCCGGCCCCCATTCTGCTGACTGTATTTTCATTGGTGATTAATCCATGTCGGCTAATTGTGGTGTTGCTAACCACTAAACCGTCTAATCCTATGGCAAGTACAAGATCAATGACATCGTCAACTTGTTCCTTACTTAAATCCGGCGCAATTTTTAAAAAGATTGGACGGGGTTTAGGTTTAGATTTATTTTTTTCTTGTAATAAGGTTAAAATTTTATGCAGAAAATTTTTATCCTGAAGTGCACGCAGGCCCGGGGTATTGGGTGAGCTAACGTTCACTACAAAATAATCTACCCAAGGATGTAAGCGTTCAAAACAAAACTCATAATCTCTCCAGGCTTCTTCATTGGATGTCGATTTGTTTTTACCAATATTTCCTCCAATAATTAGCGCAGGATGGCCATCTACACGGGGTTGTGTTTCTTCTCTCCAATATTTTAGCCTGCGGGCGATTGTTACAACCCCATCATTATTAAATCCCATTCGATTGATCAATGCTCGATCTTCCGGGAGTCTAAATAATCTTGGTTTTTCATTTCCACGTTGTGGCTGTGGAGTAACTGTCCCTATCTCAATATGCCCAAAGCCCAAACAACTTAATTCACGCAGGTGCATTGCATTTTTGTCAAATCCGGCAGCTAGTCCAACCTGATTTTTAAAATGAAGTCCTGCAATTTTTACGGGTAGGGGATTGGTTGGCTCAAATAGATTTCGCAAAAGACGTCTTGTAAGAGGCGTGCTGCACATTATCTGTAAAAGAAAAAGAGAAAACTGATGGGCCTCTTCGGGAGGGAGAAGGAAAAGAATTTTTCTAATCAGGTTGTACATGTCGCGAGCAAATATAATTCAAGAAAGGGTCGCTCTAAAGTGTTTGCAGAGACGAAAGGGCATCGTAAATTTGAGTTAGAGAAAGTTGCATAAACAACTATTCGCTTACTATATGCAAGAAGCCTATATCGTAGCCGGTTATAGAACCGCTGTTACCAAAGCAAAAAAGGGTGGATTTCGTTTTACGCGCCCAGATGATTTGGCGATCGAAGTAATCAAAGGGTTGATGAAAGATGTTCCCGTTCTTGACCCTAAACAAGTGGATGATGTAATTGTCGGTAATGCTGTTCCGGAAGCGGAGCAAGGACTACAGGTTGGGAGGATAATTGCTGCTCGCTCCCTGGGTATTGAAGTACCCGGCATTACAATCAATCGCTATTGCGCATCCGGTTTGGAATCTATTGCTATAGCCACTGCAAAAATCAGAGCTGGCTTTGCCGAATGTATTGTTGCAGGTGGGGTAGAGAGTATGAGCATGGTGCCTGCCGCAGGTTGGAAAACGTCTCCTGCCTATTCAATTGCTTCAGAGGAGCCCGATTATTATCTCAACATGGGTCTTACAGCAGAGGCGGTTGCAAAGGAATACCAAGTTAGTAGAGAAGTTCAGGATGAATTCTCCCTCCAATCTCACCAAAAAGCTATACGAGCTATTGAGAATGGATACTTCAAGTCTGGAATACTGCCTATAACAGTTGAGGAGATTTATTTAGATGAGAAAAAGAAAAAGCAAAAGCGATCATTCATCATTGATACTGATGAGGGGCCTCGTGCGGATACCTCGCTGGAAGCATTAGCTAAATTAAAGCCTGCATTTGCAACTAATGGGGTTATTACGGCTGGTAACTCTTCCCAAACTTCTGATGGGGCTGCATTTGTTTTAGTGATGAGCGAGCGTATGATGAAGCAATTAAATTTGAAACCAATTGGAAGACTGGTTACCTCTGCTGTTGCAGGGGTGCATCCGCGTATCATGGGAATAGGTCCCGTTGCGGCCATTCCAAAGGCACTCAAAATGGCGGGTCTGCAATTATCCGATATTGATCTCATTGAATTAAATGAAGCCTTTGCTTCACAGGCTGTTGCTGTTATCAAGGAGGCTGGGCTAGATCCCCAGAAGGTTAATATAAATGGGGGCGCTATCGCCCTCGGACATCCGCTCGGGTGCACCGGATGTAAATTGACAATACAAAATCTTAATGATTTACAACGACTTAATAAAAAATATGGCATGATTACGGCTTGTGTCGGGGGAGGGCAGGGAATTGCAGGAATTATTGAGCGCTTATAAGCGCTGTGTCGTTTTAATAAAAAATCAACGGAAATTCCTCTGCGAGTTGAGTTTTTTTCTATCTTGCTGCAATGGACCGCAGAGGTTTTATACGCGAAATAGTCCCAGTTGCAGAAAAACAAACAAGCCAGCAGGTTTTTTCACGAACCCAATCTGGTTTGAATCCCTACACGGGTGCGTGGGGCGATGAGGAGTTATTACATCTCCTTAGGCGAACAATGTTCGGTGCCTGCCGAGCTGATCAACAATATTTTCGCGGGCGTACAATGGACCAAGTTGTAGATGAGTTGTTAAATCCAAATGCACCTGCACCTACTCCTCCTATTAAAGAGTATGCAAATCCCACTACAGTAGGTGTAAACGTGGATACAGCGGTATTGCAGGGTTCAACCTGGGTGAATAATATCAATAGTGATGGAACGATTCAATCACTAAGAAGGGCTTCTTACAAAAAATGGTTAACGGGTAATCTAATAAATCAAGATCGAAGCATTCGTGAAAAAATGATTCTTTTTTGGACTGATCATTTTGGAAACGAAGCGACAGATGTTGGTAATGGAAATTGGATTTACTCCCAGCACCAATTGATTCGGCAGCATAGCTTAGGGAATTTTAAAAATTTAATACGAGATATTACTCTAGATGTTGCAATGCTTAGATACTTAAATGGATATCTTAATAATGCTACTGCACCGGATGAGAATTATGCAAGGGAATTGATGGAGCTTTTTACATTGGGTAACGGTCCTGATTCCCGTTACACAGAAACCGATGTGAAAGAAGCTGCAAAAGTTTTAACAGGTTGGACTATCAATGGCACTACATACCAGCCCGTTTTTACTCCGACACGTCACAGTTCAGCTAATAAAACCTTTTCATCCTTTTTCAATAACACTGTTATAACGGGGCGTACTGGGGCAACTGCGGGCATGCTGGAATTGGATGATTTGCATAATATGATTTTTGCCCAGCAAGAAGTGGCAAAGTTTATTGCACGTAGAGTGTACCGCTGGTTTGTTTATTATCAAATTGACGCCGATGCAGAACGTAATGTAATTACGCCCTTAGCAGATATTTTTCGACGAGGTGGTTATGAAATAAAGCCGATGCTCAGTGCTTTACTCAAAAGCGAACATTTTTATGATAAGATCAATAGAGGTTGTTATATAAAATCTCCTGCTGATCATGTAATCGGATCGCTTCGTGAAATGAATGTTGTATTCCCCCCTGTCTCTAATTGGAGTACCAACTATGGTTTATGGAATACCTTTTACTCTTGGATGACTAACATGGGAATGAATTTACATGACCCTCCCAATGTGGCTGGTTATCCTGCTTATTATCAAGAGCCCTCTTTTCATGAGTTATGGATTACTTCAGATAGTTTACCAAAAAGGAATCAGTTTACTGATATAATGGTTAGTTCAGGATATTCTCTAAATGGGTTCCGCGTACAGTTTAACTGCCTAGAGTGGGCTCGTTCATTACGCAATCCGGGTAATCCGAACGATCTATTAACAGAGGCACTATCATTACTCTATCAAAATCAGTTGAGTGATGTGTCTAAGGACCAGATTAAAATGCAAATACTTTTAACTGGACAGCAGTGGGATTATTACTGGACAAATGCGTGGATGGCCTATGAAAGTAATCCTACCACAGCCAACTTTAATATTGTAAATAATCGATTGAAGTCTTTGTTCCAATATTTATTTAACCTTTCTGAATACCAGTTGATCTGATCATGAAAAGAAGTGAATTTCTTTCGGGGGCTATTCCAGCTGCTGCACTCCTTCCAGAGTTGATCAATGGTTATTCTGTGAAGGCTTTTACCACTGATTCTCCTTTGGTACAAGCCTTGCTTCGTGGAAATACGTTAACAGATCACGTATTGGTTATTGTGCAATTATCTGGTGGAAATGATGGATTGAACATGGTGATTCCAGTTGCAGATTATTCACGCTATTATAATGCGCGTACTAATATTGCTATCCCAGAGTCATCTATATTGCCCATTGCAGGAGTTACGGGCACAGGGCTACATCCTGCTATGACAGGTTTACAAAGTTTATTTGCAGATGGAAAGGCAAAGGTTGTACAGGCTGTAGGATATCCCCAACCTAACTTTTCGCATTTCCGCGCCACTGATATTTGGATGAGTGCTTCCAATAGTAATCAGGAAGTTTATAGTGGTTGGGCTGGAAGATACCTGGATTATGAGTACCCTAATTTTCCAACGGGATATCCTAATGCTGAAATGCCAGATCCACTTGCTATACAAATAGGTGGTCTTACTTCATTGACTTTACAAGGGCCTACCCGTAATATGGGTATGAGCATTACAAACCCAACCAGTTTTTATAATCTGATTGCAGGAACTAACGATTATGCCCCAAATACTAGGGCAGGCAAAGAGCTTACCTATGTAAGAAATATCAATCGTCAAACGCAGGGTTATGCCACTGTAATAAGAGCTGCTGCCAATGCGGTTACGGTTCAGTCGCCCTATCCAACAGGAAATTCGTTGGCCGATCAATTAAAAATTGTGGCTCGGTTGATCAAGGGAGGATTGAAAACACGGGTGTACATGGTAAGCTTTGGAGGTTTTGATACGCACTCTGTCCAGGTAAATACAGATATAGTTACGGGAACACATGCAACGCTTCTAGGGCGAGTATCTGCAGCAATTAAAGCTTTTCAGGATGATATTAAGTTTTTGGGCGTTGAGGAACGAGTGTTAGGAATGACATTCAGTGAATTTGGTAGACGGATTAAATCAAATTCAAGTACGGGTACCGATCACGGTGCGGCTGCACCGCTATTCCTGTTTGGAAATCAAGTTGAAGCCGGTATGTTGGGTGTAAATCCAACCATTCCTGCCAACCCATTGGTGAATGATAATGTACCCATGCAATACGATTTCAGAAGTATTTATGCCACTGTACTAGAAAAGTGGTTTTGTTTGGATAAGTCGGTGGTACAATCATTGTTTCCACAAAGTGTCAATACACAATTGCAAACGCTTCCTTTGTTGAAGGCCGGTGCATGTAGCGGAGTAACTCCTCCGCCTATTCCAATCACTGATTTATTAATTACCAACTTTCCCAATCCATTCACTTCAAAAACAACTATTCAGTTTACAACGGCTGGTGGGCATACGCTCATCCAGATTTTTGACACATTGGGTAGATTGGTAAAGATTTTGACGGATAGAGAATATGCGGCAGGCACCTATCGATTGGATTTTGATAGCGACCTTCTTCCAACGGGTCTCTATTATGCTCGCTTGCAAAATGGGATAACTCAGCAGGTGCGGGCCATGATGAAAGTTCGTTAATCGATTTAGTCTGTTAGCCGGTGCCCGGCATTGACCCAATCAGTAATTTTTTGTTTATCTATTGTGGTAAGCTGCCCATTTTGAGGCATGAATGTGGGTAGTCCATTTACACAGCGAAGACGGATACGATCCCAAGATGCCACTATACTGGAATCTGTATCTAAATTTTTACCTCCACTTGCACCACCATTTAAATGGCAGGGTCCGCAATAGCCAGTCACTAATTGTTTAACAGCGGCGTATTTAGTACCATATGCTAGAATTCGGAGTTGTGCGGTATCACTACACCCTTTTTGATTGATAACTTTTACAATGTAATTACCAGGTGCAAGTCCTGAAAATATGGGACTCTCCTGCGCGGTGCCATTATTGATAGCGTATTTCAACGTATCTCCACGTGGATAAAGCACTGTTATAGTTCCATTGCTGATTCCACCCACTGCAGCTGTTTTTACTGTTTGGATATCATAGGAGGTACTAGCACAGGGGTCTGGTCCTTTTTCTTTAT
>ENA-UPTJ01001404-UPTJ01001404.1-marine-metagenome-genome-assembly--contig:-NODE-1404-length-13005-cov-4.047259_pt1 | contig 13005 bp, 14 predicted proteins | sample MGYA00238168_ERZ767080 | MGnify/ENA primary metagenome ERZ767080 (study PRJEB28935, sample SAMN06266237) | marine metagenome | isolation source: Columbia River Estuary | place: USA:Columbia River... | reverse complement strand
CGGCAGGAACAACAGTGATGTAATACTGATTAGAACTTCCAGGTTTTTTAACAATCATAGAACCTTGAGAAACGTTCCAGTTAGATCCATTGGGTAAAGTACCTCTTACAACACCATCAGCAGAATAAATATTTTTTCCTACTACACTAAACAATATATTACCGTTTGCATCGGCCATTGTGGAAGATGATTCCATAATATCGGTATTCCCATCAACACCAGTTTTACCGGCGATTACAGTAGCTGGAGAAGTTGAAAAATCCAAACCTCCATTTTCACCAAAATACCAAACATTAGCCTCTCCTTGCGCCAATACAGAAGCTGTTGAAATAAGACCAACTGCTAATAAGAGAAAAATTCTCGAAAATAAATTCATATACCCATGTAGTTTAACGGTTGCAAAAATAACAAAATCATTTGGCAACGCCAGTAAAATAATATACCCACTGTAAAACAATCGAAGCCTCTATTTGTTACAGCCGCTATTAAAGAATAATCGAATTTTTTAGTTTGCGAAGATGAACTAACGAGAAAAGGCTGTTTTAACAACCCTAAAAAGCACAAAAACATGATTGTACAAGTTGCGCACAACGCCAAAATGCTCGTTAAACAAAACAAAGCGCTCTCTTACAGCACGCCATCTGTTTTTGCTTGAAACACCACCTACCATAAATTTCGACAAACAGAAATCGAGCTTATGTGTTAACTTGCTCTTTTTCAAGCATTTTATTACCCAATCTATATCAGCGCTAATCTTATATTTCAAATTGAAAGGCGAAGCAATATCTCTTTTGGCGATGAAAGATTGGTGACAAACCACCATGCCTCTTTGCATCGATTTATAGGTAAGATTATCGGGAGCGTTATTGTGTCCGATTTCACTCAACAACGACAAATACTTTCCTTCTTCATCAATCAAATTGGTGTCGCTGTAAAAAATATCGGCATCAATATTTTGCGAGAAAATTTTAGTCAGCACTTCAGCATCATTAATTTGATCACCACCATTCATAAACCACACATAATCACCTGTTGCAACAGCCAAGCCTTTGTTCATCGCATCATACAAGCCCTTATCTTTCTCACTAATTAAAACAGAAATTTTCTCTCTATACTTTTCAATGATTTGCAGAGTTTTATCAGTTGATTTTCCATCTACAATGATGTATTCAATGTTTGGATAAGTCTGGGCGAACACACTCTGCATAGTTTTTTCAATGATATTTTCACCATTAAACACTACCGTTATGATACTCACTTTAGGCTTCATTAAACACTTTTAAATATTGTTTGGCAATTACTTCATTGCTGTATTTTTCGAGCATCCAATTTCTTGCGCCCTCCTCCAAATTAAGTGACGAGTTAAGCACCTCAATGATTCCTTTGGTTAAATCTTTTTCATCGCGTGGCGTGGCCAAATAACCATTCACGCCCGTTTTAATCATCTCTTGAATTCCACCGATGGCAAATCCAACACATGGTGTTCCACAAGATAAAGCTTCCATAATGGTATTGGGTAAATTGTCTTCTAAAGATGGAATCACAAAAACAGAAGCCGCGCTGTATATCAATGCTGCCTTCTCTTCTGAAGTGATAAACCCTAGATTATTTACTTTCAAAGCCAATGACGAAAATGCTTTTTGTTCTTTGCCCATCACCAACAACTCCAATTGCGAATGATTGGCGTATTCTTTTTTTAAGCGCTCAACTGCTTCCACAAAATATGAAAATCCTTTGCGCACATCGTTAGGATTTGCAGCAGAGAATAAAATGTATTTTTTGCTTACATCTAATCCCAATTTCTTACACGCTTCTACCTTATTTAAATTGGTAAACAAAGCAGAATTCAAGGTATTAGGAACACAAATAGAATTTGCATTTTTAGTTAACGAAGCCTTTTTACTTTCGTCAACCAACCACTGACTAGGGGCAATAATACTTACTTTTTTGTTTTTGAAAATCAGCTCTTTTTTCCTCCACAAAAGAGATGGAGTTTTTTTCATGTAAACAATCGGACAAGCAGAACAATTTTGTTCAAACTGCTTGCAGTCACCCGCATAATGACAACCACCGGTGAATAGCCACATATCGTGCAAAGTCCACACTATAGGTTTATTCAAGGCATACAAACGATCTATATCACGCATGGAAAGAAAGCCGAAATTTATCCAATGAATATTAATCACATCGGCATCTTGAATCAACGGATGTTGCGAAACATCAACGCCCACTTCATTGGTTGAAAACATAGAAACCGTTTTGTCTTTCAACAAAACTTTTCTTTGAAAAAGATATTCGAAATAGGTAAACCCCTTGAGTATTTTTTTGCGAAAAGGAGATAAAGAAAGAGCTACCACTTTGTCGTTGGCCGACTTCTTCTCTAACACCAACATATGCGATGGTACGCCATTGTTATTTAAAGCATCATTGAGTCGGCGCGCAGCAATGGCCGCCCCTCCACCCGAATCTGTATTGCTTAAAATAACAACTTTCATGATTACACTTTGTAGGCGAAAATATTGATTTGCATATCCATATTCCCCTTGTTTCCTTTCGTTACAAAAGGCTGAGAAAGCACAACTTCTTCTTTCACATAATAACGAAAATTATTGTTCGCTAAAATAGAAAGCAATTCATGTAAATACTGCGGTTGGCCGTTAAATGAATGATACTCAATAAAAATATTTTCGCATTTGTGTAAGTCGTTTTTTGCAGAGCGAATCACTTCTACTTCAGCACCTTCAATATCCATTTTTAACATGGCTATGGTAGTGTGCTGAGCTAAAACATCGCTTAATGAAACACTTGGGACATTGATTGTTCTTGCAGAATCTGCAATTGAAACAGAACCTCCATCGGCACCTTCAGCACTAAACTGAACACCATCGTTATTTGTCCAAATGGCTTTATGAATCGCTTCAACATTATGAAGTTGTTTCACATTGGCACTTAAACATTGATGAATATTGGCATCGGCTTCGTAAGCCAAAATTTTAGCTTTTGGAAAAGATTGCGCAAAAAACAAAGCGCTTAAACCTACGTTGGCACCGCAATCTATTACAACAGGCTCTTTGCTTGCAGCAGAAAACTGATAACATTTATCCACATAAATTTGCTTGTATTGCCAAAAGAAAGATTGAAAATCGGCTACTGTAAAAGTTTGTCCGTTAAACTTAACTTCACGTTTGGTATAACGCCTTGTTCTGCCGTATTTCAAGCCCAATAGCAATAAAGTGCGGTACTCTTTAATTTGAAAAAAGCGCTTTACTTCGTTGAGCAATATGTATAAAAAACTTTTCATTTATTTATAAAATTCTGATTCAATTTTTTGTTGTAATTCAGGGTGAATATGCGGATTGGCAGCTAATATTTCCTTACCAGAAACCAAGTCGCGATTGCCTTGAAAATCAGTTACTACTCCACCTGCTTGCTCAATGATAAATGCTCCAGCAGCGATATCCCAGGGTTTCAGACTGTATTCGTAAAAGGCTTCAAATCTACCGCAAGCCACATAGGCCAAATCAACTGCAGCCGAACCAATTCTTCTAATGCCTCGAGTACGCGCAGTGAAATCTTTAAGTATTCTCAAGTAAGCATCCATTCTATTGAAATCCCAATAAGGAAAGCCAGTAGCCAACAATGAATCTTCCATTCTTTTGGCTGAAGAAACCGAAATCACCTCTCCATTTAAATAAGCCTTGCTTCCTTTCCAAGCATAAAAACACTCATTCATATTGGGTTCAAAAATAACGCCCAACACAATTTCATCGTCTTCTTGCAAAGCAATAGAAACGCAGTAGATAGGCAAACCATGAATAAAATTGGTGGTACCATCTAAAGGGTCGATAATCCAATTGTACTTCTCTCCTATTTTAGAACTTGTTCCTTCTTCGGCTATAAATCCGGCATCTTCAATCAAGGTAGATAATTTAGCAATCACCTTTTCTTCCACCGTTTTATCTACGTAGGTCACTAAAGAGTTGAAATGCTCTTTAGATTCAACGTCGCCAGTTCTAATTTTTTTGTTTTCTTCTTTCATGAATTGTCCTACCTCTTTTGATAGGGCAATTACTTCGTGACATAATGCTTCGTAATTCATTATTGAGCTTTCTTAGAGGTCATTTTAAAATAGATGATACCAATAGTTCCAACAAGCATGAGAATGAAAGAAATCAATTGTGCTTGAGTCATAGTAATGCCAATGAATTCGAAAGTAGAATTGACTCTAATTTGCTCTATAGTGAAACGCTCTAGTCCGTTAAAAATCAAGTACAAACAAAAGATAACACCCGGAGTTGTAATTCGTTTTCTAACCATCCACAAAATTCCAAAAATGGTGAAACCCATCAATACTTCATAAAAAGCAGTTGGATAAACGCCTACAGGAAGCTGGTTGCAATAAGGGGCCCAAGCATCGCAATTGGCCATAGGTACACCGACTTCATTAACATTGTGTGGGAAATTGTACGACCACATCCAATCGGGTAAAAAAGACATCCAGCCCGGCTTAGGTGAAGTACTTTCGATACCCCAATCTCCATCGCCCGAAACCTGACAACCAATTCGACCAATAGCATAGGCTAATATTAATGAAGGTGCCACAGCATCGGCAATAACCCACGGATTCATTTGTCGTTTGCGCACATAATACACCACCGCTATTGCTCCGCAAATGAGTCCGCCGTAAAAGGTAAGTCCCGATGGAGAAAGCAAACTCTCCATAGGATTAGCCTTAAATTCTTCCCAATATTCAAACTGATGAAAAACTTTAGCGCCAATGATTCCAGCCAAAGCAGCCACCATCGTAATTTCCCCAACTCTTTGAGAAGGATATATTTTGGCATCAACCCATTTAGGTTCGGGCAATTTATCTTTTTCTTTCTCGCGATACTTCATGTATGCAAAAGCGGCAGCCAGCAATAAACCAGCAGTCCAACTTCCATATTTAGAAAACATATAATCTTTCATCACCATGCCTTCGGCACTACCAAAGAAAATTCCCAAAATCTTATATCCGAAAATAAAACCGATTATTCCATTAGTAACCATTTCACTAACCGACGCAGGTTTTCCGGTTAATACCTTCTCGGTGATAGGAAATAAAAATCCTGCTTGTTCTTTACGTTTCAACTCTCTACCAAAAAAGAAAGCTGCCGCTATAAAAGACATAGCTACAATAAACCCAAATGCAGGAAAAAACTGAAGCGCGTCTATTTGGAGTCCGAAAACATCATAAAAAAAATGATACAAAGTAGGATACATATAATACTGATTTGCAGTAAAAATAAAGTAAAGCATTGATTCTGCAATGAAAAATTTAAGAAGCTTAAAAGCGAGTCCCTTGTTTACTGAATTCTAAATCTTTATTTTGGCACAGTAATTGAAAATTGCATCACACAATCAAAAATTGAAATTATTGAAAATTTAATACTCAAAGTCATGAAAACCACAATCAAAACATCGTTAATCTTATTAGTAATGGCAACTGCTTTTTCAGTTACCTCTTGTAAGAGCAAAAAGAAACAAGAAGTTGCTGCACCAACAGGCGAAGTATTGGTAAACGAATATTGCACAGGACCAGAATTCTTTTCAGATAAAAAAACATTTAGAGCAAATGCTGTTAGTGAGAGCATGGACCAGCAAACTGCTAAAAACAAATCGATGATTGAAGCAAAACAAAAATTAGCATCATTCATTAACACAACCATTAAATCTACTTTAGACAACTACGTTAAAGACAACGAGCACAACAAAAAAGAAGATTTAGAGAAAAAATATGAAGGTTTAACAAGAGAGGTTGTAAACCAAAAGTTAAGCGGTATTAGAGTGATTTGCGATAAATTAACTAAAACACCAGAAGGAAACTACAAATCTTACGTAGCCCTTGAGTTAGGTGCAGATGATTTAGTTCAAGCGATCAACGACAGATTAACTAAAGAAGAGAGCTTAAAAGTGGATTACGATTACGAGAAATTCAAAAAAACTTTTGAAGAAGAAATGAATAAAATGAAATAATCAAAAAAGAACAAAAGAAAGCTCCTCGGTGAAAATCGGGGAGTTTTTTTTGATACGATTGCAAGTCCCAGTTTTGCAAAAAAAATACCTATTTTTATCCTCCTTGAACAACGAGCAAAACATACCATTAGCTGAAAGAATGCGCCCCAAGCGTCTTTCGGAATATACCGGACAAGAGCATTTGGTTGGGCCATCTGGCGCGCTGACTTCGGCTATAAAATCGGGGTACATTCCTTCCATCATTTTATGGGGACCTCCTGGTGTTGGTAAAACCACTCTAGCACAAATCATTGCAGAAGAAAGCAAGCGCCCCATGTTTTCATTAAGTGCCATCAATTCTGGCGTAAAAGACATTCGCGAGATAATTGAGAAGGCCAAAGAGCAAAATTTATTTACTAAAGGATTGAATCCTATATTGTTCATTGATGAAATTCACCGTTTCAGCAAATCGCAACAAGACTCCCTATTGGGCGCAGTAGAAAAAGGAACCATCACCTTGATTGGCGCCACTACAGAAAACCCATCGTTTGAAGTTATTTCGGCCTTACTTTCGCGTTCTCAAGTTTATGTTTTAAAACCACACACCGAGAAAGATTTAATCGCTCTTTTAGAAAAGGCAATGAAGGAAGATGTTATTTTAAAAAAGAAAAACATTGAGTTAAAAGAAACCGAAAGCTTGTTGCAGATGAGTGGTGGTGATGCCCGACGATTACTAAACAATTTTGAATTACTGATTAATTGCAGCAGCGCAGAAAAAATCATTATTGATAACCACGCTGTTAAGGAGCAAATAAAAAACAATCCAACACTTTACGATAAAGCAGGCGAGCAGCATTACGATATTATTTCTGCATTTATAAAATCTATTCGCGGTAGCGACCCTAACGCGGCCATTTACTATTTAGCAAGAATGATAGAAGGAGGTGAAAATCCCGAATTCATTGCACGACGATTGTTAATTGCCGCTTCAGAAGACATTGGCAATGCCAACCCCAACGCTCTAATGCTGGCCCAAAGCTGTTTCAATGCAGTAAGCGTAATTGGCCACCCCGAATGCCGCATTATCTTATCTCAATGCACCATTTATTTGGCCACTTCTCCAAAAAGCAACTCGTCGTACGCCGCCATAAACAAAGCGCAAGAAGTGGTGAGGGAAACAGGTAATTTACCAGTGCCCTTGCATTTGCGCAATGCCCCTACCAAAATGATGAAACAAATGGGTTATGGCGCCAATTACGAATACAGTCACGCCCAAGAAAACAATTTCTCTTCACAAGAATATCTGCCCGAACAAATAAAAGCCAGCAACTTCTTAGAATTTGGCAACAATAAGCGCGAACAAGAGCTTAAATCTCAGTTAGAGAAATTATGGGGTGGAAAGTATAAGTTTTGAAAATACTAGTTTTCCAGCTTTTTCATAATTTGTTAATAATTTATGCTTTCTAAAGGATAAGCCCCAAAATGAATGGGTTATATTTGCGGGGTATCCATTAAAAAAACCGACATGAAATTTATTGTATCAAGTGCCTCATTGCTTAAGCAACTGCAACTAACAGGCGGAGTGTTGAGCTCGAACAACGCATTGCCCATTTTAGATAACTTCCTTTTCGATATCAACGGCAACGATTTAAGTATTTCGGCTTCCGATTTAGAGATCACCATGTCGGCAAAAATGCAAATCGAATCTAAAGAGAATGGCAAAGTGGCTATTCCTGGTAAATTATTGATTGAGATATTAAAAACTTTCCCCGATCATCCTCTTACTTTCTCGGTTAACAAAGAGAATTTTGGTATTGAGATTTTAAGCGACTACGGTAAATATAAATTGAGCGGCTTCAACGGCGAAGAGTTTCCTAAAACTCCGGCGATCGAGCAGGCCTCTACAGTTGAAATCAACTCTAAAGTGTTGTTGGGCGCTATCAACAAAACATTGTTTGCTGCTGGTAACGATGAATTGAGACCGGTTATGTCGGGAGTATTTTGTGAGCTTTCTCAAGAAAACATCACTTTCGTTGCTACCGATGCTCACAAATTGGTGCGTTACAAACGTTTCGATTCTAAAGCAGGTAAAACATCTTCGTTCATCTTGCCTTCAAAACCATTGACTCTTTTGCGTTCAAACATAGGAACAAAGGACGTGGCTGTAAAAGTAGAGTACAATGCATCTAACGCTTTCTTCTCTTTCGACAACATCAACTTGATTTGCCGATTGATTGAAGGTAAATACCCTAATTACGAAGCGGTAATTCCAAAACAAAATCCGAATAAATTAACCATAGACAAAGCGCTATTGTTGAACTCTATCAAACGTGTTTCTATTTTCGCCAACAAAACAACACACCAAGTTCGTTTAAAAATTCAGGGAAGCGAGTTAAACATTTCTGCCGAAGACTTAGATTTTTCTAACGAAGCAAGCGAAAGATTAACTTGTCAGTACGAAGGTGACGACATGGAAATTGGTTTCAACTCTAAATTCATCATTGAGATGTTGAGCAACATGGACAGCAACAGCATTAATATTGAAATGTCGGCGCCTAACCGTGCAGGTATCATCATTCCTTCTGTAGAAGAAAGAAATGCCGATGAAGATATTTTGATGTTGGTGATGCCGGTAATGTTGAACTGATAAGACTTTATACAACATAAAAAAGAGCGATGGTTTATAATCATCGCTCTTTTTGTTTAAACATAGTTCGTCATTTCGCAGAACTCGTCATTTCACACAGTTCATTGCGAGGTACCCCGAAGCAACCTTATAATAAATGAGTAACTAAAAAAAATAAGTTTGCTTCGGGGTACCTCGCAATGACGAGCTGAGTAAATAACACTGTAATTTTTAAATAAAAAAGCCTCCTTCGTCAATTTGATGAAAGAGGCTTTTCAGGTTTCAAAGCTCAATTCTTTATCTTCACTAATATCTCTCCATATCATTATCTACATCTTCCTGCCACTCTAAAATACCGCCATCGAGGTTATATAAATTCTCAAAACCAAATCTTTCTTCTAAAGCACCAATTACAGAGGCCGATCTTTTACCGCTGCGGCAATACACCACCACCATTTTATCGCGTGGTATTTTATCTACATTGGCCAAAATCTCATTCATTGGAATATGTAATCCGCCAATTTTAGCAATCTCCAACTCGTAAGCTTCGCGAACATCAATCAATTGAATTTGCTCGCCTTTGTCTAATCTTTCTTTTAATTCTAATGCCGAAATACTATCCATAATGCTAAGTGTTTGAACCAAAAGTAAAAAAATTCTTTTCACTTTTGACTTTTATCCTATTTTTACCGCCGATTGAGAATTTACGATTTTAAAGATTAACGATATGTTACAAGATATTTTAGATTTACTAAACCCCGAAAAATTAAAAGGAATAATGGAAGCTTGGATAGCCAGCTATCAAACCGCTTTCTATTTCATTTTGTGCTTAATTATCTTTTGTGAAACAGGCTTGGTGGCTTTTCCGCTTTTACCAGGAGATTCGCTGTTGTTTACTGCTGGTATGTTGGTGCATCAAAACACAGATTTAAATGTTTGGGCATTGATTCCTTTGCTATTCATTGCTGCAATTCTGGGCGATAACGTAAACTATTTTGTAGGAAAAACTTTTGGTGAAAAAGTTTTCGAAATCAAGTTCTTAAAACGCTTCATTAAAAGAGAATACTTAGATAAAACACATCTTTTCTTTGAAAAGCATGGAGGCAAAGCCATCATCATGGCGCGCTTCGTTCCTATTGTTAGAACCTTTGCCCCTTTTGCTGCTGGAGTAGGAAAAATGAGCTATCCTAAGTACATTACCTTTTGTATTATTGGCGGAGCTGCTTGGGTTTGCGGACTCACCTTAGCTGGCTATTACTTAGCTGAAAACGAGGTGGTAGCCAAGCATTACGAGAAAGTTATTTTAGGTATCGTATTCGTTTCTGTTTTGCCAGTACTTATTGGATTACTTAAAAACAAGTTTGGAAAGAAGGCTCAATAAAGAATTCTCTGCGAGTACAACATTTCTTTTTCTTATCATTGGTAAACTTTAATTTCTCGCTATGCCAGAAACATTTAAAACTGTGTTGGAATCAGAAGTCCTTTTGTCGGAACTTATGCTTCCCTCCAACTCGAACTTCAGAGGAAACATTCACGGGGGCTATGTATTGTCGCTGATGGATAAAATTGCCTTTGCTTGCGCATCAAAACATTCTAAACACTACTGTGTCACTGCTTCTGTAGATACAGTTGATTTTTTAAATCCAATTGGGATTGGCGAATTACTTACTATGAAGGCCTGCATCAACTATGCTGGTAAAAGCTCTATGGTAGTGGGCATAAGAGTTGAGAGTGAAAACATTCAAACCGGAGAAAAGAAACATTGCAACTCATCTTATTTCACTATGGTGGCCAAAGATGAAAATGGTAAAAACGCTAAAGTACCTGGTTTAATTTTACTTACAGACAATGATAAAAGAAGATTTCTTAAATGTTTGCGCCGTTTAGAAGAACGAAAATCAAAGAACAAAGAATTTAGCGCCGCCGAATTCAAAGCAGAAAATTATAGTGAAGAATTTAAAAATCACAACGTAAAAATCATCGACTAATGCCGCACAAAAATCCCCAAGTTAAATTCATAAGAGATGGTAAAACTGGTTTTGTCTCTTACATAGACAAAGAGGTTGAAATATCTTTTAAACTTAACATTGAATACGGAATAGAAGAATGTTTGGCTATGATTAAAGTTCCAGGCGAGCGTGACTGGGAACACCTCACCCAACTTACCCTAAAAGAAAAACAGCAAACCCTTGAAATCATTGGCGAAGAAGCGCTTAAACAACTCAAATTCGCCAAGGTATATTTGATAAGAACCAAATCACTGGATATTTTTTCAGAATAAATGTATCTTTACTGCATGTCGGAAAAAAGAATCGCGGTTTTTGCAGGTACCTTCGACCCCATCACCTTGGGGCATGTAGATATTGTAAAAAGAGGTTTATCTCTCTTCGATGAAATCATTGTAGCCATTGGACACAACTCTTCTAAACAAGGATTTTTCCCATTAGAAAAAAGAGAAGATTGGATTAAAAAAATATTTAAAGACGAAAACAAGGTTCAAGTGAAGTCTTACGAAGGCTTAACCATTAACTTTTGCAAATCGGTAAACGCTAAGTTTATCTTGCGTGGTTTAAGAGACGGAAAAGATTTTGAATACGAGCGCAGCCTAGGTATGATGAACCATGCCATAGCCAACGAAATAGAAACCATCTATTTGGTAACAGAACCCAAATACTCGGCAATAAATTCAATCATTATTCGTGATATATTGAAACACGGAGGAGACGCCAGCCAATTTTTACCTAAAGAAGTAAGTGCAGATGTATAGATTGTTAAACATAGCTCTCTTACTTATCAGCGTTAATCTTTTCGCTGCAGAAGTGACCTTAAAGGGGATTGGCCCTACCTACCCCAATCAAAAATTTAGAATAGATATTGTTACCGACTTCCTTACTAAAAAGAAAGAAGCTGTTTATGCTGGCATCACCGATGAGAAAGGAAATTTCACCGCTTTCTTCGATGTTAAAGAAGTGAAAATGGTTTTCATTGATTTTGGTAAAGCCAAAAGAACCTTGTTTGTTGAACCTGGAAAAACTTACGAAGTAGCGATTTCTCCCCTAAGCAAACAAATGGCAAAAGAAGAAGGATTTTTAGCCAAAGAAATTTATCCAGCTGCTATCAAAGGAAATGACTCTACAGAACTCAATAATTTGATTGAAGAGATTGACACAAGGGTTGCACGATTTTTTATGCTGTATGGCGACACTTTGACCACTTCGGGCGGACAACAAAAAATTGCCAAATTCATTACCCGATTAGAGAAATACAACAAATACGAAAATCCATATTTCAAACAGTATTTGAAGTACACTATTGGCTCTTTTGAAAGCATGCAGTTTAAAGCACATCCAGAGAAAGTTCGAATGAAGTATTTTTTAACGCAACCAATGGATTTAAATAACATTCAGTATTGCGGACTCTTTCAAAATTTATTTAGAGGTTATTTAAAGTATGAAGTGGCTTTAGACTCTCAAAAGAATATCATCTCCTTTATGAATGCTCGCCAATATCGTGGCGTGTTGGCTCAGTTATCTCCAGGAAATCCATACAATGAAGACTTCACCAATTTAATATTAGCCTATAGCTGCGTAGAGATTCAAAACAATCCGGCTTACCAAAGTAAATCGACCGAGATTTTGCTCGATTCTATTATTAGAGGTACCAGCAATCCTCAAGTAAAAGTCGTTGCCGAGAATGTGAAAGCTAAAATTTTTCAACTACAACCTGGAACTGTTGCTCCTGAAATTGTTCTTTTAGATAGCGCCAATCATGAATTTAAATTGAGTAACCATAAAGGAAAATATGTCTATATCTCTTTCTTTAAATCTTATGACAACAGCTACGCAGAGGAATTAAAGGTTCTAGGCTTTTTGCAAGAACGATACAAAGACAAATTAGAAATAGTGAGCATTTCCACCGATTACGACACCAAACAATTCGACAAATTTATAGATACGCACAATTACCCTTGGACTTTCCTTCACTACCAAAAAAGTGAAGAACTTTTGATGAACTATCATATTGAAGATGTTAGAACAGAAAACTACGAAAGAAACCAGCTGGTGAAATGGATATTGATTTCTCCCGATGGTAAAATAGTTTACTACCCTGCTAAGAGTCCGATTCAAGGATTCGAATATCAGCTCAAGAAATTAATCGAAGGTTAAGACATTTCTTTTATATTTTTGTTTCATGAATTTTTCTTTATTACAAACGCTATGCTCTATACATGCGCCATCTGGCTCTGAGCAAAACATTTCTAAGTTTCTTCTTTCCTACATCAAAAAGGAAAGCATAAAATGGAAAGTAGTTCCTAAAGTATTAGCTGATAAAGAATTTCAAGACACCATTGTATTGGTTTTTGGAAAACCTAAAACAGCAATGTT
>ENA-UPTJ01001402-UPTJ01001402.1-marine-metagenome-genome-assembly--contig:-NODE-1402-length-13014-cov-5.039278_pt1 | contig 13014 bp, 8 predicted proteins | sample MGYA00238168_ERZ767080 | MGnify/ENA primary metagenome ERZ767080 (study PRJEB28935, sample SAMN06266237) | marine metagenome | isolation source: Columbia River Estuary | place: USA:Columbia River Estuary... | reverse complement strand
TGGGACTTAACGGGGTGGGTTTGAAGGCTGTGAATGCACTCAGCAGCTATTTTTTGGTTCAAAGTTTCAGAGACGGGAAAACCAAGCGTGCTGAATTTGTTCGAGGCGAACTTACAGGAGATCACCCAGAAGAGGCCACCGATCAAACCAACGGTACATTGTTGGTTTTTGAACCAGACAATACCATTTTCAAGAACTATCGCTTCATTCAAGATTTCATAAGAGAGCAGGTTAAAAACTATACCTACCTCAATAGTCAACTGACCATAAAATACAACGGCGAAAATTTCGCTTCTCGTAGAGGACTTTTAGATCTGTTGGAAACAAAAGTTCCACCTGAAAGTGCATTATATCCAGTCATTCACCTCAAAGCCGAAGATTTTGAAATCGCTATGACTCATACCGAGGCATACGGTGAAGAATACTACTCTTTTGTCAACGGACAATACACCACTCAAGGCGGAACGCATCTTCAAGCTTTCAGAGAGGCTTACGTGAGAACCATTCGTGAGTTTTATAAGAAAGATTATGATGCAGCTGACATCAGAAGTTCCATCACAGCAGCAGTGAGTTTGCGCGTAGTGGAACCAGTCTTCGAAAGTCAAACCAAAACCAAACTAGGTAGCCAAGAAATGGAGCCCGGCGGACAATCTCTAAAATCTGCCGTTTTTGAATTTGTCAAAAAACAACTAGACGACTATCTGCACCAAAATCCTGCGACAGCAGACGCCCTGATCAAGAAAATCCTTCAGAACGAAAGAGAAAGAAAAGACATGGCGGGGGTTCAAAAGCTGGCCAAGGAAAGAGCCAAAAGAGCCAACCTCCACAACAAAAAGTTGCGCGATTGCCGAACCCACCTTCCTGACCATAAGAAAGAAGAGAGATACGAGTCGACGTTGTTCATTACTGAGGGGGACTCAGCAAGCGGAAGCATTACCAAGAGCCGCAATCCTGACCTTCAAGCGGTATTCTCATTGAGAGGTAAACCGTTGAACTGCTACGGACTAAAAAAGAAAATTGTTTACGAAAACGAAGAATTCAATCTTCTTCAGCACGCACTAGATATTGAAGAGTCTCTTGAAAACCTGAGGTACAACAACATTGTTATCGCTACCGATGCCGACGTTGACGGAATGCACATCAGGTTGTTGATGATGACTTTCTTTCTGCAATTCTTCCCTGATTTGGTAAGAAATGGACATCTATACATTTTACAAACTCCCTTATTCAGGGTTAGAAATAAAAAAGAAACCATTTATTGTTTTTCAGACAGAGAAAGGCAAGATGCCATTAAAAAGTTAGGTCCTAAACCCGAAATCACCCGATTCAAAGGATTGGGAGAAATCTCACCCGACGAATTTGGTAAATTCATTGGAAACGACATCAGGTTAGAACCGGTCATTCTCAAAGAAGATGCAAACATTGAAAAACTATTGAAATATTACATGGGCAAAAACACCCCTGAACGTCAAGAGTTCATCATTGACAATCTTTACATTGAGAAAAATGACCTCGTGGAAGTTTAACGTCAGTGTCTGGTTATCGCTATTCCTGCTGGCATTCATTTTCACCTGGGAACGCATTCTTTACGCCGACAGTGCCTTTACCCTTTTCAATGTTCTGAACCACTTTCCTGCCGTTGAGCACCATCGCTACAGCCAGTTTTTAAACCTATTCCCGGCACAAATAGCAGTTTATTTACAACTACCCATTCAAGTTGTGGCGACCATGCTCTCGCTAACTCCATTGATATGGGCCTTTGCCTCAAGTTGGTATGCAACGGCGCAATTTAAAAAGCCCTATTGGAGTTTCTACTTCTTGGGAATCTTTCTCATTACCGGCCCTGAATTTCAATTTTTAGGCACCGCCGAAATGATTTTGGCTTTGATTTTCGGGGGACTTTTCACCCTAGAAATCCGAAAGCCCCTCATTTTCCTTTGGGCAGTTATTGCCTATTTAGCACATCCTGGAATACTCCCTGCCCTGATTGCTGTTTCTCTTTTTCAGAAGCCATTCCACCTATTGAGTCTGGCTGTCGCCTTCCTGTTTAAACTCGCCCTGATTCCTGCTTCCGGTTACGAATCTCAGATCCTTGAAAAATTCTTTCAAATTCAGAACGTATTTCAAAGCTGGGGATGGCATTATTTTTACACGTCCATTTTTGGGGGTTGGGCGTTGCCTTACTTTGTCGCATTTATAAGCGGAATCGTCGTTTTTCAAGGCAAAACCCGTTGGTTGTATATCAGCACTGCCATTTCATTGACTTTTTTAATTACATACCTCTACCAAGAAGGTGACTCTGGCATGATGATGCAGAAAAGTTATGCTCCACTCTGGCTGCTCTTGGCTGTACCATTGTTGTATGTTGAGAACAATAAACTCATACGGAATATTATGATTGGTTCTTTTTTCTGGGGATGTTTTTACTTGGTAAAACAAGCCAATTTCCACACTAACCGAATGCATGAACTCAAAACCAAAATTGAGCATGTTCAAAACCATTCAAAATACGGACAAAAGATCATCACCATGGCCGATGAGTTTCACCCAGATGTTTTTGGAATAGCGTGGGCCATTCCCTACGAAACACTGATTTACAGCACCCATTTGGAGAGTGAAAAACCCATCACATTTTGCTTATCTGATAGTGCTACCTTGAACGATTTAAAATCCAACAGAAACAAAAAGCCCCTCGGAAAAAATGAATTCCGAGGGGCTTCTTTTGCTTATCCGTTGAAGAATCATCAACTCAATCAACGGTATTTTTCTGGCCTTTCAAAAGATGCTTACCGCATCCCATGAAAACAGATTAGTAACGGTATTCGTCACGTTTGAATGGTCCACTCTGAGACACGCCAATGTATTCAGCTTGCTCTGGAGTCAATTCAGTCAATTCAACACCAATCTTAGACAAGTGCAATTTTGCCACTTTCTCGTCAAGGTGCTTAGGTAATACGTAAACTTCGTTTTTGTATTTTCCGTGGTTCATCCACAATTCCATCTGAGCCAAGGTTTGGTTGGTGAAACTGTTACTCATAACAAAGCTAGGGTGACCCATAGCACAACCTAAATTCACTAAACGGCCTTCAGCCAAAACAATAACTTCGTTTCCGTCTACATTGTAGATGTCAACTTGAGGTTTCACGGTGTATTTCGCTGAACCGTAATTTTTGTTTAACCAAGCCATATCTATTTCATTATCGAAGTGACCAATGTTACAAACGATGGTTTTGTCTTTCATCGCTTTGAAATGCTTATCAGTTACAATATTGCAGTTACCAGTTGCAGTAACCACGATATCAACCAAAGGAATAGCAGTTTCAAGACGCAATACTTGGAAACCATCCATAGCAGCTTGAAGTGCACAGATAGGGTCTACTTCAGTAACAATAACACGAGCGCCAGCTCCACGTAAACTTTCCGCAGAACCTTTACCCACGTCACCGTATCCACAAACAACAGCAACTTTACCGGCCATCATAGTGTCGGTAGCACGACGAATCGCGTCAACCAAACTTTCTTTACAACCGTATTTGTTGTCAAATTTGCTCTTAGTAACTGAGTCGTTGATGTTGATCGCTGGCAATGGCAAAGTACCTTTTACCATACGCTCGTATAAACGGTGAACACCGGTTGTGGTTTCTTCTGAAATTCCACGAATACCAGCAACCAACTCAGGATAACGATCAAGACACATGTTGGTCAAATCACCTCCGTCGTCTAAGATCATATTTAAAGGTTGACGATCTTCACCGAAGAACAAAGTTTGTTCAATGCACCAATCAAACTCTTCTTCTGTCATGCCCTTCCAAGCATATACTGGAATACCAGCTGCAGCAATTGCAGCAGCAGCGTGATCTTGAGTTGAGAAAATGTTACAAGAACTCCAAGTAACATCTGCTCCCAATTCAACCAACGTTTCAATCAAAACGGCAGTTTGAATGGTCATGTGAAGGCAACCCGCAATGCGAGAACCGGCTAATGGTTTTGATGCACCGAATTCATCGCGCAATGCCATCAATCCAGGCATTTCGGCTTCGGCCAATTTGATTTCTTTTCTACCCCACTCTGCAAGTGAGATATCTTTTACTTTGTAAGGAATATAGGTTGATGCTGTAGACATGTTCGAATTTTCGAACCGCAAAGATAGGTCAAAATCCGCAATTGCACCCACCCTTCTTCTGGGTGCGAGGGCGAGGAGTTCCACAAGAAACGATGGTTCCAATCACCAAAAAACAAGCCACTGTCAACAAGAATTTTCGCATCATACAGCGCGAATATAAGGTGATTTCAAGTAAATCACTGAACTTTGCTTCATGACTATTCTTAGCATCATAGACTTCTTTAGCGATTGGCTCCTGCATCTAGACGAGAAACTTACATATTTAGTAGGTGCCTATAAAAACTTAACGTACCTCATTTTATTTGCCATAGTTTTCACAGAAACTGGCCTTGTAGTAATGCCATTATTGCCGGGAGACTCTTTGCTCTTTGCTGCTGGTTCTATCGCTGCCCTTGATAACACGTTGAACATTTTTGTACTCATTCCTCTACTAATTGCGGCGGCCCTTTTGGGTGATAACACCAATTATTTCATCGGTTCTCGCTTTGGAACCCGGGTTTTTGACCTCAATTGGAAATTGCTCAAGCGCGAATACCTCACTCAAACCGAAGAATTTTATGCCAAACACGGCGGGTACACCCTCATCATGGCACGTTTCGTTCCCATCGTTCGAACCTTCGCTCCATTTGCAGCTGGAATGGGTTCCATGACTTATGGCAAATTCTTAACCTACTGCATAGCTGGTGCTGTTCTTTGGGTTACCTCTATTACTTCTCTGGGATACGCGCTCGGTAACCATCCTTGGGTTAAAGAACATTTTGAAACCGTAGTCTTTGGCATCATCGGAATATCCATACTGCCCATGATCTACCAAGCGGTAAAATCCAAATTCAAAAAATAAAACATGCCCATTTCCAAACTCCAGCCATTTCTGCTCGGACTCATTGGAAATCCCGTTGAACATTCCCGTTCGCCCCAAATTTTTTCTGATTTTTTTTCTTCCGAAGGATATTTACACGGTCAATATTCGCTATTTCCCTTAGACCATATAAATGAGGTTACCTCACTCATACACTCCCAATCTAACTTAATAGGATTCAACGTCACCATTCCTTTTAAATCAGAAATCATTCCTTTATTAACCCATATTTCGCCCCAAGCAAACGCCATTGGCGCCGTAAATACCGTTAAAATTACTCGCTCAGATGATGGTTTTGAGCTATTTGGACACAACACCGATTATTTTGGCTTCGAAGAAACACTAAATTCACTTCCTCAAAAACCAAAACAAGCCGTTATCATTGGAACCGGCGGATCATCGAAAGCCGTGAGCGCGGTTTTAACGATACACGAAATTCCATTTATTTTCGTTAGTAGAAGCATGGCCTTAACTCTACCTGATCAGCACTTTACCGATACATTATTGGTAAACTGCACCCCAGTTGGAATGTGGCCAAACAAAGACGCTTCGCCCCTTCCTTCTTTGAGAAACTTCGATTCTTCTTGCACGCTGATCGATTTAATTTACAATCCAACTACAACTGAATTAATGGCCATGGCGCAGGCTTACGGCATTAAATCTATAAATGGACAAACCATGTTAAAAGTTCAGGCTGAAAAAGCATGGGAAATATTTAAAAATTAAAATGAAGAAACTCTACATATTAAGCTTAGTTTTTATTGCTGCGTGCGGCGTACAACAAGAAAATGACCCTTCAAAAAAGCAAAATTTTACCCGTACTGAAGTCGGTGAAATATTAAATGAAATTCTCACTGAAGGGGGTAAAAACCTTCCTTATCAAACTGCCGCAAACAAATCTTGGAAATTAGAACATACTGATTTGAAAATCACAGTAAACTTTGAAAAGCACATCATTTCTGGAACGGCAACCCTTACTTTGAGTCCATACTTTTACATCCAAGACAGCCTGGTATTGGATGCTAAAAAGATGGATATTTTCGATGTTCGTTTTGCACAACAAAATGGAGCCCAAAATGGTCCAGCGCCAGAGAAAATCAATTGGAAATATACAGATTCCATGCACCTTGTTTTGAAATTCAAAGAAAAATTCACGTCCAACCAAAAAGTCAAAATCAGCATTGATTACCAAGCCAATCCTGAAAGGAAAGTATATGGTTTAGGTGAAACACAAGGAACCGCAATAACGTCTAATAACGGAGCTTATTTTATCAATACTGAAGGTAAAGATCCAGTAAGTCCCATACAAATGTGGACACAGGGAGAACCACAAGCAAATTCTTGTTGGTTCCCAACCATAGATGTCCCCAATCAAAAGCACACACATAGAATTGAAGTAACCTATCCGGCTAAACTCAATTGCATCAGTAATGGTCAGCGCACATCTTCAGAAACAGAAAAATTCCCGGAAAACGCTGGCGCCCCAGTAAATCCTACCAAAACTGATGTGTGGGAGATGACTCAACCCCATTCTGTTTACTTAACAATGTTAGCGATAGGTGATTGGAAGAGCATTCCAGATAGAACTGCAAAATTGGAAAAAGAAATTCCCGTACAATATTTTGTAGAGGATATTTATACGGCAGACGCAAAATCCGTTTTCGGAAATACACCTGAAATGATTGAATTTTTCAGCTCGTTCACCGGTGTTCCATACATGTGGCCCAAATACGATCAAATAGCCACTAGAGAGTTTGTGAGTGGTGCTATGGAAAACACCACAGCCGTCATCCACAATGAACGAATTCAAGATCCAGACAATGACATGGAAGATTACATTTCACATGAATTATTCCATCATTGGTTTGGTGATTATGTAACCTGCGAGAGTTGGGCTCACTTAACCATGAATGAGAGTTTCGCTAATTACTCGGAATATTTATGGAGGGAACACAAATACGGAAAAGCCAACGCCGATGCTTGGATGGTTGAAAATCTTGAAATTGATGCCGAATCATCGAATAAAAATTCATTGGTAAATCATCACTACATCAACATTGATGACCAATTTGATGATATAAGATACAACAAAGGAGCAGGAATTTTGCATCGCCTCAGGAATTTCATTGGAGATGAAGCCTTTAAAGCATCCATCAAATTGTACCTTACGTCAAATGCTTATAAAAATGCGAACGCCTATGATTGGAAGAAATGTGTGGAAACAGTGACCGGTACCAACATGGATTTCTTCTTTAACACCTGGTACTTCACTAAGGGTGAAACAGAAGTTTATGCCCAATTGGAAAACGAAGGCGAAGAGTCAGTTTTGAGAATCATCAATAATACCCAAAATGGAGACCCAACCGTTCGTCATTTTGGAAGCGCAAAGGCCTTGAAATTGAGAGTAATTGCTCAAACCGAGGGGGGTAGGTACATAGATACTTCGTTTGTGACTTTTCCCTACAATGAACTAAATGAATTTCATTTCCCAAATGAACGCATCACCTCATTTGTAGTTGATCCCCAATATGCAAATGCACTTATACCCAAAGGAAGCAGTTTCATGAGAACAGATATGGACAGAATTGAGCCGGAAGAAATTGAGTTCAACTATCAAAATTTAAAATTTGCACAAAAAAATAATGCATCGCACGTCATTATTAATCAATTGTATGTAGAGTGGTTAAAAAGCTACGTTCAGTTTGGAATTAGCCAAAGCAAACACCCCGACCGAACAAAAGTGATTTCTACTACTAAAGTTAGATTTTTAGAAGAAACCTTAAATGGTCTTAATGATTCAAACTTGGCAAAAATTTGGTTGCCGTTGGCCAACGATTTTACCTTCAAGCCCGAGGAGGAATTAGAATCAGGTTTGAAATTTGCAGACCTTTTCCCTACAGATGAGTCTACTCAAAATACATTCATGAATTGGATTAAAGATTATTATAAAAACTCCAATATTACTTATAAAAGTAAACTTCAATTTTACAACAGTGTACCGCGTGAAATGGAAAGTAAATTTGATGCTATTTATCCGTTTTACACAAATCCAACAGAAGGTATCAATGCCATTAAAGTAGCTGCTAAAAATGGGAATACCCATGAAGTAGTTTTGCTCGCACGCATCTACTATGATATAAACAAAGAAAAAAACCTATCCAATGTTGACCAATTATATCAGTTTACCTTGTCTGAGGTTAGCAACACAGAATTGAGTCAAAAAATAAGACGGGACATCGTTTTGATTCAATATTCACGACTTACAGATGTCTCAAAAAAGTATGATTTAATGATTGCCGCGTTGAAGAGTGATCTCAATAAAGAATATCTATTTAAAATAATTGACCGTTCTATACCTTTTGCAGATGAAACAAATGTGATGGAGAACACTCAATTTCTTTCTAAAATTTGGAACTCTGAACTCGTTAAGAACTCGATTCAATATCAGCGAATGATTAAAAAAGCTACTTTAAAAGAGTGGGAAATGCTTAAATCTACCTATCCGCAAGAAAATGATGTTATCAAATCTAGCACCAAAGAGCGCTATAGACTGATAAAAGTCATACAAAATGTAGACTAGGACTAAGATCTTTGTGTTAATTCTTGGTTGTTATTTAAAATCATTCTAAATTTGCATAAGGATGGGCACAAACGCGTCAGAAATTGAACTAGACAGCATTTATGAAATTGAGTCGCTCAATGAAGGAAGTTTACATCAAAAACTTTCAGAAATGGGTTGCATCCCAGGTACAGAAATTGAAAAACTTTTCAGTGCCCCTGGTGGTGATCCAGTAGCATATCGAATAGATTCATACATTCTCGGATTAAGACTTATTGAGGCTTCTCAAATAATGGTAAAACGCGTTAAATAATCCGCATGAATTGGAAACGCATCGCCTTAATTGGAAATCCTAATTGTGGGAAATCCACCCTATTCAATCGACTTACCGGTTTATCTCAAAAGACCAGTAATTTGCCGGGCACAACTGTAGATTCATACGAAGGAAAATTACCCGGTTCAAACACTACACTTATTGACCTTCCCGGCATTTATAGCCTCTTTACCAATACCGATTATGAAAAGGTAGTAGTAAAAAATTTATTAGGCATTGATAGTCAGAACCCAGAAGCATTATACTTCATATTAGATGCCTCCAACCTCAGACGAAACTTATTATTACTTTCACAGGTTGCGGAATTAGGCATTCCAACTGCAGGTATTTTAACAATGCACGATACAGCGCTGCGCCGTAACATTGAAATTGACGTTAATAAACTATCTGAATTATTGGGAATCCCTATCATCATTTTCAATCCGCGAACTGCGAAAGACATCACCCCTGTTAAATTACTCAACCCTGTTATAGGAAATAAAATTCAAGAAACAGCAAATTTCAAGGAACGATTAGAAACATTTGTTAAAGGAACATTACCCGAAGGTATTTCAGCAGAGACATTGCTTAGATACAATCAAATTGATGGTATTATAAAACAATGTGTAACTCGAAAAACAAAATTCAGCGCTGTAAATACCCTTAAAATCGACAAGGTATTGACACACCCCGTCACAGGTATTCTGGCATTTTTGTTGGTAATGTTGGCATTGTTTCAAAGTGTCTTCATGCTCGCAGAATTTCCAATGCAAGGAATAGAGTGGGCATTTTCATTTCTTAGAAATCAAGTAGAAGATTGGTTACCATCCAACTCAACCATTGGCAATTTTGTGAGTAACGGTATCATTAGTGGATTAGAGGGCGTAATCATTTTCGTTCCGCAAATTTTTATATTATTTTTTCTGATCGGAATTTTAGAAGACAGTGGGTATATGGTAAGAGCCAGCTTTCTTACCGATCGTATCATGCGAAAACTTGGATTAAACGGACGGTCAATTATTCCATTGGTTGGCGGCTTTGCATGTGCCATTCCCTCAATCATGGCAACGCGAAGTATTCGCAATAAAACTGAACGCTTGGTCACTATGCTTATTGTTCCATTAATGAGTTGCAGTGCGCGATTGCCCGTGTATGTATTGCTAATTTCATTGGTTGTTCCAGTAGGTGTTTTTTGGGGACCGTTTCACGCACAAACTGTACTCATGACGGCTGCTTATTTTGCAGGCATATTTGTAGCCATTGTGATGGCGTTTCTCTTAAAATTATTTCTTAAAAATAAAGAAAACTCTGAATTTATTCTGGAATTACCCACTTATCAAGCTCCTAGAATTCAAACAGTTTTGAATAATGCATGGATCAAATGTAAATCATTCTTGCAGGAAGCTGGAAAAATCATCATTGTCATTTCCATGGTCTTATGGGGGCTTTCAAATTATGGACCAAGTAAAGCTATGCAAAATGCAGAAGCACTGTCTCAACTTGAAACTGCAAATGGAAATCCAGATAGCTTACAAATAAAATATTCTCTGAAATTAGAAGCGAGTTATGCGGGTCACCTCGGAAAATTTATAGAGCCAGCGATTCAACCTTTGGGTTATGACTGGAAAACAGGAATTGCACTCATTTCGTCATTTGTTGCTCGTGAAGTTTTCGTGGGCACCATGAGCACACTTTTTCAATCTAACGAAGAAGAAGACGTTGTAGGTATCAGACAAAAAATGCAGGCTCAATTAAATCCTGCCACGGGAAAAGCACAATACACTCCCGCTTACGCCGTCAGTTTGATGTTATTCTATGCCTTTGCCCTTCAATGTGTAAGTACGGTTGCTGTATTGAAGAAAGAAACAGGAACCTGGAAATGGTCCATTATTCTGTTTACCTTGTACGGATTTATCGCCTATTTGTCGGCATTTATCGCCTATCAAATATTATCTTAAAACAAGTAATTTTTTTATCGGTTTTTTAGTTTTAAAAATTGTAATTTTGCACGGCTAATTTTATCGTATTTTATACATGAGGCAGTTAAAAATTTCAAAACAGTTTACCAACCGCGAAAACAAGTCCCTTGACAAGTACTTGAACGAAATCTCAAAAGTGCCAATGATTGATGCACAAGAAGAAGTTCAACTCGCACAGCGAATCAGAGAAGGTGACCAAGCTGCGTTGGAAAAACTGGTTAACGCCAACTTAAGATTTGTGGTTTCTGTATCTAAACAGTACCAAAACCAAGGACTCACACTGGGTGACCTCATCAATGAGGGGAACATGGGATTGATCAAAGCAGCAAAACGTTTTGATGAAACCCGAGGATTCAAATTTATTTCTTATGCGGTTTGGTGGATCAGACAGTCCATTTTACAAGCTTTAGCAGATCAAAGTCGTATTGTTCGTCTTCCATTAAACAAAGTTGGAAGTCTCGGACGGATAACTCAAGCTGCAGCTCGCTTAGAACAGGAACTCGAAAGAGAACCAACTCCGCAAGAAATTGCTGATTCCTTAGAAATTCCAATTACAGAAGTTGAAAACGCTTTGCGTTCTTCTGGAAGACACTTAAGTATTGATGCTCCATTGGCTGAAGGCGAAGACAACACACTGCTTGGTGTTCTTGACAACAACGATGAACCCAATCCTGACATGCCTCTATTGAATGAGTCATTGCAAAATGAAATCAACAGAGTTATTTCTACCTTAAGCGACAAAGAGCGCGATGTTTTGAAGTATTATTTTGGTCTTGACGGTAATGCCGCTCATACCCTTGAAGATATTTCTGACAAAGTAGGACTGACTAGAGAAAGAGTGCGTCAAATCAAGGAAAAAGCGTTACGTCGTTTGAGAAAATCAAGCAAAAGCAAAATTCTAAAAAGTTATTTGGGTTAATCATCTGATTATTTATAAGCCCAACAATAAAAAAGGCCGTCTAACGACGGCCTTTTTTATTGTTAACCAACTTTCAATCAATTCAACAAGGTAATTGTTCCCTTGTACGTGTATAACATATTATCTACGTATCTAAAAACCATAGAATATCCGTATACACCCTCAATCATCTTCGAGCCGTCCATATCGTACCCAAGCCATTTCTCTTCAGGATTTGTCGTTTTCCAAAGGATATTACCCCAGCGATCAAATATCATTAATTCATATCTCTCCAAACCAAATGTAGTATATGGCCCAAATCCTTCATTCAATCCGTCAATATTTGGACTAAATGCATTCGGCAACCACATCAACAATTCCGGCTTCAAGAAAATCACAGCCGAAGCACTGTCTTTACAACCCGCTGGTGTAGAGGCCAAAATTTTCACATTAAAATCACCTGTAGCACTAAAAGTCTTATTGATTGGACCCAATCCATAATCAACCTGACCATCTTGGAATACCCATTCTAAATCAGTGGCGCCAGAACCTGTAAAATCAAACCTCCAATCTGTTTCTAAACCTCTACTCATCAAATACTCTGAGGTGAAACTAGCCTTAGGTTTAACAAATACATTTACAGGATATGCCGTTGCCTTACCAACGCAACCATATGAGCTAGTTACGGTTAAATTCACCATATATGCTCCAGCAGTGTTGTAAGTGTACTTAGGGCTAGATGAGGTAGATGTTCCACCATTTCCAAAATCCCAAGAATATGATGCCGTTCCCTTATTAAGCAGTAAAGAACTACCAAACTGGACCTCTTCATTCTCACAAGCATCTTTACCAGTAATTGAAACTAACGGAGTTTCAGCCACATAAATAGTGGATGATTGAATAGATAAACATCCCTCGGCAGATGCAACCCCTAGGGTGACAATCTTAATTCCAGTATCTGTCAATGTTTGGGTAGGAATATTCTTTTGTAAAACTTGAATTGGAGCACCAGTACTTCCAGCAATTTGCCAACCGTACATTACTGGTGCTGTCGCACCATTTTCGTTGGATGTATTTGTGAACACAAAACTATTATTTTGAACACATTGCTCATCGTCATTTACTGTGAATTTAGCAATTGGCACTGCAAATATTCTGATGTCTTTTACCATTGAGTCTTTACATCCTGCGGTGGAAGTTACCACCATTTTCACGGGATATTTGCCGGTTGAAGCAAATGTTTTGTTCAAATAGGTAGAACCTGTTGCCTTAGTTCCATCATT
>ENA-UPTJ01001399-UPTJ01001399.1-marine-metagenome-genome-assembly--contig:-NODE-1399-length-13037-cov-4.466261_pt1 | contig 13037 bp, 15 predicted proteins | sample MGYA00238168_ERZ767080 | MGnify/ENA primary metagenome ERZ767080 (study PRJEB28935, sample SAMN06266237) | marine metagenome | isolation source: Columbia River Estuary | place: USA:Columbia River... | reverse complement strand
TGGGCTTATATGCGGATGCGGCAATGTTGGCATGGTTTGAAACGGAATACACCAAGGAAACAGGCAAAAAACCCGATATGGGTAAAAGCTGTATTCGATTTAAGAAGACCACCCCAATTCCGATTACCTTGATCGGTGAACTCATGCAAAAAATCTCGCCCGCACAATGGATTGAGCGCTACGAAGCGGCATTTGTGAAGAAGTAGAAATTGTATTTTTCCTGATCCATAGAGAACAAAAGTGTATCTTCGTACATACACCAAAACCTACGCTTGCACAACCAAATCGGTGCGCTTGAGGAAGGTTTGTATCGTAAATGAACGAGTTATGGTTAACTGATGAACTAAATGCAAATATTAAGACCTGATATGCTTCCATTGATGACAGGATTTATTATTCTGTTCTTATTCATTATTGCAATAGTTGGTTTATTGTTGGTGTATTCAGTATTGAAAAACAGAAAAAAGGAAAAATTGATTTTTTTAACGACAACCAAACTTGTATTAGGTGGGTTATGTTTAGGATTCGTTGGATATAACTGGATTGGATATAATTCTATATTTTCCGAAAATGTAGCGTTGATCGTAGGAAAATATCGATCTGCCAATTCTACATTGACTATTAACAAAGATTACACATGGCAAATGACTGGAGACAACATATCCATGTGTAGAAATGGAAAATGGGAATTTGTAATGTCGGAAGATTGGTGTTATTGGAATATTGAATCAGACAACATGAGGTGTAGAACCCAAATTGGAATACCCGAAAATGGAGCACCACCAACAATTGACTTTAAAGAACAGAATTTAATATTTGAACGAAAAAAATAACCATAACATCAAACAAGAGCAAGCGGCAAACTTACAATGTTTGCTAGCCGCCTCGCTCCTGTTTGTGAAACGTTATGTGAAAGGCTATCTGAGCAGACGATAAAACATTAACAGAAAACATTAATTTTGAACCAACAAAAACGAAACGAATGAGATAAAATAAAATACAGCCTAGATGGCTGACATATAATATTGCGTTTAGCATTCTTGTAGCCGAAAACGACCAAAATTAAAAGCACAACAAGGATTTGATGAACGCTCACGTAAGGCGTGGGCTTTATCTTTTCTGTTGTGTGGGACTTGGTCGTTCCTCGGCTACGGATTGATAACTGTCCCACGCTGATTTTTTTACTAACTCTACTGCGGGGCAGAGTAGAACAAAACAAATTTTAAACTTCAAAAAAATGAATTACAACGTAATCGCGGATTCCTTGAAAGAATCATTTCTTATCCGCAAAAAGAAAAGTTTACTTCTAACCGCTGTAGCAACGCTAGGATTGACTGCTGCAACAATGGCGCAAAGCGTACCTTCTTATGTACCAACAAATGGTCTTGTTGGTTGGTGGCCTTTTAATGGCAATGCAAACGATGAAAGTGGGAGTGGGAATAATGGAACGGTGAATGGGGCAACGTTAACACTGGATCGATATGGAAACGTTAATTCTGCCTATGGGTTCAGCAATAGTAATATTGAAGTGAATCACAATAGTTTATTCGGATTTAATCAAAATGGTTCTTTCACAGTTTCCTTTTGGTATAATTCCAATAGTAGTGATCCATTGCAACATTTGATTGGTAAAAGACCATTAAATTCCAATATTTTCAATTGGCAATTTTTATGGATGAATCCTAGTCTGAGTTTTGGTTCTGGTATAGGTGTAAATTATTACGACGGCGTTTTCTCCAATCAAAATTTGGAAATAGGAATTTGGACCAATGTAATTGGGATTTACTATAATGGTGCTTGGAACATTTACTTTAACGGAGTGCTAAATTCAACTTCAAATGGAATATTTGCTAGCCCTGACATTCCTTGTAGTTTATTTTTCGGAAACTCTGGGAATAATATTGGATTCAATGGTGACTTAGACGACATCGGCATTTGGAACCGCGCACTAACTCAACAAGAAATCACAGCCTTATACAATGGCTGTCAATTATCAGTTAATACGCAGCCTATTAATCAAACAATTAATATAAACAACAATGCTGAATTTACAGTTGGTTCATCAGATCCAAATGCAACTTACCAATGGCAAACCGACCTTGGTGTAGGTTTTCAAAATTTGAATAGCGTTGGACAATACAACGGAACGACAAACGACACACTAATAGTTTCAAATGTAACGATAAGCAATAACAATCAACCACTCCGATGTATAATAAGCTCTGGTTCTTGCTCTGACACATCAAATGTTGCCGTTTTAACAGTGATCAACAATGTAGGTATCAATGAAACCAATCAAGGCAATTTGTTCTCTGTGTTTCCAAACCCTGCGCAAAGCATTATCAATGTGAAAACAGATTCAAAACTTATTGGAAGTGCTTATTCAATTTTTGATAACAAAGGGCGAGTTGTTCAAACAGGAAAAATCAGCTCTGAGAATACAACGATTGAGCTTAGCAATTTCTCATCCGGGATTTATATGTTCAACGTGGGAGAAAATATGAAGCAATCCTTTAAAGTAATAAAGGAATAAGTCTGATAACATTAGCTAACAGCGCTATAGCAATACCCCTTTTAAATGGTTTCTTTGCGTTGATGGTTTTAAGGCGTGGCAAGGTCCACGCCTTTTTACGTATATTTTCAGTAAATTTGATTAATGGCAAAAAACAAGAAAATTCACGTAGATGGCAAGGAAATTTCAATTCTTTTTGAATACGATTCAGAGTATATTTCATTAACCGATATGCTGAAAGCAAAAGACGGTGATTTTTTTATTTCCGATTGGTTGCGCAACAGAAATACGGTTGAGTATCTTGGAATTTGGGAATCCGTTTATAACCCAGATTTTAATTATGGCGAATTCGCCATAATTAAAAATCAAGCAGGTCTCAATAGCTATAAATTAAGCGTTAAAGAATGGGCTGAGAAGACGAATGCGATTGGATTAAAAGCAACAACCGGAAGATATGGTGGAACATATGCACATCCAGACATTGCATTTGAATTCGGAATGTGGATTAGTCCACAATTCAAAATCTATTTGATTAAAGAATTCCAACGCTTAAAAGCGGATGAAAACAGCCGATTAAAATTAGAATGGAATTTACAGCGCACTTTAGCAAAAGTAAATTACCAAATTCATACGGATGCAATTAAAGAAAATCTAATCCCGAAAGAAATAACGAAACAACAGGTTAGTTTTGTATATGCCAATGAGGCTGATTTATTAAATGTAGCACTATTTGGCATTACATCTAAAGAATGGCGCATAAATAACCCAGACAATAAAGGTAATATCAGAGACCATTCAACTTTGGAACAACTGGTTGTTTTGAGTAATTTGGAAAGCATCAACGCATTATTAATCACACAAGGTTTAACTCAAAATGATCGTTTGATTCAACTCAACAAAATCGCCATTTCACAAATGAAATCTTTATTAGTAAGCAATGCAATCAAGGAATTAAAATAACCCATTCCCATAACAGCGCGTTAGCGTAGCATAAAACCAGAATAATACATGAGTCAAAAAGAAACTTGGAGAACTAGAAAGTATTGGTCTAAAACTGGAGGACTTTTAATTGAAGAATTTCTAGCAGTAAACGGTTCTAAAACAATAGGAAAAAGACCGCTAGATGGAATAATCGTTTTAAATGAGGAATCTGGTATCCATAATGGAAACTTTTATGATATTGAAGGAAAAGATGTGATCATTATTCAAACAAAGAGCAGAAGAATAGGGATGTACCTGCTAGGACAAGCTTACTTCAGTCAATTCCTTGTCCGAAAATACAACCCTAGATCAATCAAGAGTATTGCGATTTGCGGTAAATATGATGATGTTATAGGCGAATTAGCGAAAGAACATGGTATCGAAGTGGTTGTGATAAAGGAAGATGAATATGAGGAGAAATTTGATGACCCAAAGTACATAGGTAAAAATAGAATGTTGTACAACAAAACCTAAACTACATTAAAAAGCAGTTTAACCAGAACGTTATAAACCATTGTTTAAATTAACATCAAAAAATAAATGACAGACAAGTTTAATTTGAATAGGTTTTTGGAAGCTCAATCAAGTATCTATAATATCGCATTATTAGAAATAAAAAATGGAAGAAAATCAAGCCATTGGATGTGGTATATTTTCCCTCAAATCTGTGGGCTTGGGGATAGCGCCATATCTAAAATGTATGCAATTAAAAGTGAAGAAGAAGCGAAATATTACTTAAATCACCCTATTCTTGGTAAACGCCTCATAGAAATTACAGAAGAAATTCTGTTCATTAGGGACAAAACAGCAAAAGAAATATTGGGTAGCCCTGATGACCTGAAATTAAAATCTTCAATGACTTTATTTCACGTTATACAAGCTGAAAATAAACTATTCTCGTCTGTATTAGAAAAATATTTCAATGGAAGTCAATGCCAAAGAACATTATCAGCTATTAACCAGACAAACTAATTGGATGTCTACAGAAAAATGGATCCCATTTCCGAAACGTTAAAGCCTTCAAAAGAATTTTACGCCCCAAAAAAAATCCCTCTGCAAAGGAGGGACTTCAAAAACTAAAATGCACCTTCGATTTTATTTTTCCTTTTTGTGCAGTAGATACTTGTATATCAAATCACCGTTGTTGTTGATCAAGTAGTTATTAACGTACTCCCAACCGTTGGCCTCCATGAAGTTCAATGCCTCAATCATGCTGTTGAACGCTGCATTTTTACCCGCTGCATTCTTAATGGTTTGTTGCTTCCAGGAGAAATCTTGACCATAATCTACAAATACTTTTATTTTGGTTAGGCTCAGGAATTTCGCTTGTCCAACCAATTCCACATATTTAATGTCTAATTCATTAATGTTCGTTCCATCTACTTCTACTTGTGCAAAAGCTCCAAAGGACATCAGTCCAAATGCCAAAACGGCGATCATTTTTTTCATTATTAAAATTTTAAAGTTCGAGGTGAAGTTAGAAATATATTTCTTCAAGTTTCCGAAACACAGATGATTATTGACAATAATTTAATAGTTTTTTTTTCTCTACACTAACCCCAACAAATAGTGTCAAAACGTATTTACTTTCAAAAAATCAACCAGCTCATTTTCATCATCAACAGATATTATAAATGGCTCAGAATCTCCAGATATAAGCAAAATTAAGTGACAAGTGCTGAGTTAATCGTGCTATAAATTACTTTATAGATCGTAACAATCCAGCGATAGTTTTAGAAATTTCTTCGGTAAGTCCGAATAAAAATTGAAAACTAGTCGCAGTAATTCTACCGAGATCTTTGGCTACGATTAACATGGATCGAACCTCAGCACATGAGCCTTTTGCAACATAAAGAAAATACTGAAATTGCTTATGGGTGCCCCGCTCAAACCCCTCAGCAATATTATTCATAATGGATATTGAAGCTCGTTGTATTTGATCTTTGAAACCAAAGTCTTTGCTATATTCAAATAACTTATAAACTTCCAATGTAAGCTCTTTTGCTTTTTTCCAAGCTACAATCTCTTCAAATCGTTCTATTAACATAAAATATTCCAAGAACGAAAAGAGAATTAATTTCTTATTTCTGAAAAATCTAATCCTCAGTCATGGTAAGAACATCGCAGAATTTATTCAACATAAAACATCAGATACTTAACACACAACACTCTTTCCTCAAAATTTGACACTCCTCACTCGATACTCCCCACTCCCCACTCATCACTCGACACTCCCCACTTGACACTCCTCACTTGACACTCGACACTCCCCACTCAACACTCAAATCTTGTCTAGATACTCCTAATCCCTCCCTACATATTCCATGTACTCCATTTTGGAAGAATCAAAGGTGAACTTAGCCGCAAGGCTTGGGGCATTGTCGTAATCCAATAAATGATCAGAAAGAAACTTAGCCACCTCTAACTGATTGGCATCGAAGGTAAATAAGTCCATTACCTTCACCGCGTCCGCAGCATACAAGCATTTATTTTTCAACGATATCTTAAGGGCCCCTACCCGATCGTCTTCAAAGGAATAACCTTTCAATTCCGTCTTCAAGGTTTCTACATTCGTAAGGGTTTTTGAACATACCATGCGACCGTTTGAGGTTCCACCTACAGCATTTGTCGTATTGCTTCCATTATTCACATTGGTCGTGCCATTCACCGTAGTAGTTGCATTCGTAGTGGTAGTTGTAGTGGTAGTTATCGTGGTATTCGAAGAATTCTGAGTTACCGTTCCGCCATTCACCGATACGTTGGTGTTTGCACCTGGAACCGTTGCATTCACGGTTGGGTTAACTCCATTTCCACTGACATTCACATTGACATTAGCACCATTCGTGGTGGTTTGTTGCGTTGTGCTGTTGGTTGTCGTTCCGACATTCACATTGGCATTAGCACCAGGACGGGTATTGTTCGAATTTTGTTGAGTTCCATTACCTGAGACATTTACATTCATGTTCATGTTAACATTTTGCGCATTGGGATCAACCACAGCACCATTCATATTCATATTAACATTCATATTGATGTTCTCCCCATTCACTGGATCGGTAACCGAAATAATTATATTTCCATTTCCACCATTGGAAGGCGTCAACGTGGTATTGGTATTTGGATTGGGCTGTGTTGGCGTTGGCGTAGTTGCATTAAATTGGATGCCCACGCTACCATTCCCATTTCCATTGGTGGTGTTTCCACCGACCGTTGAAGTTTCCGTCGAAACGGTTTGCGTCGTTGTAGTTGTGGTCGTAGTAACTGCGTCCGAAAAAACCGCATTGTTGTCTGGACGATAGGTAACCGAACCTGCCGCCACAGTTCCAGCTGCCGGTTCCATACTCACCAATTGGATTTTTCCAATACCTTTTTTAAACACTACACGGGTGGTTACGTCCTGTGGTGCATCTAAATAAAAGTTTTTATCGATATCTTTTGTTTTACCATCCTCAAAAATCAATTTAACCGAATAGCCTCCATTTTTAATTCCACTCACTACCACATTCGTTTGTGCTACTGAATTTTGCTTGATGCCATTCATTATCAGGTAAAACTTTTGACCGCCGTTATTAAAAACGGTTAAATTACTTTGTGCAAAGGCTTCTGTTAAACAAAAAACCAGCAGAAGGAAACTAATATTTTTCATAGAAATATGGATTTTAATGCGCTAAATACTCGGTTAAAGGTACAATTATTTTTTTCCAAATATTAGACGTCAACCGAAATTATCGGGGTAAAAAAAATTACCTTCAATCTTTCCATTAAGATTTCTAATTTAGCATTATGCACTATGTAATCGTTGACGTCGAAACCACGGGAGGGAGTCCAAAACAATCGAAGATTACGGAAATTGCTATGTACAAATACGACGGAGAAAAAATCATCGATGAGTATATTACACTTTTAAATCCCGAACAGAAAATACCCGAGTTCATTGTTCGACTAACTGGAATAACCGATTCCATGGTAGATAATGCCCCTAAGTTTTACGAAGCGGCGAAAACAATTCTAGACTTTTGTGACGGATGTATTTTCGTTGCCCACAATGTAGGATTCGATTATGGGATGTTGCGAATGGAATTTAAACGGCTCGGGTTTGACTTTCGATTTCCGCATTTGTGTACGGTGCGGGCTGCACGTTACGTGATACCAGGGTATGAATCCTACAGCTTAGGTAAACTATCAAAATCGTTGGATATTCACATAGAGGGTAGGCACCGAGCCGGGGGGGATGCTTTAGCCACGTGCAAATTATTTGACCTTCTGTACCACAAAGACCCGAATCACCTCTCGAATTTTATTCAACACGAAATTAATCCCAAAAAGGTCAATCCAAAACTCGATATCGATTCTATTGATGAATTGCCCTCTAAAACGGGCGTGTATCAATTTTACGATGAATTCAACGCGTTGATTTATATCGGAAAGAGCAGGAACATCAAAAAACGGGTAGAGCAGCATCTTCGCAATACCTCTACAGCCAAAGGGAATATTATGATGCAAGAAATAGCCCGCGTCACCTATGAAATCACGGGTTCTGAATTGATTGCCATGTTGTTGGAAAGCGAGCTGATAAAAACCTATAAACCTTTGTATAACAGACAACTACGCCGTTCGGTTTTTACCTATGGGCTTTACGACGAGGTGAATCCACAAGGATATCTTACCCTAAGCGTTGGGTTAAGCAGTAAATCCAATGCGGTTCCTTTGACTTATTTTAATTCTAAAAAAGAAGCCAACGAGTACATTAGGAACAGAGGAGACTTCTTTGGCCTATGCCAAAAAATAAATGGCGTTTACCCTACACAAGATGCTTGTTTTCATTATTCCATTCAACAGTGCCAAGGAGCGTGCATCGGCGAAGAATCCACCGATTCCTACAACCAGAAAGTGGAAAATTTTATTGCTTCCTTGAAATATAGCGAGTCCTCCTTTTTCTTGATTGATAAAGGAAGAAATAAGATGGAAAAGAGTTTGGTTTGGATCGAACAAGGCACGTATAAAGGATACGGATTCGCTCCTTTTCATTTCCAACAAAATGCACCCATGTTGTGGAAGCGCTACATTGACATCAAGGAAGAAAACCGTGACATTCGTTCCATTATAAACTTGTACCTCAGAAAGGGTGAGGGGTATAAATTAGTAAAACTATGACGGGGACGTTTACCTTTCTCGGTACGGGGACTTCTCAGGGCATTCCAATGCCGGCGTGTAGCTGTCAGGTTTGTTTATCGACGGATCCCAAAGATAGCAGGCTTCGAAGCAGTGGCTTGGTACAGATAAATAATTATACCATTTGTATTGACTCTGGACCTGATTTTCGGTATCAAATGCTTCGAGAAAAGGTACAGGCTTTGGACGCCATTATATACACCCATGAACATCGCGATCATATTGCTGGACTCGATGATGTTCGTGCCTTTAACTACCGTCAGCAAACCCCCATGCCTCTTTTTGCGCCGAGGGAGGTTGTATTAGCCCTTCATGAGAGTTTTTCATACATTTTCAAAGGAAACTATCCGGGGATTCCACAAGTCGAAATCAATGAAATAAGTGAGAAACCCTTTACAATTGCTAGAATTCCAATTACGCCAATTCCTGCTCTGCACAAAGACCTTCGTGTATTTGGGTATCGCATAGGAAATTTGGCCTATTTAACGGATGCAAAAACGGTTGAAGAACCTTCAAGAAGCTTGATTCGTGGAATTGAAACCCTTATCATCAATTGTCTTCATGAATCGCCTCACCCCTCCCACTTCAACCTACAAGAAGCCTTAGCCTTTATTGAAGACATACAACCTAAAAAGGCTTATTTGACGCATATTTCACACCTATTTGGTAAACATGAGGAAATTCAAAACAAGTTGCCGTCGAATGTGTTTCCCGCCTACGATGGACTTAAATTAGGCTTTGAAACCTCCCTATCAAAGGTTTAAACCGTAGCTTTGTTGCCAATGAATGAATTAAGGGTTAATGTTGAAGCGCTGCTGAAAGAAAAAAATCCAGCCCTGCATAAAAAATTACCGCGATGGGTTATTAAATACCTGGAACGCATCGTTCATCAAAAAAAAATCAACACCTTTTTGGATTCATTTGGTCACTTAAAAAACCAAGAATTTTGTCAAGCCGTATTAGATTATCTAAAGATCGACATTTCCTTTCACGGCATGCACAGAATTCCAAAAACAGGACCTGTAATTTTAGTTTTTAATCATCCCTTAGGTGGAGTTGATGGGGTTGCCTTTATCGCCGCACTAAAGGAGCACCGCAAAGACTTAGTCTTTTTGGTGAATGATATCCTTTTGCACATTACGCCGTTGAACGAATTGTTTGTCGGAACCAATAAACACGGAAAAAATAAAACCGATACGCGTGAAAAAATCAAATCCATGTTTAATTCGGACAAGGCCATTTGTATCTTTCCTGCAGGGATGGTAAGCCGCAAGCAGGGAGGAACGATTCGCGACCTAGAATGGAAGAGGACGTTTGTAACGTATGCAAGAGAAACAGGCCACCCCATTGTTCCAATACGGATCGAAGGAAAACTTTCTCGTTTTTTTTATGGACTGCATCGATTGAGATCTTTTTTGGGTATAAAAAGCACCCTTGAAATGTTATATTTGGCTGATGAACTCTATAAGCAGCGGGGAAAAACGATTACCTTTCGCGTAGGAGATTCCATTTACGTATCAGAATTCGACCGCAGGCGCAATGATTATGAAATAGCACAAGAAATAAAAGAAAGTTTATATAAAATCACCTATGACGATGCAGAATATAATTCCTGAAGTTTCCAAAAGCAAAATCAAGGATGAACTCGTGCGTGCGGGAATGGTTCGTAAAACGCGCAAAGGCGATAATGAAATATACATAGTCAACCATGCCAATGCACCCCATGTCGTTCAAGAAATTGGCCGGTTAAGAGAAATCACCTTTCGCGCTTCTGGCGGCGGGACGGGAAACCCGGTCGATTTAGATGAATTTGATCTCGGAAAATACGCTTACGAGCAATTAATTGTTTGGTCACCAGAGGATGAAGAAATTATAGGCGGTTATCGATTCGCATTTTGTAATAAAGCCATAGATTCCACGGGAAAAATTCATTTATCAACTACCCATTATTTCGATTTTTCGGAGCGCTTTGAAAAGGAATACCTCCCTTACACCATTGAATTGGGACGGAGTTGGGTACAGCCTAATTTTCAGCCTGCTATCAACCCGAGAAAAGGTCTTTTTGCCTTAGATAATATTTGGGATGGTTTGGGGGTGCTGGTGCGTGAAAATCCGTCAATAAAGTATTTCTTCGGAAAAGTCACCATGTATCCGAATTACGATACCAACAGCCGCGATTACTTACTACACTTTATGCACACCTATTTTCCGGATACAGAACAGCTCATGAAGCCATTCCATCCCCTCGTTCAATCGTACGATAGCGCCTATATCGAACAACAATTGCATGGGTTAGATTTTAAAGATGGCTTTAAGGTCTTGAATTCCTTGATCCGAGAGAAGGGAGAGTTTATTCCTCCATTAGTCAACATTTACATGAATTTATCCAGTACCATGAAAACCTTTGGAACGGCTGTAAATCCAGAATTTGGGGGCGTAGAAGAAACGGGAATTTTGATTACCATCCAGGACATTTTCGAGGAAAAAAAAGAACGGCACATGCGCTACTAATCAAGAATACACCTATTTTAACCAATCAAATTGGGTCAACCATTCCTCTAAGTTATGTACCCCAGTCTTTTTGATAATGCGTTGCTTTAACCTTCCGATAGTTACATCGACGTGCGCTACGTTTAGCAAACGCGCAATGCGTGAAGAAGGTAATCCGTAATAGTATTTCATTTTCAATATTAAGGCATCCCTTTTTCCCAAATGGGTCAATAGCGCAGACATGGCCCCAAAATAATTAGGCTCTCCCAGGGGTTTGTCGGCATTAGTAGAATTATCCGAATAATTCGCACGAAGGAAGGAGCTGCGTTCTTCGGAGAGCATTTTGACTTTTCGCTTTCCATTTTTTTTGCGCAACATAGAAATACAAAAATTCGAAATAACGGCTTTCAACCAAGATCGAGTATTAAATAAATCAATATCCGATGAGTATTTATCGCACAGAACTTTGTAAAAGTGAATACAAAACTCTTGATACACATCGTACACCTCCTCCCCTTCGAATTTGAGACGGATTTGAACGATAAAAAAAGCTTGATATCGGTTTAAAATTTCCGTAAAAATTACATCAAGCTCTTTTTTATTATCCATCTTAGTTCAGTTCCAGAGCGGAAGGCATACCACACAAATACTCCAAGGTTTCAGGTAAATTCCCTTCGCTAAGAATTGAATGTACAAACGAATTCACCTGGGGTTCAAGGGACGTAAAAAAGGATTTCGGATTCCTAATAAGGTAGGTCGGAATGTTATTTTTTTTCAGCAAGAGAATTAATTCGGCCATTTCCTTTCGCAAATCCAATGCGGCCATTCCAACGGGATAAATCAAGAGAACACCGCGTAAATTATGCGCCTGCAGGGCGGCCTTAATGGTGCCGGAGACCAACCATTCTGAGGGATCTCCTACCAAGACGAAACCCGGCGAGGAACGAAGCCAACCAATGGTGCTCTGGACAATCACTGCTTCTTCGTAACTGGCGCACGGAATTTCACCAAGCGTTGAATGGAGGAGGAAAGGAAGCCTAACTTCTCTAATTCCTGGTTGAACAAAAGAATACGTTTGGAAGCTTTTTCCATCGTACTCCTCTAAATGCGCAAGCGAATGGTTTCCAACGAACAATATTTCGGATTTATCGGATTTTTCCATGAATGATTTTCTATATTTACCTCCTAAATGTATGCAATTTTAATCACAATTTTTCGTTGAAGGCGCCGCATGTTAAGAATCGCTATTTTCATTTGCCTTAACTTACCTTTTTACACGAACGTATCGTTTGCGCAGCAAGGGGGTAAAAACGTCTTTGGATTTTTAAACCTACCAACAGGTGCAAGGATTACGGGACTTGGTGGCTATGCTTCGGCGACCGCAGACAACACCTTAGACTTTGGGATTTACAACCCGTCCTTGGTATCGGAAGAAATGGTTGGCCATCTTTCCATTCAACAATGCCTTTTGCCTTCGGGCATCAACTTCGGAAGCTTCTCTACAGCCTTGGACGTAAAAAAAGGGACCTTTCTCCCCTATGTTCGTTACGTAAGCTACGGGAATTTTCAAGGATATGACGCTACCGGTAATCCTACCAATTCTTTTGGGGCATTGGACTATCAATTAGGTGCGAGCTATTCGTATCCAATGAATAAGGTTTTTCGTTTGGGAATTAATGGGGGAATCATTGGGTCACATTTGGAATCGTATTCCTCGTACGGATTTTCCGGAAGTTTTGCTGTACAATTTCAGCATCCCAACGAATTACTACACCTTAGTTTACTAGCGAAAAATATTGGAATTCAAGCGAAGGGTTATACTTCAGGCAATGCCTTTAATCCGTTGCCCATCGAAATTCAGAGCAGTGTAAGCCTTAAACTT
>ENA-UPTJ01001383-UPTJ01001383.1-marine-metagenome-genome-assembly--contig:-NODE-1383-length-13107-cov-5.585964_pt1 | contig 13107 bp, 8 predicted proteins | sample MGYA00238168_ERZ767080 | MGnify/ENA primary metagenome ERZ767080 (study PRJEB28935, sample SAMN06266237) | marine metagenome | isolation source: Columbia River Estuary | place: USA:Columbia River Estuary... | reverse complement strand
CTTCTTGATTCACGTAAATAAGTCCCATTTGAACTGCAGCCAATGGATTTTCAAGGTCGCGATCACCAGAATAGCGCTTGTCAGCAAGCCATTCGTGTTCGTTACCCCAATAGATATCTTCTTCTGGCTCCCAAACGTCTTCACGTCCGCCACCAAAACCAAAAGTTTTGAATCCCATTGATTCTAGTGCCACGTTACCAGCAAGAATCATTAGGTCGGCCCAAGACAATTTTTTGCCGTATTTCTGTTTGATTGGCCAAAGTAATAAACGGGCTTTATCGAGGTTGGTGTTGTCGGGCCAGCTGTTTAATGGAGCAAAGCGCTGAGTTCCACTGCCTGCTCCACCACGACCGTCACCGGTTCTGTAGGTACCTGCAGAGTGCCAAGCCATACGAATAAAGAATGGTCCGTAATGTCCGAAGTCGGCTGGCCACCAATCTTTAGAATCGGTCATGACTTTTTCAATATCATCTTTAACTTCAGTCAAATTCAATGAAGCGAACTCTTGACGATAGTTGAAGCTTTCGTCCATAGGGTTAGACTTGTTCGAATGTTGACGAAGAATGTTTAATGGAAGCTGATTGGGCCACCAATCACGGTTTTTAGTTCCTTTTCCTGCTGCATTGGATGCAACTGCTCCTGTAAAAGGGCATTTTCCTTCTGTGTTAGATCCGTGTCCTGACATGATATTATGTAATATTGTTTAATTTTTTAACAAGTAAAGGCTATGTTTAGTTCAACAGAGCGACCCAAAATTACAAAAAGTTTGAACTAGAAATTATAAATAGGAACAATAATTAATTTAAAATATAAATAACATTGAGGTTTGTGTGATAAAAGTCTTGTTTCATCAATTTCAAAAAGTCAACAGACCATATTCTCCGTAAATTTGTTGATTATTAATTACCATTTTACGATGAAATTGGAACTTCGCGGAAATAAAACCTTAGTGCGTTCACTGGTTTTAGGAATTGTGGCCATCTTCTTGAGTATTTTCATTTCGAAAAAATTATCAGCTCCCAAAGAAGCAAAAGCACCTCTAACCTCTTTTAGGACAAAAACAGTGGATGTTGAAGAAGTTGTTTTAATAAAAAACAGATTAAGTGTTGCCGCTTCAGGCCGTTTGAAATCACAGAATAGATTTGAACTTTTTGCTGAGGTAACAGGAGTTTTACAGAATTCTAATTTTAGAAAGGGGACTAAATTTGGCAGTGGATCGTCAATTGCGATCATAGATTCAAAAGAATTTGAAAGTCAATTGAAGTCACAACGTTCGGCATTTTTAGGCTTGGTATCTCAAGTGATGCCTGATATTCAAATTGATCATGCATCAGAATTCTCTGCATGGGAGGGATTTGTACAAAAAATTCAAGCAGATAAGGTGCTACCGGAGTTGCCCTCAATTAATTCTGTATCATTGAAGAAATTCTTGTCGGCTCGAAATGTATTAACAACCTATTATAACATTAAAAGTTTAGAAGAACGATTAACAAAGTATCGCATCAATGCACCATATTCAGGAGTTTTAGTTGAAACCAGTATTGAGCCCGGGGCATTGGTCAGAGCTGGGCAGAAATTGGGAACTTTCGTGCAGCCAGGGGTATTTGAATTGGAAGCATCAGTAGTACCAAATCAGTTAAAATATCTCAGGGAAGGACAGACCGTTGCTTTAAAATCTGAGGGTAAAACATACACAGGGAAAATACTAAGATTCAATGAAGTAGTTGATCTTCAAACTCAAATGGTTGGAGTTATAATTCAAGTTGCACATCCGGAATTAAAGGAGGGGCAATTTTTTGAGTTGGATATTGATGCTGCAGAGGTACCCAACAGCATGCAAATCGCCCGGAATTTATTGAGTAATGATCGTACCGTTTTTGTTGTAAATCAGAAAGATTCCACATTATTGGAACGAACCGTTACTGTTCATGGTTTTCGCGGTCAAAAGGCCTTGATATCTGAAATAGAGGCTGGTTCTTGGTTGGTGAAAAAACAGATTTTAGGGGGTTTTGAAGGAATGAAGGTTTTGCCACAAATAGCGGTTAAGAAATGAGAAAATTAATCAGTTACTTTATCAAGTATCCGGTTTCGGTTAACACCTTATTGGTGATTATTACGATGTCGGGTTTTGTGGCTTACAGTAAAATGACTGCAAGTTTTTTCCCGCTAATTGAAAGTCGAATTATCAATGTAAACCTAGTTTATCCGGGTGCCTCACCTGAAGAATTGGAAGAAGGTGTTGTTTCCTTGGTTGAAGAAAAACTTCAAGGTGTGAGCGGTATAGAGCGTGTCACTTCTAAGAGCAAAGAAAATCTCGCTATCGTTACGGTTGAGGTAGTGAAAGGCTACAGTACTTCTCAGGCTCTAGAGGATGTTCAAAATGCAGTGAATGGCATCAATAACTTTCCAACTGACTTGGAAAGACCGTTGGTGTTTTTGAGAGAAAATGTCAATTTTACTATTAATTACGGTATTTCTGGTGATGGTATATCATTGCATGCATTAAAAAATTATGCAAGAAGGGTTGAAAAAGACTTATTGAGATCTGAAGGCATATCTAAAGTGGAATTATCAGGTTTTCCTCAAGAGGAAATTGAAGTTTCTTTCGATGAAGAATCACTCAGAAAACATAATTTATCGTTAGAGCAGGCTGGATTATTGATCAGAAGCAGCAATATTGATATAACTGGTGGAACCGTAAAAACACCAGAAGAAGAACTATTAATACGAAGTAGAAACAAGGGATACCATGCCCAAGAATTAGAAAACTTGGTGCTTTTAACTCAGTCTAATGGAACCTTAGTGCGCCTTAAAGATGTAGCTAAAGTCAAGGACCGTTGGGCTGAAGATCCAAACAGATTATATATAGACGGTAAGCCCGCAGTTCAGGTTTTGGTGCAAAGTACTGACCGTGAAGATTTATTGAAAAATGCTGCTTATGTTAGAGAATATTTTACTGAATTTCAGCAGCAAAATCCACAATTAAAGGCCACTATGCTGAGAGATCAATCTGAGACCTTAAACGAAAGGAAACAGCTTTTGATGGATAATGGTCTCATAGGGATGATTTTGGTTTTGGTATTGCTTTCCATGTTCCTAAACATCAGAATTGCTTTTTGGGTTGCCATGGGAATTCCCGTTGCTTTTTTGGGGATGTTTATACTGGCTTTCTGGTTTGGAGTAACCATAAATGTTATCTCACTGTTTGGAATGATTGTGGTGGTGGGAATTTTGGTTGACGATGGAATTGTTATTAGTGAAAATATATACAGTCATTATGAAAAAGGAAAGTCTGGAATAAGGGCTGCAATTGATGGTACCGTGGAAGTTATGCCTGCTGTATTTTCATCAGTGATTACCACCATGATTGCATTTAGCTTTTTCTTTTTAGTGGATGGAAGAGCGGGTGACTTTTTTAGTGAATTAGCGTTTGTAGTCATAGCAACTTTATTTGTGTCCTTAATTGAGGCTTTGACGTTTTTGCCATCACACATGGCACATTCAAAGGCACTAACTGCTCAGGGAAATAAAAAGAATTTATTGGAGAGATCATCTGATAAATTAATGAGTTTCATGAGAGATAGATTTTATGCTCCTATTTTGAGATTTGCACTTTCCCATAAATGGTTTGCCTTTTTATTCATGATTGGTCTTGTGATCATTACAGTAGGGGGTGCTAAAGGTGGATGGATAAAATTTACATTTTTCCCAGTTTTAGAGAGAAATGATGTTCCTATTGAGTTAAGTATGCCTTCTGGTACTCGTGAAGAGATTACAAACGAGCGATTGGTGATGATTGAAGAAGCCGTTAAACGGGTTAACGATTCGCTGAAATCAAAACGCAGTGACGGTAAATCCGTAGTTACAAAAATTGAACGGAAAGTTGGTCCTTCAGCAAGTCAAGGTAGTGTGAATGCCATTCTTTTACCGTCTGAATTAAGAGGAATTAGTTCTATGGATTTGGCATCAATGTTCAGAAAAGAATTGGGACCAATGGATGATGCCGAAAAGCTGACGTTTGGACAGGCTAGCGCATTTGGAAAACCAGTTTCAGTTACTCTATTAAGCAGTAATGTGAGAGAATTGGATGCAGCAAAATCAGAATTGAAGACTCAACTTACTGCCATTCCCGAGCTTAAAGACGTAGTTGAAAGCATCCAACAAGGAAGAAAAGAAATAAATTTAAAATTAACCGATAAAGCATATTCTTTGGGTTTTACAGAGGCACAATTACTTGCACAGGTTAGGCGCGGATATTTTGGATATGAGGCACAACGCTTGCAACGCGGAAAAGACGAAGTGAAAGTTTGGGTACGATACAACGAGGAGCAGCGCAATAGTGTTCAACAAATGGAGGATATGCGAATTCGAACTGCAGATGGTAGAGATATTCCATTGAAAGAATTGGCTCAGATTTCCATCAAAAGGGGAGTTGTTGATATTGATCATTTAGACGGACAACGACAAGTAACCATCGAAGCAGAATTGAGTAATGCAATGGTTTCAGCACCGGAAGTGATTGGGAGAATAAAAGCAGATTTAATGCCGGCTATATTGGCAAAATATCCGAGTGTTTCTCCCTTATTTGAAGGACAAAATAGAGAAGCTGCAAAGACCCAGAAAAGCTCAAAATTTGCTCTTCCTTTTGTGTTGTTAAGTATTCTTGCAATCATCACCTTGACCTTTAGGAGTTTATCTCAAGCATTGATTATACTTGTCTTTCTAGTGCCCTTCAGTTTGATTGGTGTTGCTTGGGGACACGTGATTCATGGACAACAAATGAGCATATTGAGTTTCTTAGGTGTTGTAGCTTTGATTGGAATTATAGTAAATGATAGTTTGGTTCTCATTGACAAAATGAATGGATTGCTCAAGGAGGGAATATCATTTCAAGAGGCGGTTTATCAAGCAGGTTATTCTCGGTTTAGAGCGATATTTTTGACCAGTGCAACCACAGTGGCTGGATTAGCTCCTTTGATCATGGAAAAGAGTTTCCAAGCACAGTTCTTGATTCCTATGGCCATTTCAGTTGCCTATGGAATTGCCATTGCAACTGTACTAACTTTGATTATGTTACCGGTGTTTCTAAGTGCGTGGAATAATGTAAAGCGTTTTGGATGGTTTGTATGGGATGCAGGGGAATTGCCTTCGGCTGAATCGGTAGAGCCTGCAATTATTGAATTAAGATCAGAATTGGAGGAATTGAAAAATGATTAAACGGTTGTATTTAATAGCATTGTTAACAGTTGGGTTTTCTGAACTGAGGTCGCAATCTTTGGATAGCATCAATTTATCTGATGCCATCGCAATGGCCCTGAAAAACAACTTCGATGTGCAGGTAGCCGATCTGAAAACCTTGCAATCGGCAAATTTAACAACATTAGGACAAGCAGGATATTTTCCATCTTTAAACGCTACTGGGAACGCATCATTTAGTCAGAACAAAACACGTTTAGAGTTTGCCGGAGGTTTACCTGATGTAGAGAGGGATGGCGCTGTGAATACTAGTTTTGGAGGTAATTTGGGACTTTCATATGTAGCATTCAATGGCTTTGGTAGAAAGTATTCTTATCAGAATCTTAAAAAGCAATGGGGTTTATCAGAAGTTCAATCTGAAATTTTGGGTGAAAATACCGCTTTTGAAGTAATCAATAAATACGCAAATATTCAGCAATTTCGTTTAGATATAGCAGCTCTTGAAGTCAATTTACTTATTTCGGCAGAGCGATTAAAATATACAAAGTTGGCCTTCCAATCAGGCACTAAATCTTCTTTAGATTTAATGAATGCCGAAATGGATTATCGCAATGATAGTTTGAGTTTATTTCAGAAAAATACATCCTTAAACAAAGAAATTCTGGGTTTGAAGTTGTTGATGGGCCAATCGCCTGATTACATGGCGGCAATTAGCAGTGAATTGCCGGTGCCCATTGTGGGTGGTTTAAATGAAGTAATGGAAAAAGCATTGAAGAGCAATGTGACAATGAAATTAGTGGAATTGACCTTGGATATTTCACAAAACAATGTGGGAATTTCTAAAAGTCGTATGTTACCACAATTGACCCTAAATGCTGGTTATGGAGCTCAACAATCACAAAATGGAGCCGGTATTATTTTGGCCCAGAGTACTTTAGGGATAAACAGTTCAGCGGCATTGGCGGTTCCAATTTTTAACGGAGGACAACTTTCTAACGCTTTAAAGAATGCGCAGTTGCAAGTAGTAATTTCTGAAAAAGAGCGCGAACAAGCGCGATTGGAAATTCAACATTGGGTAACAAATGCCTTTTTAGATCAATCCAATTTGGAAATGAATATTATTACCTTAATGGGGTCTTTGGATTTAGCAAATTTGGCCGTAAAGCGTGCTCAGAATAGCTATAAAGAAGGGTTAATAGGTTATAATGATTTAAGGCAGGTACAATTAAATGCTTTGCAAGTGCAAAATGCCCTGAATGTGGCGCAATTGAACTTGTTGAAATTGAGATATTCTATTCTAAGATTGGGTGGTGAATTGCTGATGGGTAAGTGATTTTACCAAATGAATTCAGGATCTGAATCAGTCATTCCCTCCACATATTTAGAAGATTTATTCAACTGTAAAGGAAGAATATCGCCACTGATGAGGTTTTGGCTCGGACTTTTGAGTTCAATGATGATGTGATCTTTTTGAGCAAAGGTTTCAAATTGACAGTTATAATACTGTAAATCAGTATCTATAGTGATTCTAACTTGGTTATCTATGCTCATAAAATAAGATCGGTAATATTTATTTATGAGTGTGGGATGCTGTTGAGTGATGTTCCAAAAAAGCCCCTCTTGATCCATTTCAAGCAATCTGTCAGATATTTCCGTAAATAATTGGTTGGTTTTATTGTGCTCCTTAAAATGAAATGCGCCTAGTTTGATTGAATTTTTGCGGTTGACATCGTCTGATTTGATCTTTTGCTCTGCTGTGATTTGAATGTCACCAAAAGTATCTCCATACCACCTGAAACGGGTTTTTACACGGTCAGAAAGTCCGTCAATATTTTCATTTAGGCTGCGCATGTCATCAAAGTCAGAGTATATGTTGTTAATCCAACGTGGCTGAAACAAAGGCGTAGCTCCTTTGCTTTGGATGTGATTTTCAATGTACATGAGATCATTGATGGATGCAATGAATTTTTTCTCGAACCTAAAGTCAGAGTTATTTTTTAGTTGCTCGGCCGAATTCATTTCCGTAAAGTTTTGATTCAACATCTTTAATCAAGACGGTCTTTTTACCGCTGTGTTTTATGTTTGATTTTCGTTGAAATAGGTATTTATAGTTCTTGAGATCTTTGTCTGATGTTAAGCTTGCCGGACCATATTCTGGTTTTTTAATAAATGCTGCATAGTCTAATTGGTTATGGATGAGTGTGTTATTCGATTCGTCAAGGAGACTCAAGTCTTTTGATACAAAGCCAATGGCACAAGAATCAATGATGTTGTGGTGAGCAATGAATTGACTTCTTTCACCTGAAGATATTGCTTTGTCTTGAACCAAATTGAATACAGAGTTGGTGACTGTTATCATACTGCCAGAACCGTCTACACCGTCATTTCCAATATTGTAGAATCTGCATTGATTTACCACCCCTGAAGAGAAGTCGGAATCGAAAGCATCAGATAAAATATTTTCAAATGAACATTGCCAAATATTGAAATTTTTACAACCAAAAAGGTTTAGCATATCATCGCCTAATCGATTGTTTTTAAAAGTACAAAAGTGAATTTGAGCGTCATGAGATTCGTGTATGGTTATTCCGGCAGGAGTTGACCAAATTCCTTCAGACAAGCTTGAAAATCCGTCGAAAATACAATGTGAGAGCTGAAGTTTTCCTTGATTTTCAATAAATAAACTGCCTCTGGTTTGAGGCGTTACCACCCAAGTTATGGGCTGGCTGGGAGTTCCCATTGCTAATGTATTTCCCATTAATTTGATGACACATTTTTTAGAAGATAATATAATTTGTGTACCAGGATCAATGATTAGTGTTTGATTTTCGCGCAACGTGAAACCTGCTTCAGTCAACACAATTTTGTTTTTCCAGCGAATGATGTTGACTGAATTAGAATTTGTTTCTTCTCTGAAAGTTTGAGTTGGAACTTTTATTAGTTCAGTTGATCTCATTTTAAGAACATCCAATATTCCTTTTTGCGCCTGTTGGAATCGAGCGGGTAGAAGTTCATAAGGTTTTTGATAAGGAAATTGTTTGATTTTTTGTTGCACTTGCTGAGCTACCTTGAGAACATTTTGGTCGAGTTTTTGGAAGAATTTAGGGTCTGTTTTTTTCAGGTATTGGGTATAAGAGTTGACGAAGTTGGGCAATCCATGGGAAATTTCCTTGTGGAAGTAGTCAAACTGAAACTGGTAATGTGCTATTCTATCAGCAGCAGATTTGATCTCAGTTTTAAAACCGAATTCTGGATACATACCTACTTCTCGAATGATGGGCTCTAATTTGTTATTGACGGGATTATAGTACCAATGAAGGTTGATGTCGACCAAATGATGCCAGCTTTTAAAGAATATACCTATAGCCAAAAATCCCAAGAATTTGTCTTTATCAACCATTTCATACAATGTGTCTGTTGGATGATTGAAGTAATGCCATAGGGTATTTTTTAACACACTTTGTCTAGCAGAGTCTGGGAATTCATAGTTAAAGTCGCCTTGCGGTGATTCTTTTTCGTATCCGGGTAGGTGTTTTAGACCTCCTGCGAATCCTTTTTCAAAAATGACACTTTCTCGCTTTCTGTTACGCTCAATAAGGAATTTGTCAAAATTCTCTTCTCTGAGCATCAGAACCGGTTGATTTTTGCGAAACTCAACAACCACTGGGTTGTATTGTAGGGCGATTCCGTTGAACAATTTTTTATAGAGATCGTTTGCGAGTGGATCTATAATAATGCTGCGAGTTTCAGGAAGAATCAAGTTAACAGCTTTACTACCAAAAATTCTATTTTCTCCAGAGAGTTTGAGTTTCATCGAAAATCGCTGCAGGTTAGGATGGTGGTCTGTCCACATACCAACCATAGAAATTTTGGCTTTATGCCATTTGTGGTCGCCGTTGATGTGTTTTACCGATGCCGCATATTTCCCCTTCTTTTCAACCCAAGGTGAATTATCGAGTTGGTGTTTGTTTTTGTAAAATTCCAACCACTCATTATTCAACTTAGCAAAGTTCTCTGAGGTCATTTCCACCTTTATGGTGTCTTTAACGTCGTAAGGATTTTCTTGGTTTTCCTCCCAATAATTTTTTAGTTCCCATCCCTTATGACGAATGTCAAAATCAAAACCTATTTGAATGAGTTTTGGTAAATGAATGTGGTACTTAGAATAGCTGAAAATTTCTAATAATAAAAACCCCAGCAACATCAATGCTGATAGTTTCCAAAAAATGGGTTTCTTGGTTGGTTTTTGAATGATCAAAACGGCCTTTATTTAGGAGTTTCCGCCAGATATACGGATGCTAGGGTCGGAGATTTGATTCTTCTGGAAAATAGAATGAATTTTAGGAACAATTTCCATGTTGGAAATACTCAATTTGAATAAAATTCTATATTGATTGACGCCGTTAAAATCATAATTGTGAATGCTTGAAATTTCGTTGAAATTGCTCATGTTTTCAATACAATCTTGCGCTTTTTTCTTATCATCTTCGTTGAAAGCTACCATTAGAAAGTCATTGTGAAGTCTGTTTTTTGATGATAAAAATTTATTGCGGGTAGCAGAAATGATGCTAAATACCAATACAGAAATGGTACTTACAATGTATTGTTCTGCCGCTAATGATATTGCCACTGCTGTAAGTGCTAATAAGAATATAATCTGTTCAGGTTCTTTAATTGCCGTTCTAAAACGGATGATGGATAGGGCACCCACCAATCCAAGTGAAAGGGCCAATGAAGATTTTATTGTGGTAATGATTAAATAGATGGCCACCGCAAAAAACATAAAGTTTGAGGCAAACACATCACGATTAGACGCAACAAGTGCAAATTTTCTGAATAAGACCTGAAAAATAAGGGTGTATATGATTAATAAAGCCAAGCCCAGAGACCAATTTGCGTAATTAATAGCACTAAGAAGTTGGGCATCTTTCAATAAATTCTCCATTTTGCGAAATTAAAGAATAATAATTTAGCGGTAATGATTAATTCATAATCTGCCCAATTTTATGGAGTCCACTACCAAAGGGTCTAATAGGGTGGTGGTATCGCCCAAATTTTCGAGTTCACCTTCGGCAATTTTTCTTAAAATTCTACGCATTATTTTGCCGCTTCTCGTTTTGGGTAGACCTAATACAATTTGAATTTTATCTGGTTTTGCGATGGGACCAATAACGTCGGAAACGGTTTTGATGATATTCGTTTTAAGTAATTGTTCTTCCTCCTGAGCGGGAATATCACAGTTTAAAATGACGTATGCATAAATGCCTTGACCCTTTATATCGTGTGGATATCCCACAACCGCACTTTCAACCACTTTAGGGTTCATGTTGATGGCGTTTTCTACTTCGGCGGTTCCGATTCTATGACCGCTAACATTGAGAACATCATCGACTCTACCGGTTATGCGGTAGAAACCATTTTCATCTCTGAGACAGCCATCGCCGGTGAAATAATATCCTTTATAAGCTGAAAAATAGGTATCAATGCAGCGTTGATGGTCGCCGTAGGTTGTGCGAATCATGCCAGGCCAAGGTTTGGCAATGCAAAGATTTCCTGATGCCGAATTACCTTCAATCAATTGTCCATTTTCATCCATCAATGCCGGTAAAATACCGGGAAGTGGTAGGGTAGCATAAGAGGGTTTGGCAGGGGTGATTCCAGCCAGGTTTGAAATCATGATTCCACCTGTTTCAGTTTGCCACCATGTATCTACAATGGGGGCGTTTTTATTGCCTACTTTTTCGTTGTACCAATGCCAAGCTTCTTCATTGATGGGCTCACCCACGGTACCTAGTACTTTTAGGCGACTCAAATCTTTACCTTGAAATGGCTCATCGCCGCACAGCATTAAAGATCGAATGGCAGTTGGAGCGGTATACAATATATCAACCGAATGCTTTTGGCAAATATCCCAAAAACGGCCTGCATCTGGCCAGGTGGGAATTCCTTCAAACATCAAAGTGGTTGCACCCGCGCTAAGCGGGCCATACAAAATATAGGAATGCCCTGTAATCCAACCGATATCAGCGGTGCAAAAATGAACTTGCTTGGTTTGATATTGAAATACATTCACAAAAGTATAGTTGGCCCATACCATGTAGCCAGCGGTAGAATGTACCACGCCTTTCGGTTTTCCGGTAGACCCTGAAGTGTACAATATGAATAGTGGGTGTTCAGCATCAACACTTGCTGGCTCTTCCCAAGGAATACCTGCTTCTCTAATTTCATTGACTTGTTCATGCCACCACAGGTCTCTTCCGGTTGTCATTTCAACTTTTGAGCCGGTATGTTTGAAAACAATGACCTCACTCACAGTGTCACATAATTTTAATGCTTGGTCTACAACGGGTTTCAAGGGGATTTCTTTGTTCCCTCTGAAAGCACCATCACAAGTGATGATGCAACTGGCCTGAGCGTCTATGACTCTGTCTGCAATGCTTTGTGCTGAAAATCCCCCGAAAATCACCGAGTGAATGGCTCCAATTCTCGCGCAAGCAAGAACCGCGATGGCCAATTCTGGTATCATTCCCATGTAAATGCAAACTCGGTCACCTTGTTGAATGCCAATATTGGTTAATACCGTGGCAAATTCAGCAACACGGTTATGCAATTCTTGGTAAGTAAGTACTTGAGAGGACTTTTGCGGGTCATTGGGTTCAAAAATGATGGCGGGTTGATCGCCGCGTTCATCTAAATGTCGGTCTATGCAGTTTTCCGTAATATTGAGCTTTGCCCCTTCAAACCAAGTGGTTTTGGCATTGATGAAATCAGATTTTAATACTGATGTCCAGGGTTCATGCCAATCAAAATGTGATGCAATTTCACCCCAAAACTCATGGGGATTTTCTATGCTTTTTTGGTAATCTCTATGATATTGCTCAAGATTTTGAATTTGGTACGGCACTTTCATAACTGGGAATTTACTTTATATGATACTTATCTGCGTATAATTTCTTCACTATTCCATCTGCCAATCCAATTTTAGGGACGAAAATTTCTTTACATGCCCCCCATTTCATGATGTTGGAGTATATATGGAGCGCTGGAACAATGACATTGGCCCGATCAGACCTTAAATTGAATTGTGCTATTCTTTGGTCTAAACTGAGTTTAGATAAGTTTTGGTGTAGTTTTTTTATAAAATTTAAGCTAACTGGCTCGCCCTCTTTGGTTTTAGACATAGAGAAAATTTTATTGATGTTTCCACCGCTACCTATCAATTGGAAAGGTTGTGATTTCAAGTGGGTTTTGCAAAATTCTTTCATTTTCTGCCATTCTTCGTCAGGTGAGTGATCATTCAAAATACGTATAGTTCCGATGTTGAAAGAGTGCTTTTTGATGAGTTTTTGATTGCCGTACAATGTGATTTCGGTACTTCCTCCACCCACATCCACAAATGCTTGGAAAGGTTGATCGTGAAGGTTGGAAGATAGATGGTTTTCGTATAAAATACTGGCTTCTTCATCGCCAGAAATCACCTCGATTTCTAATTCTGTAAGTTCTTTGATTTCATGGGTGATTTCACTTGCATTTTGAGCATCTCTCATGGCCGATGTTGCACAAATTCTGAAATCTTGGACTTTATAGATATCCATCAAATCTTTAAAAACCTTCATGGTTTTGATGAAAACTTCTTTTTTTGCGGGGGATATTTGTCCGGTCTCAAAAACGTCAAAACCCAATTGCAATGGGATTCGCAATAAATTGAGTTTGGAATAGTCAGTGGGAGATTTGATTTCGGCAATCAACAGTCGAGCTGCGTTAGAGCCAATGTCGATGCTCGCGAGTTTCATTGCTTCGAAAATAGTAATTTTAAGTCCGAACTATTATTAATTTCGTTAAAAAACTATTGATTTGAGATTTTATTATTTAGTTTTGCTTCTCTGTTTATGAGATTGAATTGGACAATGC
>ENA-UPTJ01001378-UPTJ01001378.1-marine-metagenome-genome-assembly--contig:-NODE-1378-length-13142-cov-4.953924_pt1 | contig 13142 bp, 7 predicted proteins | sample MGYA00238168_ERZ767080 | MGnify/ENA primary metagenome ERZ767080 (study PRJEB28935, sample SAMN06266237) | marine metagenome | isolation source: Columbia River Estuary | place: USA:Columbia River Estuary... | reverse complement strand
CCTGGAGAGTTATCGAAGTCAGTAGCACGAGTAAGTACCCAGTTTACAGAAGCAGAACCAACTGTAGTAACAGTATACACACCATTTTGTAGCGCAGATGCCTGATCTTTAATAAGAACACGATCACCAGAAGAAAGAGCAATACTATCGAGAGTAAATGCTGCCTGAGTGCCAGCGTTAGTTAATGTAGCACCAACACCACCAGTGCCGTTAGAATATGTTACAGTTAGTGCAGAGATAGAAGCAGCACGAACAGATGCCTTAACATCAAGTCCGTTAGACATGGCATCAACGTATGCCTTAGTTACTAAGTCTTGTGCTTGAGTAGGATCAGCAGCATTACCAACACGTTTGCCACCAACATCAACGATACCAGTACCAGTTGGAACTAAGTTTACGTTATTGTTACCAGACGCAGCAGTGAATGTTAAAGCACCAGTACCAGTAATAGAACCAGTAGTAGTTCCAGTACCACCATTAGCAACAGGCAATGTACCAGTAACACCAGAAGTTAATGGTAGACCAGTTACGTTAGTCATTACACCAGAAGCTGGTGTTCCAAGTGCTGGAGTAATAAGAGTTGGACTAGTTGCGAATACTAGAGCACCAGAACCTGTCTCGTCAGAGATAACACCAGCCAACTGTGAAGAAGTAGTAGAAGCGAATTGAGCTAATGTACCACCTTGATAAGCAACAGTACCACCTGTACCAAAGGCAGCAGATGATCCATCTGTGCCAGTGAATGTTAATGTATTGCTTGCAGTTAAAGTCTTACCATCAATAATAGTCAAAGTTGCTGCTGTTGCTGGAGCAGTAATTGTTAGCTTATTAACAGAAGTAGCAGTTGCAACGCCAAGAACTGGAGTAACCAGTGTTGGAGTGTTAGCGAATACTAGAGAACCAGTACCAGTCTCATCAGATATAACACCAGCAAGTTCTGAAGAAGAAGTCGCAGCAAAAACACTTAATTTATTGGCAACATACGCAACAGTGCCACCAGCACTGAAAGCAACTGAAGATGCATCAGTACCAGTGAATGTTAAAGTATTAGAGGCAGTAAGTGTTTTACCATCAGCGATAGTTAACGTAGAACCAGTCGCTGGTGCAGTAAGCGTAACTTTATTAATTGTTGTGGCAGAGGCAACACCAAGAGTTGGTGTAATTAAAGTAGGACTATTATTGAATACTACTAGACCAGTGCCAGTTTCATCGGTAATTGCAGCTGCCAATTGAGCAGAAGTAGCAGTTAAAGTATTGCTAGCTAAGTTGATAGTCTTGTTAGTAAGAGTATCAGTAGTAGCTTTACCAACAAGTGTATCTGTTGCAGCTGGTAGAGTTAAAGTATTTGTCCCAGCAATCGCAGTTGCAGCAACAGTAATTGTACCAGAAGTAGAACCAGAGAAGATAGCACCAGCAGAACCAATAGTTGGTGTAGTAAGTGCTGCGCTAGTTAAAGTCTTATTAGTTAAAGTATCGGTTGTTGCACGACCAACTAATGTATCTGTTGCCGCTGGTAGAGTTAATGTGCCAGAAGCTGCAGCAGTGGCAACAATAGTTGTAGTTCCAGAAGAAGAACCTGCAACAGTAAAGCCAGCAGAACCGATGGCTGGAGTTGTAAGAGTTGCACTAGTGATTGTTGGACTAGTTCCAAGAACTAATGCACCAGAACCAGTAACACTAGTTGCACCATCAAATTCAGTTACCCATGTTTCTGCGCCAACAGAAGCAACAGTAAATACAGCACCAGCACCAGCTGGGATTGTAGTAATTGAACCAGAAGCAGAAGTCTGAATTGTTAAAGCACCAGTACTTTGGTTGGTGATGTAATATTCTTGACCAATAGTTAGAGTGGCAGTACTCGGTAACTTAACTGTTTGAGTAGTTGACCCAGTAAAGAACTGGTTGGCAGTACTAGAAGCTGTTAAAGTAGTAGTTGTTCCACCAGTTGCTGTAGAAGTATAACCACCAGCACCAATAGAAGAAATTGTAACAGTCTGACCAGAAACTGAAGTAGTAATACCATTACCACCAGCGATAGTTAATGTCTGTGACAGTAAAGCAATTGAACCAGTAGTTGCGCTACCAGCTGCTAAGTTTAACGTGGCAGCAGAAGCTGCCCAGCTAGATGTTCCACTACCATTAGTAGTTAATACATAGCCGTTTGTGCCAGCGTCTCTTGGTAGTGTCCAAGTACCAGCAATTTGCACCATACCAGTGCCATTGGGATTAAGTATTAAGTTACCATTGGTATTGGTAGTACTTAACGTATTGCCTGTTAATTTGGTGTTACCAACTAACCATTGGTCCATTGTACCAGTTGCTGATAGAACTGGAATGGAAGAAGCATTGGTAGTTAATGTACCAGCAGTTGATGCATCGATCAAACCAGTATAGTATGTACCACCAATAACAAAGTGATTTACTGCGTTGCCACTGGTTTCTGCGCCCATACCGATGTATAATCGGTTACCTCCAGCACCATTTAATGCTGAGTATGCTAATTCACCTGCGCCAAGAGTAGCAGGGTTTCCCGCTGTACTCGAACGCTTAATTCTGATAATAGATGCCATCTTTTATGTCTCCGTTAAAATTCTCCACCTTCCATGTTTTGCGCATCGAGGGTGGTTGTGGACGTCCACTTATTTGTTGTTGTTCTATAGACTAGCACTGAACCATTGAGTTTGCCATAAGTTGATGTATCTACATCGGCTACGTTATCTAACGACTCTACCACTGCAGGCGGTGCTATATCCGCTGATGCAGTGAATAAATTCTGTTCTAATGTGGTAATGAATAAAGATTCGTCACCACTTAATGTTACGACTGTATCTGCCATAATTATTGAGTAATTTGAGGTGTTACTGTGACAATCCCCTCAACAACTCGTTTCTTTGCACCAGCACTAGATGTTACCTCTAAATCATAGAGATATCTTCCTGGAGGGATTGCTTCAGACTGAGTAGCTGTTAATTGAATTCGTACCTTCCCTTGTGCTGCAGCATAAATTGATGCAGTAAACGCATATGCGGTAGTAGACGTGTATGATTTTCTCATCTGCGAGGCAACAGTGTAACCAGTTAGGTCAAGTGCCTGACCAGTAGTTGACGTGACAGTGATTATATTACTATAATCGCTACCTTGATCTACGAAAATGTTCGCTACAGTTGCCATTCATAACTCCGTGTTTTACTTGTTTATTTATAATTCCAGAGAATGCAAACAAAAAACCCCACCGAAGTGGGGTTTAATTTAACTCTATAAGTTCATAAAAATAAAATTATTCATCTACTGGTGGTGCGGTTAATGGATATTTTTGCATTAAGTCATATGCCTCTCGTCGAGATATATCTGGAGAAGCTACATCATCTACTCCATCACCATCTCGAATTGCGTGAATGCAACAAAAAACTGTATCATCTTCAAGTGCAATAAATTTATGTGCAGTACCTTTTGGAGTAACCACGAGATGCGGTGCCTTAAATTCTTCTTCTCCGTTATCATGTTGCATTAAAACTCTTCCAGAACTTATCAAAGTTATGTGGTCGAATGTATGAGCATGCCCTTCAATCTCATCACCTGCCTTTAAAAAATGATGCAGTTTTACAAAGACATTATCAACAATATTCAAATCAATTACAACATCAGACACGTGTCACTCCAAGTTTTAGTATAGGTTCTATTTCACATAGTTCCTCGTTAAATACAAACCCATTTTCCTCATAATTGGGGAAACTGGCTTTCATAGCATTTTGTTTCGCAGTTTTTTCTTCTAGAGTCATTGGTCGAATGTTATATACATCTTTAACCACACCATTATCAAATTCATAACTAATATTTTCTAAAATTTCATAAACACCAATTATAGGTCTTTGTGATTTTTCAAATTTTGCCAACCAATTGGGTAAATTATTAACATCAACCTCAGGAAAAGCCTGAAGTACATTTTCTGCTAACATTGGATGGTCTATTATTTGACCATTTTGTACTTTAATATAAAGTTCCATTATTCGTTTCCTGTTCTAGTATTAGGGTAATATCTAGCATTTCCTGGCCATAAAATACGAACTGCGCCCGATCCACCTGGAGTGCCCCAGCTTGGTCCAACACCGCCACCACCATATGTAGTTCCAGATCCACCAGATCCAGGCTGTCCTGGCTGGGCAAACCTCGCACCGCCAGCGCCACTGGCACCTTGCCCTAAAATTCCTACACCGCCTCCATTTGTACCAACATTGTATCCATTCTCACCACCACCGCCACCGCCACCGCCACCATTAGAGCCAGCTTGGCCATTGGTGCCTGAACCACCTCTGCCACCCGCTCCTCCATATCCACCTGCACCACCAGCTGATGGCCAAGATCCACCTAAGTAAGTGCCCGAGCCACCATCACCAGTAACTTGTCCAGACCCAGTATACACAGCAGTTCCACCCTCTGCACTGCCACCTGGACCAGTTGGCGATACACCAGGTCCACCACCGCCATGGGCACCGACAAAGCTAGAAAAATAAGTCTGCTCGCCACCTCCACCACGACTACTACCAGCACCAGCACCACCACCTACTACCACAGTGTACCCAGTCCCAGGAGAGACTGTAATATTATTTCTATATGATAAAGCACCACCAGCACCAGCACCAGAACCAGTGCCTGAGCCTGAACCACCACCACCTACAGTAAGAACTGATACTGATGTAACACCAGATGGTGCTGTCCAAGTATATGTTCCTTGAGCAACATACTCAGCTTGACCAGGAGCGACAGTTGGTACTATAGTATTAGACGCTGCGGTAGTTGAGCCTGTAGCATTTGTAGCTGTAACCACACATTGAACATTGGCGCCGATATCGGCAGAAACTGTACTATATGTACTAGATGTAGCACCAGAAATTGGTCCACCATTTCTATACCATGAATATGCATAAGAGAAGGATGCTGGGTATCCAGTCCAACTACCAGTAGTAGAAGAAAGAGTAGATCCCTGCGCAGTGGCACCACTAATACTTGGTGCACTTGTATTAACTGGTGATTGGGCAATAGCTGCGGTTGCTGATGATGTTGAAGAAGCACTTCCAGTACTATTTGTAGCAGTAACTGTACAAGTTATAGTGTTACTTGCATCTGCTGAAACTAATGTGTAAGAACTTGATGTTGCTCCACTAATAGCAGATCCAGCACGATTCCATTGGTAAGCGTACGAAAAGGATGCTGGGTATCCAGTCCAAGTTCCTGTTGTTGATGATAAAGCATTCCCAACAGTAGTTGTTCCAGAAATAGTTGGTGCACTTGAAACTACTGGGATTTGCAAAATTGCTGAAGTACCTGTAGAAGTAGATGTTACTGAAGTTACTGCATTGGTGGCAGTAACTGTACAAGTAATAACAGTACCTGCATCTGCTGATACTAATGTGTAAGAACTTGATGTTGCTCCACTAATAGCAGATCCATCACGTTTCCACTGGTAAGCAAAAGTTATGGTTGGTGTACCTGACCAAGTACCAGTTGTTGATGATAATGCATTCCCAACAGTAGTTGTTCCAGAAATACTTGGGACTGCTAAATTTAATGGAGCAGATGCGCCAGCAAAGCCAAACGATCTAATTGATCCTGCTCCCCTAGTTGATAGTAAAGGCATATTTAATTCCTATTAAGCAAATTTAACAACTGAACCAAGAGCATTATATGTACCTGATCCTGTCTTAGTTAGAGTTATAGTATAAACATCAAGTGAACTTGCATTTCCAGCAGATGGAGCAGATCCATTCTGCCACTTAACTGTTACTGCAGATCCATCTACTGTAAATCCAGTTTGATAGTAAGCAGTTGATCCATTAGTTACCATAAATGCAATACTAACTGTGTCACCAGTAGCTAAGGTATTATTTAGTGTAGTAGAAGAATTTCCACGAACATTTAATGTCCAATTTCCAGTAGCATTAGAAGTGTAAAGAACAACAGCTTGGGTGAGTAAATCAAAGTCAACAGTTCCTGTTGCAGCAGTTGCTGCCACTGTTGTCTTTTCAATAATTGGTGCAAATGCCGTAATACCACTATGTGTATACTTTGCAGTGATGGTGGAAGCAGTTCCTGGAGCTAAGTAATCTGTTCCTGCAGTAGCTGCACTAAAAGCACTAGTTCCATTACCCCTTAACACACCTGTTAAAGTAGTAGCACCTGATCCACCACTTCCTACTCCTAGAGTAGCAGATAAACTTCCAGCAGACCCACTTACGTTACCAGTTACGTTACCAGTTACGTTACCAGTTACATTACCAGTTACGTTACCAGTTACGTTACCAGTTACGTTACCAGTTAAGGTAGCAGTAATGGCTCCAGAACTAACAGTTAACTTAGTACCAACTTCAGTATTAAGAGCAGTAAAGTTAGCATCTACTTCAGCGTTTGTAAGGGGACTACCCTTGGTTGTTCTTAGCGTTAATGTCGCCATTGTGTTTTCCTTACTTTAAGATCTTTTGTTTATTAGCACCAGAAGCATCTGTTTTATGTCAGAAAGTTCTGTCTTTATGTTATTTATTTCTTCTGAATGTTCTTCGATTTGTCTTTGCTTACTCAATACGGAATCTCTTCGATTTATATAATTCTGATACTCAGATCTATTAGTATTTATAATGGCGCTAGTGCTTATATCTCGAACTAGTCCATCTTTACCCTCAATTTTAACTATTGTAGTCATTATGCACAAGCAATAACACGAAGATCTTTAACTCTTGGGACAGCCGCAGAGTTTGTAGACTTCATAACTAACTTAATTTGAAGTGAGTCAAAAGCACTGATATCTTTAGCAGTAAATGTCGTATCAATAAATTGATCGCTTCCAACCTGAACATACACAACTTGACTATCTGAAGGAATCTGGATCCAGTTAATAGTATCAAAAGAGGTATTAGAACCAAGTTGAGCAGTTTTATAATAAACATCTACAGATGCATCTGCAGGAATACTTGCACCAAACTGAACACGAATTAGGTCAGATGTATTAGCCAAGTTAATTTTCTTAGTTACATACTTACTATATGTAGAACTTCCAATAGGAGCAATTTCATCTACAAAGAAATCTTTCTGAGAAAGAGTAATTGCAGGTGTAGCTGCCTGAGTAGTAAATGCTCTATCTAGTGTTACAGTAGCAGTAGTACCATTATCAGTAACTTTAGTTACCAAGAAAGTGCCATCATTTAATGCACTGGTAGAACCAGAAACAGTTAGGTATTTACCAACAGCGATAGTTTGTAAAACTCCACGAGCAGTAGCATTTGTAGAAGTAATAGTGCTTCCACTGAAAGCGATGGTAGTATTGGCAGACAATAAAGTCTTATCATCAATACCACCAATATTCATATTTGCAGAAGTTGGAGCATTAATCTTATTGCTAAATCCAATCAAGCTAATTCGATGTGTGTCTAAGATAGGAGACAATGCGTCATTAGTTGTACTCATAGTCACATTGAACGATGCAGATTTATCTCCACTTAAACTATTATCTTCATTAATTTCAGAAGCCACCATTCTTGGAGTTGGGAAATAATTATTTTCATTGGCAAGAACATCGGTAAATGTAGAGTCTAAAGTATATGCAGACTGTGTTGAACTATCAACTGATTTGCCAGTTGTAGTCTTAATCCCAAATGTAGTCATAGTATCAGAGAAAGTCTGAATCTGTAGGGTTGGTTGCACTCCATCATACTGTAAGTTTCTAGTGGCACGAACAGTAGTACCACCAGTATATCCACTAGATGTTGGTGTTGTAGAAACAGTTATACAGTAAGAATCTAAATCGACATCGCTAATGATTTGAGTTGTATAAATCTCAGAAGCAGGAACACCAAAGATTGGAGCAACATATTTGAATGCAGATCCAGCACTTAGTGTGGCAGTGGCATTTGCAGCAAAGGTCGCAGAAGTATTACTAACAATAGTAGCAATCTTACCAATAAAAGAACCAGCAGAATTATAAATTGCAGAACCGACAGCAAGTTGCGTAGTGAAAGCAGTTGAAACACCAGTCAGTGTGGTATTGGCAGTGCTTGTTGCAATAGTTCCAGTTCCTGTAGTTCCAGTTAACTGAGTCTGAGCAGAACTGGTGATAATAGTACGTGAACCTGTAGGCATACCATGATTAGTTTGATATACACGAATCTTAGTTACACCACTCTTAATTTCAAACGGATCATTTGCTAGATTTTGATATGGTAGAACATCGTTGACGAACTCTACATTGGCAATTACATCAGTTTCAAATTTAGCACGATAGATGGTAAACTTCAAATCTTGGTTCTGATCAGCAGTCCAAGTAGATGCATTTTGAGACTTAAAGAATACACCCATATAAGGTTGTTCAGAAATAGTACGACTAGATCCTGGAATCAAATCACCAATCTGAGAAATCCAAACTTGATAATTGTTTGAGTCTGAAGAGAGGATAATAGCATACTCTCCATTATCCTGAACATAAACAGGAGATGGGAATTCAAAAGTAGTTGCAGTATCATACTTCGGAGTTGGTACACCACCCACTGAAACTACATTGGAAGAGATATTAACATCAGCTGATTTTTTAGAAACTTTAGAGAATGGTAGAACTAATTTTCCTGGATATCCATTAACAACTTCACGAATTTCTATATTCACAGGAATTTTATCATCTTTGGAAGCGAAGAAAATATCAATCTTAGTTAAGAATGCGCCACCCGTTTGTTGCACTAAGAATGTTTGTGCAAGTGGATCCCACCAACCAGTATCAGAAACGATACGATCAGCAGATTGTACAATAACTTGATTTTCCAATAATTGTTCTTCAGCAAGTTGAGCATTACGAACAGCATTAACAGTTGATTGGCGTGTTTCCAGAATACCCTCAGCACGATACAACGAACGTCCACGAGAAGTAAAATCACCCTGTGCTGCTACATTATCAACTAATTTGAACTCACGAGTACCAGTGCGAAAACGAACAGATTCATTATTTGGAATATTAAAGATTAAGTTTAAATCTCCAGTGAAGTTTGATACTAAGCTATCTCCAACCACAGCAGTAGTTAATGAAGAGAATGTACCAGTTGCAGAAGAGATAGAACCCGCTAATTGTTCAGAAGCAGAGAATGTACCCTTAACATTTTGAACAAATAACGAATAAATTCCAGTAGCTGCATTAAATTCTTTACCAACTACAACAGCAGTTGCACCAGAAGTAGCACCAGTAATAATATCACCACGATTCAAACAAACTTGTGAGTCACTATTAATACGTCGAGCAGTCTGAGAAGAAAGACCACCTACATTAGAAGAATCATCAAACTGCCCACTAACTGGCAAATATGTTAACTTAGATGCAGGAGTACAGAAACTAGAAACTGTAACATCATCGAAATAAGGATAGAAACGAGTATTGGGTTTTAATCCTTTAACTTGCACAAGAATGTTTCTTGAACGAATATATGGAATAACTGCAGTTGATAGAACACGATCAGAAACAATCTCACGATCAATACGTGAGATTAATGTTGTCTTAACCCCAGTGCGACTCTGTCCAATTTGAGTGGCAACAGTTTCTGCCACAACTTGACGAGCATTAATATGCCCCTGATCTCTGTTACCAAAGCGTGCGTTAAACGCATCAACGTCTAAGAAAACATCACCCTGACGAGCTGCCCAATTTATACCAGTGGTGAAAATTGTTCTACTTGATACTGGCGCACCAGTCCACTGATTTTGCCATGCATTCCAAACAGTTCCTAAAACACCAGCACGTTCTGCAATAGCTTTAACAGCATTAAAGTTACCTTCAACTTGATTAACAATATCTGGACGACGATCAACTTCAAACCAATCATCAGAGGATGGCGTTAGAGTTACTTGCCCCAAAAACGTAAAGATAGCAAATGGGTTAATGTTTTCCAAACGAGATGCATATTCTTGCTTAATAAATGGCATGTGTTCTACAATAGGTAATGTAATAACATCACCGTATAGTTTGTAGTTTGCATCAATACGATCTGCATCAGTAGAATTCTTCTCGATTAGATTAATATTTTGCATTGAATAGAATGGACGAAGTTCACCCTTCTCCATATCAATAGAACACAAATAGTCAGGAGAAGTTACATCTCCAATATTTTGTGCAGCAAAACTATCTACAATAAAACCATTTTTAAATCTATCAAGACCAGCAGTGTCAACAATGTTCAATGATTCTGTTTGTTGCTCTAGTAGAGATAATGATGTATAGTATTCAAGATTATCAATACGTTTTTCTAACTTACCGATGTCACGCATAGTATAGCGTTTATTATCTATTGCACCTACTACAACAGAAGTCGATGTAGTTGAGAAAGTATATGGCTCTAAAGTTAAATTATACAGAAGCATGCCTAAAGATGGGTCAAGTGGCTCTCCTGGAGTTAAAGAAGATACGCCATCGATAGGAAAGAAGTTACCATTAAAGTCAACAGCGATTTTAGTTTTACGTGCCAAGTAATATGTAAAATCTGCACGAATATCAATACCACGTTTTGGAACTAAGGCACTAGAAGAACCTGAGCCATTAAATGTAGCACCAGCATCATCAATACGTGGACGGAAGTCAATAGTATCACGTAATGAAGTTCCATTAAATACTGGAATAGTTTCGTATGCTACATTTCCTGGATATGAATTAACTGTGAAGTAATCACCAGTAGAGTGGGTAAAGTATTCAAACTCAACGCTGATTGGAGCAGTTGGTGCAACGTATGATGCTTTTAATAATAGACGTGCTACATCATAATGAGTATTTCTTTGTCCATCATCAAATTCATATCGATCTGTAATATCGATAGTATATGAACCAGTTGCAGAAGCAAATGTTCCAGTGTCCATTTTAACTGAAACTAAACGGAATGCATCAGCTTTACCGAGTAATAACTCTGTCTTAGTTGCAGTTGCTGCAGTAGTAAAGGTAGTAGTCGTAGAAGCTAATGTTTTGGTTTTCTCTGTTAGAGTTGCTCCAGATTTATTTACTGTGCCAATAACAATAAAGTTTTGGGATGCGTATGTATCAGATATTGTAAACTGAACTGTTGAAGAAGAAACCACAATTGCAGAAGGAAGAACTACTGCACCGCCAGCACCAGCATCATTAGACACTAACAAATAGTTATCAGTTTCTGCAGCAGAAGCAAATGTACCACTAGAAGTAGTAACAGTTAATGTGCAATTACCACCAGATGCAGAAGAAGTCGTTCCAGTAAAACGCTCCATAACTGTATAAGTCGTATCATTACTTCCAGTAGAAGAACGAACTGATTTAATAGCATAGTATGGAAGTTTAAATATTAAACTTGTATTTTCTGGTTCTTTTAATTCTGCAGTAATTTCATCAACTGTGACACCAATTACGTTCACAGCAGTACCAACTTCAATTCTAGTTTGAGAAACGATAGATGTTACACGAACACGATTAGTTCCAAGGTAAACCCAATCTCCAACTGCAAGATCAGTTTGGAATGATGTACCCAAACCTTGGATAAATGTACCTGAACCTTGTGTGCCATACGTATTGGAAGTATATGAAGTAACTGAACCAATTAAACGTGTATTATCACCAACAATATCTGCAGTGAAACTCAAATTAGCATCACTTGATACATTATAATAAAAAGACTTGGCATGTTGATTAAAAGTATATCCAGCAGTAATACTAACATCAAACAAAAATACTTTATATTGCTCAGTGCCTGATGCAATTGTACCATTGTGCCACTCAATTCCACGAATACGTGCTGTACCGATTGCATTTGCACTCGTTGGAACTGCACCATCGGAAGTTACGAATCTATCGTAAATGGTAACTGCGGCGAATGAATTCACAGGTGGTAAGTTATTGACATTATCAACAATTAGATAATTGCCTACAGTGGCTGGAATAATTGCATTATCCACCTGAACATAATCACGTGCTTTATTAACTGCAACATATTCAGTTGCAACTTTTTCAATTTCATAACCCTGTACGTATGCTTTTCCTGGTTCTAATCCAATAGCTAATTTAGCAGAATCACCGCCATTTGCTGGAGTGAAAACACCACGATTATAGTATGGAGTAATATTATATTCCCACTGAACACCAGTAGATCCTGGACCATCATACGCTAAACCACTAGTATGAGTTGGTGCAGTGTTAATAGAGGTAGATGATGTTTTAGCAACATATGTGGTTCCATTGCTAGTAACTATATCACCAATCAAAAATGCAGTACTTGCTGTCCAAGCACCACGATTGTTATTTCTATGCTCACGAACATCTATTTTAAATGGACGTACAGCGTAATTTCCCGACTCATCATACGTGCGACGAGCAAGAGTTTTTTCTAAAACATTATATTCAGTTGTAGTTGTATGGCGAATAATTGCGCCAGCATCTACACGAAGAAGTTCAACAAAGTCTACATCTGCTGTAGAATCAATGGTTTTCTTATCTAGAACTAAATCAATGTAGTAACGATGAGCACCTGGAGCAGCATAGTTATAGCTATTTTGCGCATTGTCTAAAAGTGATTCATATCCAGTATCTTCTGGAGTGATTAACTGTTCATCGATAGTTAATCCAATACGATATGTTGGTGTATTTGTATATTTGTCTAGAACGATAATTTGTGTATCACATAAAACAAAATATCCATTGACATAATATACACCACGTTCAATCGTAGCAGTTGAACCAATTCCAGTAGAAGCTGATGCTATAGCTTGAACTTTATACGATGTTAATAGTGCTGAATCTGGGGTGATAGTTTCACTATTAGCAAAAACTTTAGTTGTATTATCATTTGCAGAATTTGTGTAGCGAACATACAAAGTTGATGGATCAGCACCTGATGCTGGGATAACCTTAATAACTTTAGCTTTTAATCCATTAGCGCCAGTAACATCTTTACCTTCTAATTGGGTTAAATATGTGTCAATAGCATTGCCAGCATATGATGGCTGCAGCTTAATATATGATACATTGCAGTCGATTGCCATCTGTCCAGGAATAATCATGGCACCCTGTTTAAACAAGTGATCACCACCTCGTTTAATTTGGTTTTGAAGAATTGATTGGAGTTGTGTTAACTCACGTGCTTGAACAGCAAAACTTGGACGGAATA
>ENA-UPTJ01001373-UPTJ01001373.1-marine-metagenome-genome-assembly--contig:-NODE-1373-length-13173-cov-3.938863_pt1 | contig 13173 bp, 10 predicted proteins | sample MGYA00238168_ERZ767080 | MGnify/ENA primary metagenome ERZ767080 (study PRJEB28935, sample SAMN06266237) | marine metagenome | isolation source: Columbia River Estuary | place: USA:Columbia River... | reverse complement strand
CGGAGATTACTTCCTATTATGAAGGCACACCTGGCAACATTACTGTTTTCGCAACCATTGAGAAAGTTTCGAATACGACAGACTCGCTCGATTTTGCCGAGGCAAAACAAATTGAGCTAAAAGCCTTCTCCGATGAAACCGCCAAGCGCGTAATAAACCAACTCGGTAGTTTTGAAACCCGATTTTTAGGAAAAGCAAAAAACGGTGAATTGAATTACGTTATCGTGGGCACGAGCGGCCCAATGGGGCAACGAAGTACATTAGCCTACGACGAAAGCAACAAGTCGGTTCAAACCTTCATCCAAAACGAAAAGAAATATTATAACCGTAAGGTACGCGTAGAATTTGGCAAAGGGCTGGACGGAAACGGTATGGAAATTCAAACCCTTCAAAGCATCCAATTAATCAATGAATAAAGAAACTACTCTCCATTGGCTTCGTGCCATAATGCTCTCCTTCTTCTCACTGTTTATTTTTTCCTCTAATGCCCAAAACATTCGAATTCAAGGATCCGCCTATGATTCGAGTGGCGTCACCCCGTTGACAGGAGCTGTGGTAACGGCCTTTCGAGCTTCAGACTCTGTTTTAGTATCCTACGTGCGGTGTTCCACCGATGGATCCTTTTCCCTATCCTTGAAAAAAGACACCTATTTTGTTTATATCGAACATCCTCGTTACGAAGATCGATTGCTTTATTTATCACCGCAGGATTCAGAAGAAACGATTTCGTTAGGAAAAGTACTGATGGGAATACCCGTAAAGACCATTGCAGAAATCGTCATCAATGTCAACAAAAATAGGGTTTATTTCAAAGGCGACACCATGGTCTACGTGGCGGATAGTTTCCAAGTAGCAGAGAATGCAGTGGTTGAAGACCTACTAAAAAAGCTACCCGGAATTAAAATCGATGAAAACGGACAAATCACATCTCAGGGAAGGGAAATAAGTCAGGTGTTGGTGGACGGAGATGAGTTTTTTGGCTCAGACCCTACTATCGCCACAAAAAACCTCGGGGCAAAAGGCGTTCAATCGGTTCAAATCTATGAGAAGAAACAACAGGATAATAAATCCGGAATGGACGAGAAAATACAAGTAATGGACTTGAAGTTGAAGGAGGATGCCAAGCGGGGTTATTTTGGAAAAGTATCCTTGGCCACCGATGGAGGACTGATCGGTAATCCCACCAATAATTTTCCTTTTTATGAATCAGAACTTTTGTTTAATCGCTTCGATAAAAAACAAAAATTTTCTGTCTTCCTTTTAAATTCGAACACCCCGCGATCTAATTTTCGCTTTGGTGACATGAATAAATTCGGATTGGAAAACGAGCGAGACAACAGTGGGATGAGCATGTGGGATCAAAGTGCGCAGCGCAATAATTCTGGGATTCCACAAACCTTAAAAGCGGGGATTTATTTCAGCGACCGCATCAAGAACTGGGGTAAAATTGGATTTAACTATAGTTTTAATAGAAACCAGTTAAATGCAACCCAAAGCAGCTTATCCCAGTACTTTTTACAAGATTCATCCTACTACACGCGGGATTCCAGTGCCAATGTTTCCGACAACCTTTCACATCGTATTAACTTTTCATTTCTTGCTAAATTAGACTCGCTGACTACCTTTGAAGTAAAACCCTCAATAACCTTGGATGAGTCAAACGCTGAAAACACGACAATCAACGAGTTTCTATCCAGCGCCCAAGTTTCTAATTTTACCTCCTCGAATCAGTCCAACAACGATTCTAAAGGAACGACAGTACGGCTCGAAAGCGTTTTAACCCGACAGTTTAAGAAACCGCGCAGAGAATTGCAGTTTAAGTACATATTAAACAAAACAGACAACGAAACCGTTGGGACCTTGTTTAATCAAAATGTGTTTTCTGGAATTCCAGACACCTTAGACCAACAAAAAAATAACCTAAACGGCAATTTTTTGAATTACGGAGTTGTCACCTACACCGAGCCCATTGCCGCCAAGTGGAAAATACAAATGGAGTACTTTCTCGAAGCTGGAAATACCTATCAAACACGAAAGGCATATAATCGACTGGGACAAGTATATTCCGTACTTGTTGATACCCTTTCGAATGCGTTCGAAAACACCCGCTTGCAGAACCGCGGTTCCCTCTCTTTGATATACGAGCACAATAAACATTCGGTTAGTGCTGGCCTTGGTATACGAAATATCCAATTAGACAACTACAATGTAATTGGAGACTCCAGTATTCTACAAAACATAACCAATTTTTTACCTCGGTTTAGCTACAACTACAAACCGGGAATGGGGACACGATTAAACTTCAATTATTTTACCCGGTCGGATCAACCCTCCTTGAATGATATTCAACCGGTTGCAGACAATACAAATCCAAATCGGATTAAAATAGGAAACGCGAACTTGAAGCCTAACTACGTGCACACCCTCACGTTTCAATTTAATCGGTGGGAAGCCTTAACTGGCCGTTATGTTTGGAGTGGAATTAATGCGACCTTAACCGACAATGCGTTTGCCACCAATACCATTTATGACAATTTGGGACGAACGTTTTCTAAAACGGAAAATGTAAACGGCAACTTTTTTGTCAGCGCTTATGCGGGAGGCGGACTTCCGGTTTGGGATAGAAAAATCGAGTTAATGCCAACCTTTAATGGCTCCTTCTCGAGGTTTACGAACTTAATCAACAACCAAGAAAACATAACCTTGAATCCTTCGATTGGTGGTGGGTTGGGGCTGGAATTCAAATTTGATTCCTTAGAGATTTCTGTTTCGCAAAACTATACGTATTCCAGTCCAAAAAGCACCTTAAACGCCTTTTCAAGCACTCCTTTCTCAACGCAAGAATACAAGGCAGAAATTAAATGGACTTTACCTTTTCATTTCAAACTCATTACCGACGCAAAGTATACCATTAATGCGCAACGGGCCAATGGATTTAACCGAAATATATTGGTGTGGAATGCAGAAATACAGCGAACGTTCTTATCGACGGAGAACCTCATTATTGCCGTACAAGGTTACGATTTACTCAACCAAAACCTTAACCTGCAACGTCAGGTAAATGGCAATGTCATAACCGATAATTATACGCGAATTATCACCCGATATTTCTTGTTAAAACTTACCTATCGATTTAATAAAAACAAAACTAAAGAAGATGACTTTGAAGGCTGGCATTAAGACAATCCTATTGTTTTTATTCTTATGTTCTGAAGGTCTAGCGTGGGGGCAATTTTACTCCAGCGGAACGATTTACTACACGAGAAGAACGAATTTGCAAAAACGATTTAAGGACGAACGAATGAAGCGTTTTGTAAACGAAGACAATAAAATTAAAAACGATCGATTCAGCCTTCGATTTAACGACACGGCCTCCGTTTTTAAATATGTTGTTCCGTCGCAACCCGAGGAAAATTCTTGGTTGACAAGCAAAAACGAGTATTACCAATATTTGAATCAACAAGAGCAATTAACGATCTTTTCCTTTTTTGGAAGTCAAGTATATGTAAAAGATTCTCTTCCGGTAAGGTCATGGAAAATTACACAAAGCAAAAGAACGATTTGCGGTTATGAATGTCGGAAAGCCATTTACCAAAAAAACGATTCCACGCGGATTTATGCATGGTATGCCCCGAACATATCTCCATCCATTGGTCCTGAAGGTTTTTGTGGATTACCGGGAGCTATCTTGGGAATCGCAACCGAGGATGGGGGTATCATCTATTTTGCAGACAAAGTTGAGTTCGTTGAAATTCCGAAAAACGCTGACTTTACCGTAGATATGGGTAAAAACAAATTGTTTACTTTGAAACAATTGCGCGAAAAATTAGAAAAAGATTATGGGAATACCCCATGGGGAAAGCGCATGTTCGACGATATGTTTCGTTGGCTCTAGTTTGGTAGGCGAAAGACACTTTCCTATCTTTGGTAGAAATTAAATCCTCGAATGAAAGGCATCATCTTAGCGGGAGGCTCTGGTACTAGGCTACATCCTTTAACCCTTGCGGTTTCAAAGCAGCTTATGCCGGTCTATGACAAGCCCATGATTTATTATCCTTTAAGTACCCTGATGAGTGCCGGAATTCGCGAGATACTCATTATTTCAACACCGCACGATTTACCGCACTTTGAAAAATTATTAGGCAATGGAACAACCCTTGGGTGTCGCTTCGAATATGCGGTACAGGATGTTCCGAACGGACTTGCTCAAGCGTTTGTTATAGGGGCCGATTTTATTGGGAAAGATAAAGTTGCGTTGATTTTGGGCGATAATATATTTTATGGAAATGGGCTAGATTCCTTGTTGAGTGGAAATGTAAACCCCAAAGGAGGAATTGTTTTTGCATATCATGTGAGCGATCCGGAACGTTATGGGGTGGTTGAATTCGATGAAGAAAACCGAGCCGTTTCGATCGAAGAAAAACCTAAAAATCCAAAATCTAACTTTGCTGTACCGGGACTCTACTTTTATGATAATTCCGTAGTAGAGATTGCGAAAAATTTAAAGCCATCGGAACGAGGAGAATATGAAATTACCGATGTGAATGCCGCATACCTGCGTCAAGGAAAATTAAAAGTTGCCATATTGGACCGAGGAACGGCTTGGTTAGATACAGGAACGTTTAGTTCCTTGATGCAAGCAGGACAATTTGTTCAAGTAATTGAAGAACGCCAGGGATTAAAGGTGGGTTGTATCGAAGAAATAGCCTACCGCAATGGTTTTATCGATAAAAAGCAATTAAAACAATTAGCCGCTCCTCTTGTTAAGAGTGGTTATGGAAATTATTTACTCAGTTTGATAAAACGTGCATGAGAGAGCTCACCAATCGAATCAAAACCATTGAAAGCCATCTTTCAACCCTAGATTTCCCAACCCAACCCAATAACTTATATGATCCAATTCGATACGTCATCGCCTTGGGCGGTAAAAGGGTTCGACCGTTATTTACCGTTGCATGTGGTGAACTATTCTCAGTTCCGGAATCCGAAACCTTGCCCGCAGCGAGTGCCATAGAGTTGTTTCATAATTTCTCGTTGATACATGACGACATCATGGATAAAGCGCCCTTGCGCAGAGGATTAGCTACCGTTCACGAAAAGTGGAATGCCCCCATTGCAATCCTTTCGGGAGACGTCTTGTTGGTGCATGCCTACGAACAATTAGAGCACTATGCCCCAGAGAAATCCTATCCTCTTTTTTCGCTTTTGAACAAAACGGCTAAAGAAGTTTGTATGGGTCAGCAAATGGACATGGATTTTGAGCATAGGAACGATGTTACCGAGGAGGCGTATTTAGAGATGATTCGCTTAAAAACCTCTGTTTTGTTGGGGTGTGCATGTGCTTTTGGCGGCATACTTGGCGAGGCGAAGCCAGAAGACTTGAAAGCGCTTTACGGCTTAGGTGAGGCCTTAGGTATGGCCTTTCAAATTACTGACGATATATTGGATGCCTTTGGAGATGCAAAAACCTTTGGAAAGCAAGTAGGCGGAGATATATTGAGCGATAAAAAAACTTTGCTGTATGTAGCCTTGCAGAAATTAGCCAACGAGGAACAGCGCTTAATGGTTGAAAAATTGCGAGAGGCCTCTCCTACGGAGAAAATAGAAGGAATGAAATTGCTATTCGAACAAAGCGGCGCTTTAGCATACTGCCAAAAACTTAGTGATCAATACGACGCCAAAGCAAAGGGGTACTTGCAAAACCTTTTACAGAAATATCAAGGAGAAACCTTAGAACAATTAGCCCATTATTTGACGAACAGGACCAATTAAAAGGAAAAACATCATTTTGTTTTGAATTCTGAGGCTTAAAAGTTAGATTTGTGTTATAAATTAACCCTAAATTATCAAAAAATGAAAAAAGTTTACCTAGGTCTTTTTGGGGTTTTTGCGCTTAGTTTTTCTGGCATCGCTCAAAAAAACACCGCAAAACCTTTAAACACCAAGAAATTTGCACCGCTTGAATTAAAAGCCAAGCCAGGAGCAATTAACACCAACAAAGGCATTATCCTTTGGCAAAACGATTTCTCTAATCCTGGAGAATGGGCAACAGCGAACGATCCAGCTGGAACACCTCCCCACACCAATGGAGATTGGACAGTTACCACAGACATCAACGCGATTCCTGTAGCCGCATTAAAACCAGCAGCCCACACTACGGCAGCCAATGGTTACGCCTTGATAGACTCTGATGGTGCAGGAGCTAATGCATCACAAAACGCTACAATAGTATACACACAAAACATCGACTTAACGGGTCAACCGAATGTATTGTTGATGTTTGAACAATCACACCGTCGTTATGCGGAAAGCACCTATGTTTTATGGTCGATTGATGGTGGAGCAACGTGGCAAGAAGTAGAGGTAAACGCTGATATGAACGTTAACACAAATACTACGAACCCTGCTGCTGTTCAAGTAAACCTATCCAATGAAATTGGAGGTCAATCTCAAGTGCGTATCGGGTTCAAATATACAGGACAGTACGATTGGTTTTGGGCGGTTGACGACGTGAAATTATCTACTCCTGACGATTATGATTTAGCTGTTTCAGGAATTTATTGGGGTTCTACTGGTGCTTGGGGTGCAAGGCTTCCTTACTACCAAATTCCATCCGCTCAAGTTACAGCGATTGATTTCTCAGGTATCATCTCCAACCTTGGTGCTTTGAATCAAGACGTTACATTTGGCGTTCAAACTACTGGTTATACGGGATCTTCTGCTGCAACAAACATCACCGCGTTCACTTCTGATACGGTTGATTGTACCGCAGCATTTACACCGGCCGCTTCTAATGCTACCTATACGATTAACGCGGGAGTACAATCGGCTAATGTGGATGCAAATCCAGCAGATAATACCGTTGCTAACGCTGCGTCTATCGTTGTGAATCCAAACATTTATGCGCGTGATTTAGACAACATTACTAGCGGTTCATACAACCAAGGACAAGGATTTGAAGTTGGAAATATTTTTGACATCTACGCTTCAGATGACATTTCTGCGATTGACGTTTATATCCACCCAGGGGCGAATGTTGGAACTGAAATGTATGTTAAACTCTACTCCATTGATCCAACAACAGGTGACTTTGTTTTCGTAGACGAATCAGCTCCTTACACTTTGGGTGCAAATGATGTTGATGCCTTGTTGACCTTGCCGTTACAGGGTGGAGCTTACACCCTAAATGCAGGTGAGCCTTATTTGGTGGTTGCAGGATCAAACGGTGACGGTGGTGCAACAGACGACTTAATCGTTGGTACTTGTGGTATTTCTGAGGCTCAGACTACGTTCTACTTAGACTTAACGGATAATACTTGGTATTACACCACATCTACACCCATGGTACGTATGAATTTCTCCAATGCAAGCATAGACGAAAACTCTTTACTTACTGGGTTCAACGTTTATCCAAACCCTGCTGCTGGAAACACAACAATTGCTTTATCTTCTAAAGTAGGAACCGACGTAGTTCTTTCTATTGTTGATCTTTCTGGAAAAGAAGTTTATACTTCGACTGCAGCCTTGAATGGAACGAGCCAGTTTGAGATTAATACCGAATTATTTGGAAATGGAATGTACATGGTGAATGTATATTCCAATGGTACAAAATCTACCAAAAAACTGATTATCAGAAACTAATCTCCATTAAATGGGATGAAAAAGAGGCTTTCGGGCCTCTTTTTTTTTAGTATCTTTCGATTTATAATTTAATAACCTATGAAAAAAAGTTACCTATTCTTAACCCTGTCTATGGGCTTTAGTATTGTTTGGGGACAAAAGCAGTACATGGATATCAGCACAAAAAATAAAAATGCTTCCTTTGAACAAACGGCAAAAAAATCCATGGCAGAAACTCCAAAAGGAATTACCATTTGGTCCAATGATTTTTCCAACAACAACGATTGGATATACGATAATACGTCATCTCCTTTTTTGAATTGGTGCCTCACATCCGCTGCGGACACCATTCCTGTGACGGCGCTTAATCCAGCTTTGTTCACCAGCGTTGGAAATGGATTTGCTTTCATTAATTCCGATGCGCAAGGTCAAAACGGAACGCAAAATGCAAATATGACCTATATGGGCATGATTGATTGTAGCAATTATCAAAACGTGAGTTTGGTTTTTGAGCATTCATACAGGACCTACTTGGACACACGCATTGTCAGAATTAGCAACGATGGAGGAATGACTTGGACGGATTTTACCATTACCGACGGTACGGAACCTACGGCACAAAACACGGCCAATCCGGAAATCGCATCGCTCAATGTTTCTGCAGTAGCTGGTGGAAACGACAGCGTCATGATTCAATTAAACTATCAAGGAAACTGGGGATGGTATTGGGCTGTAGATGATATGAAATTAGTTGAGACGGATCAATACGATTTAAAATTACAGAAAATCGACTGGGGAACCGACGGTGCCTTTGGAACTCGGCTTGCCTATTATCAAGTTCCTACGGCTCAAATAGCGCCTATCAACTTCGGAGGAATTGTCCAAAACATCGGGGTTCAAAACATCGGAGACGCTGTTTTTACCGCGAATATTAACGCTTTGTATTCCGGTTTATCCTCACCTAGCCCTATCAATGCAAGCGAGCAAGATACCCTTTGGTGTACTGCGACCTTTACACCCAACGCGAGCAATGCTGTTCACTCCGTTAGCTTCGATGTTAGTTCAAGCCAACCAGAGGTAGATGTTACGAATAATTCGCAACCCAATATTGATATTAACGTGAATGATTTTATTTATGCTCGTGATAAAGGAGTAATTCTTGGGGGGGTATACAATGCAGGAAATGGATTTGAAGCAGGACCAACCTATGATATTTTTCAAAATGCAACCCTCTACGCTATTGATGGGTATATCAATGCAACTTCAGAAATAGGGTCGGAAGTTTTTGCGAAATTATACTATAATAATCCTACAACAGGAGCTTTCGATTTCATCGATGAATCCTTACCATATATCCTCACCGCCGCTGATCTTGGTGAAAAGCATACCTTCGCCCTACAAACGCCCCAAGCGCTTACCGCAGGAGAATCGTATACGGTGGTGGTCGGATCGTACGGAGACGGTGGAGTGACCAATGATTTGGTAATAGCCAGTTCCGGAGGCGCTCCTATTCAAACGGTGTTTTACTTTGACTACACGGATCAAACCTGGTATTATACCTCTTCACAAACCATGGTAAGGATGAATTTCGATCAGGCTTCTGGAATCTATGAAAACCAGGAAGCAATTTTTGAATTAAGCCCTAATCCTGCTCAACATGAGGTTACGATTTCCTTTGAAGCAAACAACAACGAAAAGCTTGGAATATTCAATCTTGCAGGGCAAACGGTCTTCGAGACAATTCTAGAAGGACCTCAAACGACCGTGAGTACTTCTTTGCTGAAGGACGGTGTATATTTTGTCCAGATCAATGGAAAAGGATCTCAAAAATTGGTTGTAAGCCATTAGGAAGAAAAAGCCATCAACGCCAAAAAGCCTCTAATTTAGGGGCTTTTTTTATGGGATTTGACTGAAATTTGATGCTACCGAATCCCACGCTGCAACCGTCCCTGGACGAACCAACTGAGTGGTATGCATACCGGCTAGTTTCGCCGCTGCTAGCTCTTCAACAACATCCGACAGAAATAAGACATTGGCGGGCAACATTGTCAATGAATTTGCAATGGCTACGTAGGTTTGTGGGTCTCTTTTCATACCCGTTTGTGTATCAAAAAATGCACTAAAATAAGGACTCAAATCCCCGTCGATTGAGTTTCCAAAAAGCTGTTTTTGAGCCGAGACGGAACCACTGGAAAAAATAGCCAAGGTTTTTCCTTCGGAATGCCAGCGGGCTAAGGCGGGTGCCACATCAGGATAAACATGGCCTTTCAGCACCCCTGTTTCAAATCCTTTTTTCCATATGATGCCTTGTAAGGCTTTCAAAGGAGTAACTTTCCGATCCTCTAAAGACCAAGCCAACAATTGCTTAAATAACGCTTTACGATCCAAGGAGGAACTCCCCAATTCTTCCGTGATGAGCCTTTGGGTAGCGGTAAGAATTTCTTGAATTTCATCCGATTCTACCTCTTCCCATTCGAATAGATGTTCCCTGAAATAAGGGAACAACACATCATAAACAAAGGATATCTCGGTTGTTGTTCCTTCAATATCGGTAAGTATACAGCTTATTTCTGCCATTTAACGGTACTTTTGATCTATACCCGATTGGGTGTATTCTGGAATCCATCCGCTTTGATCGATAAAAATTCGAATCGCTTTTACAAAAGGATTATTGACCCCTGCATCGAACCAGTGTTTTGTTCCGGCCGGTACGCTAATTAAATCGCCTTTTTGACAAAGCACGTTAAAGACAGGGGTCCCTTCTAGGTTGAACCAAAAATGTCCCTGACCATCTACAAAAAAACGAATTTCATCCTCGCTGTGCGTATGTTCCGCAAGAAACTTAGCGCGAATGGCTTCGTAATTCTCGGTTAGGGAATTAATAGAAATAACATCCGCGGTAAGGTATCCTCCACGTTCCATAAAGGGTTTTAAATCCTTCGAATAAGCCGTCAAGATTTCTTCTTGGCTAGCTCGATCATCGAAAACCACGGAGCAGGTCCATTGGTCGAAAAAAATTCCATTTTGGTTTAAAAACGCACCTATTTCATCCGGAGATGAAATCACACGTTGTTCGTCAGGAATGGTTAAAATGGCCATAGTTTATCGATTAAGTAAGACTTCTGCCCGGCATAAATAGGAGAAGGCTTCTAAAAGCCTTTTCGCCTCAAATACGCTGCTACCCCAGGTATAAAAACCATGTTTTTCAATCATAAATACCCCGAACTTTAATTCGTCGAAACGCTGCAACAGGGCTTGTTTAATGGTATTCATGTCTTGACTATTGGGAATAACGGGAACCGTTATTTTTCCTTCATGGGTATTCACCCCGGTAAAGGCTTTCTGTAGTTCATATCCTTCAAACGAAATACCTTCTCGTCCACTGGTAATAACAACGGAATGAAGCTCATGGGAATGTAAAATAACCTTAGTTTCAGGGAAGAACTCGTATAAAGCGCAATGTATTCCTGTTTCTGCCGAAGGCGGTAAATGCTGGTAAGGAGGGAGGGGTTCTCCATCCAAATGAATTGCTATAAAATCCGAGAGTTGTATTTGGGATTTATCAATACCGGAACGGGTAACCCATATCCGATTGTTTTCATCGCGAAACGAATAGTTGGTTGACGTTGCAGGGCTATGACCTTCGTGGTTCAGAACCCGTATGCACGCTGTAAGTTCCTCTAAAATCCCTGACGATGTTATCATGCGACTAAGATAACAGAAATAGTGCTAACGCGTTATGCCAAGGAAGCCTTAACCAGCGTCGCGATTAATTTACCGTCCGCTTTACCGGAAAGTTTGCTGCTTAAATAACCCATTAATTTACCCATATCCTTTGGGCCTTCTATCCCTAATTCCGCAATGGCATGTTGAATTTCTATTTGAATTTCAGCCTCACTTAGTTGTTTTGGCAAAAAGGCTTCGATTACTTTCGCCTGAACCATTTCTTCTTCTGCAAGATCCGGTCTTCCTTGGGCAATATATAAATCGTAGGTTTCAATACGCTGTTTGTAGAGTTTCATGCAAATTTTGAGGGCGGTTTCGTCGCTAACTTCAGAACCACCTCCGGAGGTAGCCTCCAGCAAGAGTTTGGCTTTTATGTCTCTCAAAGCAGCAAGGCGATCTTTATCTTTAGCAAGCATAGCCTGCTTAATGTGATCGTTAATTTGGACTGCAATGCTCATTTTAATCTACGTTATCGTGTAAATAGCTATTGTTTTTTAGGCCAGAATCGCCGTTATCATTGCTTGAAAGTCCAAAACGACTTACACGATTTTCTTTAGAGGGGGTTTCGTCTTTCACGTCAATGTTTCTGCGAACGTAAGCAGGTTCTGACTCATATTCAGCTATATTCTCTGCATTTTGAATGGCAGAAGTGATTTCTTGGATTCGGGTCAAGCGCGCCTCATTACGCCGTTGGGTTTCTTCAGGCAAAACAGTGGACTGGATGCGGTGCGATTTAACGCGTTCTTCTAAGTCATCTTCCAGTATATGACGGATAACTTCTGGAGCTTCTTCAGGGGCCAGAGTAGCAACAGGGTTGGTGGCATTGGTTGGGGCTTCAGAACCTTCTTGAACTGCATTAACCTCCCATTCTACAATACCCTCTTCATTTTTGGCTGAAAGGCCATCGAAACCATCGAACAAATCCATTCTAATCTCGGAAACTTCTTCAGTTTCTTGGTTTAAAGCCTCGGAGGCCAAGGGAGAATCGAAGGTAAAGATTGGGGCTTCTTCTTCATTCAACAGGGGCTCAACCTCATCCGTTTTTAAATAAGGATCTTGGGATAGTTCTTGGGCAATAGGGGTAGGAATATCAAACGGTGATTGCATGGGTTTAGTAACCTCCACTTTTGTTTCCTCATTGAGTTCCATAATTTTTCTTTCTGGCCATTGAACGGTATTCGAATCAACAGAGCTGAATCCCGTAGCGACCAAGGTAATGGATAATTGGTCTTGTAAGGCTTCATCGAATCCGTGACCCCAAATAACTTCTGCATCTTCACCAGCTGCATCTTGGATGAAATCGGTAATTTCCATAATTTCCTCCATCATGACTTCCTTATTACCATAGGTAATGTTTAATAGGACGTATTTGGCTCCGTGAATATCGTGATCATTCAACAAGGGAGAGTTCATTGCTGCTTTAACGGCCTCAATGGCACGGTTCTCACCTTCTGCCATTGCACTTCCCATAAGGGCGCGACCGCTATTTCGAAGGACTGTATTAACGTCGTTAAAATCAACATTGATTAATCCCGTTTCCGAAATGACTTCAGATATTCCTTTTGCTGCTACCGTAAGAATATTGTCCGCCTTTTGAAAAGCTTCTGATAGGGTCAAACTTTTACCGATTGTTCTTAATCGTTCGTTATTAATAACAAGGAGGGTATCTACGTTTTGGCGAAGTTTTTCCAAGCCTTCTTCCGCTTGAAGCCTCCGTTTTTTTCCTTCAAAATCAAAGGGAAGGGTAACAATACCAACCGTTAGAATTCCAAGTTCTTTAGCTACCTGAGCGATTACTGGAGCAGCTCCGGTACCTGTACCTCCTCC
>ENA-UPTJ01001368-UPTJ01001368.1-marine-metagenome-genome-assembly--contig:-NODE-1368-length-13199-cov-3.826993_pt1 | contig 13199 bp, 15 predicted proteins | sample MGYA00238168_ERZ767080 | MGnify/ENA primary metagenome ERZ767080 (study PRJEB28935, sample SAMN06266237) | marine metagenome | isolation source: Columbia River Estuary | place: USA:Columbia River... | reverse complement strand
CGTTACAATCATAAATCATATCATACCATGCCATCATAATATATGCAGCCATAGCAAGAAGAAATGAAGCTATCCATTTATGTTGAATAAATTTAGGTTTAGGTAGCCAATAAATGAATATAATAATTCCTGAAAAAATAATACATTTCAGATTTAAATATAAAGGAGTTCCAAACAAACCACCACTCATTACTTTAATCATTTAAAGTTTATTCTGAACCTTTTCTTTGATAACTTGTGGATTATTTTTTTTTAAATATTCTTGTGTTCTAGATTTAAAATCAAACGGACAAGCGTGTAAATCAGGAAATCTACAATCTAAACAGAACTTTTTATCACACGGACAATTAATTAAAATATGATTTTTTTTATTACATTTACTACATCTCTCCACATAACCACTTGTTTTTATATTCTTGGACGAATTTATCATCTTCTATCTTAATTTGAAACAATAAATTTCTAAGTTCGTTTTTTAAATCAATAATACTATCTTCTATTTTTTCAATTTGTAAATTTTGTTTTTCCTGAAGACGAGGAATACAATATTCATTTTTTAATTTTTCTAGCTCTTTTTCTTTTATTGTAATTTCCTTTTCCTTTCCTTTTTTTTCCTTATCTTGTTTGCTTAAAGGACGTTTAAGCTTATGTTCATTTACATATTTTTGCCACTCTTTTTCTTTTTTTTCTAATCTCATTTTTTCTTCCTTAAACATATCAAAATCAGTCAAATCTTTTGCTTTATATCTAGTTGGAATACTAAAGTCTTGTGGTTCAATATAATATCTAACTCGTAAAGGATATTTTGATCGATTTGTATAAACATAATCATAAACATCCTGTTCTAACCAATCAAGTAAATCAGGAATATCATCATCATTAACAAACCAATTACGCATAAGAAGAATGTCTACGCTTTTTTTGTTAAGTTCCATACTAAAGTATATTACTTGTAAATTGATTCCGTTTTAAAAGTAATAGAGAATGCCGAATACGACATATGAAGAATTAGAAGAAACAAGAGCATTAGAACTTCCACCACCAAGTTTAAGTGCTTTGAAAAAATTGAGAGAAGAACAATGCTCTACATCATCTTCTCGTGATTTTAAATTACAATCAAATCAAAGATTTTTAAGAAGGGTTATGAGTCCGGAATCAAATACGAGAGGTGTAATAATAGTTCATGGAACAGGCTCAGGTAAAACTTGTACTGCTATTCAAATCGCAGAAGAATATATTGTAAGACCTGAATTTCAGGATAAGAAAGTTTTAGTTTTAGCAAATCCGTCTATTCAAGAAAATTTTAAGAATCAAATTTTTGATATATCAAGAGTATCTGTAGATCCTGATGGATTATTATTATCACAACAATGTACTGGTCGTAGATATTTAGAAATGTTACAACGAACACAATCAGAACCTCTACGTTATACTGATAAAACTTCACAACAAAAAGTTATGACTCAAGCTTCTAAAATAATAGGAGAATTCTATGAATTTCAAGGATATACTGAATTTTCTAATAATATAGATCGACAAAAATTAATTGCTAAATCTGCTCGTGAAATGGATGCGTGGATACATAAAACGTTTGATAATAGATTAGTAATTGTTGATGAAGCTCATAATTTAAGAGAATCATCAGAAGACGAATCTGTAAAATTATCTGCAATTGCACTTGAAAATATTTTGAAAACTGCGAATGGTATTACTTTAGTATTATTAACTGCTACACCTATGTATGATAGACATGATGAGTTATTGTATTATTTTAATCTGTTTTTATGGAATGAAAGAAAGATGAGTTTAAAGGAAACTATAAAATCAAGCGATATTTTTACAGTTGAAGGTGAATTTAAAGCAGGAAAAGAAGTAGAATTTAGAGGATGGTGTCAAGAATATGTATCATTTGTAAAGGGAGAAAATCCATTTACATTTCCATTTAGATTACCTCCACCTGACGATGTCAAAGCAGAAAATGATAGAGAAACTGATATATACGAAGAAGAAATTGAAACGCCTTTAAAATACCTTGTTTTAACTAAGTCTATTGTATCATCATTACAACAAGATGCAATTTATCCGTTGAGAGTTAAAGCAGCAACTCAACCTGAACTTATTTGCGTTTTTCCTGAAAATAAAACATTTCGAGAAACTTTTAATTCAGGTGAAACTTATACTTATAAAGATGAAGAATTAAAATTTCTTGCTCCATCCAAAATTAAAAAGTATAGTTCAAAATTTGGATTAATTATGGATATTTTAGATTCAAGTCAAGGAGTTGTTTTTGTATATTCAAATATTGTAGAATCAGGAGCACGATTATTTAGTATGTGTTTAGAAGAACATGGATATGAATCTGCTCTTGGAAACCAGTTACTTGGAAATACTTCAGGTGAAATTAAAAAAGGTTCTAAAGGAAAATATGTGTTATTTACTTCTGCTACAACAGATTCTGATATTAAAAAAGCAATAATAAGATCAAAACGTCCTGAAAATTCTGATGGTTCAGATATAAGAATTATTGTTGCCTCTCCTAAAGTATCAGAAGGTGTAGATTTTAGGTTTGTTAGACAAATACATGTTTTAGATCCATGGTTTAATATGAGTAGAATTGAACAAGTTTTAGGTAGAGGTATGAGAACATGTTCTCATTCTCTTTTAGATTTTGAATTACAAAATTGTACTGTTTATTTACATGTATGTAGATATGAAGATTCTACACAAGAAACCTTGGACGAATATATTTATAGAACGTTTGTTGAAGATAAGGCAATAAAAATAGCAAGAGTTAAAAAGGTTGTTATGGAATCTGCTATGGATTGTGATTTACAATATCATGTTAATAATTTACCTTCTGGATGGAAAAATGATGTTCAAATTCCACAAACTAGATCACAAGATAATAAAACAAAAACGTTTACATTGAAAGAAATGTCTGCTCCAACATTCATGGAAGAAACAGAATCTATAAGTTGTAAATTAATTCCAAACGAAGAAGATCCTGATCATGAACGTCCTTTATCTGCTATTTTAGATGTAAAAGATGAAATTCTTGATAAATTATTAAAGTTATTTATTCGTAAACCTATTTGGAAAAAAGATGATTTATATTCTACAGATGCTTTGAAATCATATAAACCTAAAGTTTTAGATTATATAATTCAAAATGCAATAGATACAGGATTTCAATTAAAAGACAAGAATGGTAGAATAGGTCATTTACAATCACGTAAAAATATTATTGCCTTTTCAGTTATGGAAAATGATACAATGTTAGAACGTTCTATAAAGAAATCAGAAGGAATAGAGCAAGATTTACAAATTCCTGAAACAAAAGAACCTGAAGAAGAAACTAAAGTAGAAGAAAAACCAGAAATTAAATTAGAACATAAATTTCCTGATTTTATCAAACAACGATTTGCTAAAGATGTATTGGATTGGTATATTGTTGATATGGTTTTAAAACCTGAAGATAAAATAAGATATTTATTAAGTTTGGATTGGTCTGAAGCTCCAATTTATGCTGCACCTTTATTAGCAAGAGATGATGAAGAAGAAGTAGAATTGTATATTCTAGGATTAAATAAAGTATACGATGAAAACCATGAATTAATTACACCTACAGGTGGATTAAAAGATTTGTATAATGCATGGTTAGAAAAGGCAAAAGACAAATATATTGAAAATAAAGATTCTATTTTTGCGTCTGTAAAAAATCAAGTATTAATATTTAATATTGATGAAAAAGCTTCTGAAATTAAAAAGGCAGATAGATCTAAAAATATAGGTGGAAGAACATGTGGTGTATATAAAGTTGGATTATTAAATAAGTTTTCTGAATGGTTAGTTGAAGATGAATTTCCACCGGAAGTTAAAACGAAAGAAAATAGATGTTTATACTTAGATTTATTAGTTAGAGAAGTTATTATTGATGAAAAAGAAGGTATATTTTGGATAACACCTGAAGAATATGAAATTCTAAATCAACCTGATAATAATGCAGATATTAGAAAGAGAATGAAAGATTAACAATGACTAAATAAATAGATTGCTAACATCATTATGGGTGTATAGACAATAATAATGCGATTATATTCTTTCATAGAGATATTAGGACTATATAAATATTGAATATGCGAATATAAAGAACCATACCATATCCATATTATAAGTAAACCGATAATTACAGACAGAAAATTTTGTGGTAGTCCAAAGATAATTACTGGAAGTATATGTAGAATGATATCGCAGATATAGTATATGTCTATTGGTAAATCTATCGGAAATATTCGTTTATATATATCAATAATAATATTGGGGTCGTATATAATATGAATATATAACACTGAGATAACTATACCAAGTGAAATTGCTCGCACAATATCTATAAAAAATTTGGGGACATTCCATATTTGTCTTGCAAGTAATATACCGGCAACAAATATAACATTATATGTTGTCAATCTTAAAAAAATACACCAAAGACCTGTACATAGTGTCATATTATTATTATCCAAATAAAAACAACATAAACTAGAAAGATTAAACCCATTCAAATTCACAAAGACCAAGAGCAAATTTCAATTCAATTGCTTTTTTAATCATAGGTTTATTAGGTTCTAATTTTTCAAGCATATAAATATTTGATTGTTTAGCTTTTTCTATAAATTCTGAAGGAGTTAATTTCCAATCATAAACATGTTTGGAAATTAGAACGTCTCGTAATTTATCAACTGATAAATAAGGTCTAGTAGTTTTACCAGATTTAATTACTGGTTTTTTAGGATCATTATTAAATTCTTTTAAGAGAACGTCAATATATTTATTTGCTATTAGAATAGGATCTTCTTTCCATTTAATAGATCTATTTGTATTAATAATTTTAAATAGTTTGATAATTTCTGATTCATTCAAACATTCTTTTTCAATAACAACAACTTCAAAATCTTCAGCATCAGGATTCATAAAATATTTTTTGAGAATTTTTGATCTATGTTGACCATCGATAATATAACGAACAATACCAGTTTCATCATGAATAGAAACAATCCTAAATGGATTTAAATTAATATTTTTAATATTATTATCAAGTGATTTACTCAAAGTTTCTACATGAGCATCATCACAAACACGATTTCCTTTCCAAATTTCAATTGCAGATAGTCTACTTGCTAGCATAACTTTCCAAGTTGAACCGTCGTTACTTGTGAACATTGTTAATAAAAATTAAATAAATAAAAAAATATTTCCGTTTTTAAACATTAGAAAGATAAAATAGGTAATTTTTATAGTAAACTTCTACATGTTGCTGAACATACCAAAAATGGATTTCAAATATCATTTACTAATATCATAAATAATATGACAATACTAACTATTGATACATATAATAAAATAAAAGAAAAATATGGTAATATATCTTCATGGGCTTTATGGACTGAACCAGTAGATATTCGGTCTAAATTAAGTATGGAAGATATATTATTCTTTGAAAATCCTTCACATAAAATCTTGGAATTGTTAAATCCAAATATTATATTGGTTGGATTAAATATTTCAGAAAAAATACATAGAACATTTGGTAATTTCCATCCAGATAAAACTAGTGCACAAGACTACAAGACACGATTTGCTCTACAAGGGACTATGTTTTGGGGAGCATATATGACAGATATAATAAAGTCATATGAAGAGAAAATTTCAGGTAATTTAATGAAATATCTTAGTAAAAATAAAGAATTTGAAAAGGAAAATGTAAATATGTTTGAACAAGAGTTATTAGATATAGGATCACAAAATGCAATTATTGTTGCTTTTGGAAATGATAGTTATAATATTTTAAAAAGAAATCTTAAAGATAGATATACTATATATAAAGTTCCACATTATTCAGCATTTATAAAATTAGACTCCTTTCGGTTAGTATTTACTGATTTGGAGAATAAGATTAAATCACATTAAACTTCTACATGTTGCTGAACATACTAAAAACGGATTTAATAATTAATTATTCGTTATTAATAATGTCAGGATTTTTAAGAAACCCTTATCTTTCAGAAAGTAGTTATAGAGAACAACTTTCTGATAGTTATTTGATGACATGTCAAGGAATAGATTTACTATTAGAACAAGGAGAAAAAAGTATTATTGCTGTTAACTATGACGAATCAGAAAAAGGTAAGATTATTGATTCTATTTATACCACAATTAATCAAATTGTAACTCGTTTTGAAAGATTATTATTTCAATATAATATTTTGTTTCGTAAAAATATAAGAGTTCCTTTAGAATCATTTGGTTACGAAGACACACTAGATATTCTTTCTTCTTTAAAACCTAATTCGACTCAGATTCACTTAAATCTTGACTCTGTTGATTAGTCTGACGTTCAAGTTCAAGTTTTTCAAGTTTTTCAACTAGTTCGGCACGCCATTCAGCAATCTTTTCTTCTTGTCCATCAAGTTCAAGAGGCCAAAATTTTTCAATTTGTCGCCATCCACAAACATGTCTATCTTCACTATTTGCTTGTAAATATACTCTCCATCCACTATCACGTTTTGTGGCGTGATTCTTTATCCATCTAAAACCTCCTTCACGATAATCTATACAGTTAAATGACCGATAATTTTCCATTTTAATATGAAGAGTTGTACACGACATATGATCTTTATCGATGTCATTTGAGGTCCTGATCACACAGTAAGGAATATTTACATACTCCATAGGAAGTAATACAGTGTCTGAACGCTTAACTACTGCGTTTCCCATTGTTGCGCCTTATACTAAATAATTTTAATCATCTAAATCCGTTTTCAAAAAACGAATTAAATACAAGATAACTTAAATAATAATAAGGATGGATCCATTATTTGAACGACGCCAATTAACTAAGAAAGTTCATATCCATTCAAAATTTCTTCAAAAGAATATGAATGCTGTTATTTTAGCACAACTTAAAATGAACGCTGAAGGAAAATGTTCTTCAGAAGGATTTATTCAACGAAATTCAATTACAATTCTTGAATATTCTCTTGGTAGAACAAATTATATTAAAGGAGGTGTAGATTATGATATTACGTTTCAAGCAGATATTTGTTTTCCTCATCGAGGTCAAAAATTAAAAGCTCCAATGACTTTAAAATCAAAGGTAGGTATTCATGCTGAATTACCTCCTTTAAAGATTTTAATTCCTCGTGATTTACATTTAGGTAATACAGAATTTGATGAAGTAAAAGAAGGTGAAGATTTAGAATTTGAAGTTGTTGGTTCGACGTTTAAGCAAAGAGATACTGAAATTGTAGTTGTAGGTAAATTGCTATCAAGACCTGATGATGCGCCAGTAGTAAAAGAAGAGGAAAAACAAGTTGTTGTATCTTCTAAAGAACCTGAAGAATCAGGTGAATCCGTTAAACAAGTTGTATTTGAACCTCCTGCTGAAGGAGCACTGGTAATTAAAGGAAGACGGAAAAAACTTACAGGTAATACTCCTTTAAAAGAAGAAACAAATGAATAAACAAAAGAAAGAATGGATGAAAGAACAGATAGATTTAATGGATTCTAATCAACATAACCAAGTTTTTAATATTATTAAAAAATATACAACTACATTTACAAAAACACAATCAGGTATTTTAGTATCAACAGATAAACTTTCAAATGATTGTCTTGAAGAAATTAACCAGTATATTAATTTTTCAATTGATCAAAAGAAGCGTATAGAAGAAGATACAAAAACACGTAAAACTTATGAAAGATTAATTACTGATTCATAAGTCAAAAACGAACAAGGTTTAATCCAAGTAAAATATAATAGGGATATGGATACAATTATAAATCCAGAAACACTTCTTCTTTTAGAAGAGTTTATTAAGATAGCAAAAGAAGATCCAAAAGCAGAGTTAGAATGTAAACTGCTTTCGGGTAAGATTTATACTAAAGATGTCGCAGATCGTATTTTAAAAGCTATTCATACTCTATCTACAGGTCTTAGGTGTGAAGAAAATAGATTATCAATTTCTTACGCAGACTCAACACGTGTTAATGTAATGGGATCAGAAAATATACATAAATTATGCTCTACAAATTCATTTCGTAATATTCCTTTAGTAGTAGAAAAGAAACTGAAATATTTTGAATCACATAAAGGTAAGAAAGATATTATTGATGTTCCTGAAGGAAATATGAGATTTACATTACGATCAGAAGAAGAAATACGTAGAGATTGGGAAGGAAATCCAAGTGATTCTAAAACACATATACGATTAATTAATCGTAAATGTTTTGCAACTCCTGATGGATTATTTCGTATTGATTTCTCTATTGTTAAAACTAGAGGTGTAAATTCAAAACAAACTATCAAAGATCTTTTGAAATTACCTCATACATATGAACTTGAGATTGAATTTCTTCAAAAGAAAACTGAAATTCCTGAAAAAATGATTGTTGAAGAATTATTGAAAATACTTACTACTTTATCACAATCGTTTTATCAATCACCTTTTCTTCTAAAAGTTTCTGATATGAATAAATACGAACAAGAATTCAAATTATCAAAAAATATCTTTTATGATTTAGTGACTTTAACTAGACGTCATATTAATCCTATAAATCCTCATAATATTTCTAAAGGATATACAGTTACAAATAAAGCAGATGGTGAGCGTTCAGGATTATATGTAGCAAGAGATAGGAAATTAATTCGTATCGCAAAAAATAATAAAATTATATGGACAGGTATTGTTGCAAATGATGATTCACATATAGGTGATTTTATTGATGGGGAATATATTCCTGAAAAGAATTTATTTTGTATCTTTGATGTTTATAGATTTAGAAACAGAGATTTGAGACAATTACCTTTAATGAAAAATGATGAAGATACTATGAAAAATCCTCTAAATTCAAGATTAGGTTGTGCTAGATTATTTGTTGAAGATATTCGAACACAATTTATTATGTCACCTTCATTAAATCCATTGAGAATTGAAACTAAATTATTCTTAGCAGGCGATGGTCCTTCAATGGAAGAAGCAATTCGTACAATGTTAGCAACAGAATTTGAATATGAAATTGATGGGTTAATTTTCACACCTAAATCTACTCCTGTAGCACCATCAGAAGACCGTAAAGGTAAGACTTGGTTGCGTGTATATAAATGGAAACCATCTACACAAAATAGTATTGATTTTCTTTTGAAAATTACCGCAGATGAAACATATGATTCTTTGATAGATAAACGAGTAAGACGAGGACAATTATATGTTTCAAGATCACAAGGTGATGATATTATTTATCCTCGTGAAACTATGAATGGAGAATATGTACCTCCATCTTTGCCTACCGATCTTCAAAAAGTATCTGAAACAAATACACGTATTCCATCACCATTTCAACCTAATGTTCCTCGTGATCCTGATGCGTATAAAATTTTAGTTCCTTTAAATGAACGTGGCCAAACTGTAGATGATGACGATAATCGAGTTGAAGATAATACTATCGTTGAATGTTCATTTAATATTGAAACTAGACGTTGGACTATTATGAGAACAAGATACGATAAAACTTATCAATATCGTGCTTTAAGAGAACCTCAATATGGCAATGATATTTCAGTAGCAAATAATATTTGGACTTCTATGCACGTTCCTATAACTGAAACAATGATTACAAGTTTTATGTCAAATCCACCTGATGAATCATATGAAGATGATATGTATTATAGAGATGATTTAAAAAGATCTTCAAGAGTATTTAGTGATGTATATGATTTCCATAATCGTGTAAAAGAAGAATTGTATAAATCGGTTATTACAAAAGGTTCTACTCTCTTAGAATTAGCAGTTGGAAGAGGTGGTGATTTATATAAATGGAAAAAAACACAACCTTCAAAAGTTGTAGGTTTAGATATTTCATTAGCTAATATTATTTCACCTACACAAGGATCTGCGACAAGATATTTGAATGATCGTAAAAAACATCCTGAAGATTATCTTCCTCCAGTTTTATTTCTTCAAGGTGATATGTCAATACATCCTTTATTTCAACAAGAAGATAAGTATATGCCTATTTTATTAGGTAAAGAAAAGGCAACAACTAAATATTTAGCAGAATTTGAAGGATTAAATAAATTTGATAATATTTCGTGTCAATTTGCTATACATTATGCGTGTGAATCAGAAGAAACTTTCAGGGCATTCGCAAGTAACTTAAAAGATTTAGGTAAAGAAACTTTCTTTGGAACTTGTTTAGATGGTAAATCTGTTTATACTTTATTGATTGGTAAGAAAACACATATGTTTGGAAAAGACCGAGAAGTGTCTGGTGATTTTACAAAAGAATATGAGGATAAAGAATCATGGAATGAAGAATTTGGTATGGGTATAAAAGTATTCTTAGAAAGTTTTGATAGACCTGCTTTAGAATATTTAGTTCCATTTGAAAAAATTACTGATATTTTAAAAGAATTTGATTATGAATTAGTTGACACTAAAATGTTCAATGAACTTTATGCTCAACAAACAAACATTATTTTGAATCAACAACAACAAACATTCTCATTCTTAAATAGAACTTTCATATTCAAGAAATCTAAAAAATCTGAACCTTCTAAAGAAGAAGAAGAAGAAGAGAAACCTGAACCTTCTAAAGAAGAAGAAGAAGAGAAACCAGTAGTAGTAGTTAAAGGAGTTCGTAAATTAAAGAAAGGGGGTGGTAATGAAGAAGAAAAACCTGTAATCTTATTCTTTGGTGAAGATGCGTCAGCAGGTGAACATAGAAATTTCAGTCCTGATTCTGCTCATGCCATAATAATTGATGACAAAGAATATAATACTTTAACACATTATATGGAATGTATGAAATCTACAGAATTTAAGGATGAAAAAACTCTTGAGAAAATGATGAAGTCGCCAACAACTAAAGCCGTTAAAGCTCTTGGTAAAAAAGTCCAGAATTTTGATTCAACAAAATGGAATGAAAAATGTCTTGGACATTTATCGAAAGGTTTAAGAGCAAAATTCACTAAATTTCCAGAATTGCGTAAACAATTACTAGAAACTGAGGATAAAATTTTAGGATATGCTGATCCTCGTGATGTTGTTTTAGGTATTGGTTGTGCTATGGGAACACCTAAATCATTAAAATCATCAAAATGGAGAGGTGATAATCATATGGGAAAACTTTTAATGGAATTAAGACAAAAATTAAAAGAAGAAGAAGAATCTAGTTAACACATCTACCACAATTAGATCTTAAACCAGTAGGAGTTTTCATTACGTTTAGAATTCCTCCTAGTTTAATAACAAGTTGTGTTTCACTATCAATAGCTCTTGCAACTTTATTAAGGCCTTTTAAAGAAGCAATTTGACGAGCTCTAGCAATACGACGAGTATGAGAATAATCTTCTGTAGGCATTCTTATTCTTTATTATCAAAATTTTTATAGAATTCAGAATAAGAAAGAGGTTTTTCAGGTGGAGGAGTATTATTTACAACTGGACCAACAAATCTATCAAATAATTTTTGTCCAATTAATTTTGAAGCTTCATCTTCCGTAATTTCTTTCTTTTCAATTTGTCTACGTAATTTTAACATTTCAAAGAAAGTTTGATCTAATTTTCCTTGAATATGCATTTCAAATATAGTAGGAAATCTATTATAAAGAACTTCATTTTCTTCAGATAATTTTTTACGATATTCAGTAAAGTTAGAAATTTTTAATTTTTTATGTTTACGCATAGATGTATCCATATCACGAACTAAAGATTGAATTTTCATAGAGCTCAAAAATTCTTCTTGGTCCATTTGTATTATTTCTACGCTATACATTAAGATGTCTACAATTACCGCCGGTGGACAAATTATAGAAGCGGCACATTCTGCTCCAAATGAACCACACGCTCCACAAAAAATAGCAGGTTCTGCTGTAGATGCTGCAACTGCTAGTTTATCTGCGAAAATATCTCAACAAGGAGCTGCATCTAGATCTTTAGGTGCAGGACAAAGAGGAGCAGGAAAACGTAGAAAAAAGTATAAAGGTGGAGGGAATGTAGTTCCTCCAGCTATACCAACAGCAAGTAGTATTCAAGGTATAAGTCCTGAATCAGTTCATACAGGAGCAGTAAATAATCTAGCACAATTACGAGCAGGTGCTGTATATGATAAACATATAGGAGGACAACCTATGCAAGTTGGTGGTAAAAAGAAAAAAACTCGTAGAAAACGTAATGGACGCAATAACACAAGGAATCATAGGAGGAGTCGCCGCAGCAGTCGCTCTAATAAGCGTAAGCGTAGTATCAAAGTTTAATCCAACTTTATCTGTATTTATAAATTCAATTGAAACACATACATGGTGGTTAATTCTGTTAAGTGCATTAATAACAGCACAAATATGTTTATCCTATTTTATGGTAAATGCTTTATTGGAAGCACCTTCTCAAATAACTCCGACAACTCAGAAATAAATTCTAGACATTCAGAATGTTTTGTAATTCCTGTAAGAATAATCTTTCCAGTTCTGAAAACTTTAGCAGTTCTTTTTGATGGACCCATATGTATCTTTACACCAGGATATACATCAGGATCATAATGAGATGTAATGTTTTCCATATTTGATTTACGAATAGTATTATGAAGAAGTTCTCTTGCAATCGTTTGATTTGATGATAATTTAGTAGTATAATTCATCAAAACAACCTTGTAATTAATAATTTCATATTTCTCAGGAATATCTTTTAAAGCATATCGAGAACCATTCCAAATTTCTTGAAGAAGAATACGCATACAACATTCATGATATTTATCGTGAAGAATACCAGTCATATGAAATACACCATTTTGAAAGATTTTAATTGTAATTTCTTTCAAATGTAAAGTTCCATCGCCATCATTTAACATAACGATTGTTAAAGAATTATGACAAAATCCTGTATTATTATTTGAAGGTTCTTTTTTAGAACGACGTTTAATTTTATCTCGTTTACTTTCTCCTCGTTTAGGAAATCCTCGTTTTTCAATTTTAATAATATCTTTATTAATAGGAAGTGATTGAAGAAGCAAAGTTGTATCAAATTTAAGGTTTGTTTTGTATAGAACTACCATTGTCGACAAAACTGGTACTTCCATTGCTATTTAAAGGTTTTTGTATGTAAAGGGTATCAATTTCGTTTTTCCATGAAAAAGGAAGACTTTCTGTAA
>ENA-UPTJ01001367-UPTJ01001367.1-marine-metagenome-genome-assembly--contig:-NODE-1367-length-13202-cov-4.346847_pt1 | contig 13202 bp, 14 predicted proteins | sample MGYA00238168_ERZ767080 | MGnify/ENA primary metagenome ERZ767080 (study PRJEB28935, sample SAMN06266237) | marine metagenome | isolation source: Columbia River Estuary | place: USA:Columbia River... | reverse complement strand
TAACTTGAGTTAAACTGGGTAGAGGACGGCTGATGTCACCCCGGTGAACCGTCAGACGTATACCTATGTTTACTCAGGGAAAACCTTGGGCTTGGCTTCCTCCACAATTGGAGCGGCAAACCTGGAAACAGGTAAGTTCAGATTCCCTGTATTGGCTCGTAACACAGATGTGACTATTGAGTTGAAATCGGATGCTCCCTTACCCCTGTCACTTCTAAGTGCAGACTGGGAAGGAATGTATGTTAAACGAAGTAAAGGGGTCTAACCCGATACTACTACCCGCTACGAGGGGGGATTGCCTCCTCCTAGCGAACACCCTCAGGGAAGAAGATAAGGTTGAACTTACCCATGCCCTAGGGTTAACCCCAGAACAATCACTTCTGTACTCATATACAGCCTCGGACAATAGCTACACAGCGTGGCTAGGGGATGAGATTATCCTCATGTTCGGGGTGGGGGGAATACCTGGTCAGTATGGGTCACCATGGATGCTTGCCTCAGATCTCCTTACAAGCGTCAAGTTGACCTTTATCAAACAGTGCCGACCCTACGTAGAGGCTCTAGCGGACTCCTATGGGTACCTAGAGAACTACGTATGGGCTGGTAATACAGGTCATATCCGATGGCTCAAGTGGTTAGGGTTTCACATATGTGACCCCGAGCCATACGGAATTAACGGTGAACCGTTCCACAGATTTTTTATGAAGAGGTAATTTATGTGCCCACCACTATTAGCGGCTTTAGGTACGGCTGGTGCTGGAACCGCTGCTGCGGGTGCCGCTGCCGCCTCCACCGCAGGTGCCGCTACAGGAATCCTGGGGATGTCCCAGGCGACCCTAACAGGTTTGCAGATGGCAGCATCCGTTGGTGGTTTGTTTGCCCAGATGCAACAACAGCAAGCCCAAGATGCCTACAACAGGCAACAGTATGAAAGCTCTATGCAAGCGTGGAGGCAGAACCAAGCCTACGCGAACATAGAGAAAGTAACAGAAACAGCGAACTACGCTGAACAGAAATTAGTCAACGACTCTGCAATGCGCCGAGCTATGGCTACTGCCAAGGTTTCCTCAGGGGAAGCGGGGGTAGCTGGGTTATCCGTGGATGCCCTGCTAGCTGACATTGGTGCCAAAGCTGGTCGAGATAATACTGTTGCGTTGGTTAACCGTGAGCGCCGTAACACAGCTATTGATGCAAACTCTGCCAATAATTATGCGGCTATGGCTAGCCAGATCAACTCATTACAGACTCCCAAACAACCAGATTATCTTGGTGCCGCTCTCAAAATTGGCACGGCTAATTACGACTATACTAAGGCTACAGGACGTAGCTATTTCTCTTAAGGAGCATATATGGCTAGGGTACAGGTAGATTACCAAAGCAATCCCGTGGGGTTGCAGACTGTCTCTGCCCCTAGAATTTCCGCTGTACAGGCTCGAAATGATCCACGAGGATCTTCGGGGTTTGCATTAGCTGAGGCTTTAGGTGCAGCCCAACCTATTCTGGAAGATTTCAATAAGAAATACCAACAGGATAAACTACAGGAACAAACATTAAAGATTGACGCTTACAAAGCTCAATTCTTACAGGATCACCAAGGTGGTGCTGTATCCCAAGCACAAGTCCGTGAGCGCTTCCCTGAGACTGTTCCAATTATTGCCGCACGTATTGCGGAGGCAATTGGTATGGATGAGGGTAAGAAAGCTACCCAAGGTGTTATTGAAGAGATCATGGGCAATGATGCCCTCCGTCTCGATAGTGCCGCACGTAATGCTTTTATTGCTCAGAAACGGGCAGAGCTATTCGGGGGTGTAAAAGAGGGTAATGACTTTTACCTTAACGGCTTTACGAAATCTATTGAAGCCGAGCTGAACCAATACGAGAATAGGTGGCAACAAGAGACCGCCAATTACCATCAAGAAGTCCAAGCACAGACCTTTAAACAAGAGGTGGTTGGTGCGTTGATGAGCAACACGGACTTGATGGCTGTGGACTCCAAGTGGAAGGGTTCATCTTCCCTCAACAATATCGAGCGAAATAAGCTGGTTATTGAGGCAGTAACAGAGCAAGCCTTTGTCGCAGATGATCCCCGCCTACTGGATAAAATCCCAGTACGGTTCCTAAACGCCGAAAGTCGAGCTGCTATCGAGAAATCAAAGGCTCAAATCCAAGCCGCTCGGATGACCAAGATCCGCGATGCAAACGCCTTGAAAACGTGGCAACGCGAGGAGCAATTACGTGACTCGAAAATTGGGATGCTGAACGGTATGGTCAACGGACAGCCGCCTGACCCTGCGAAGTATGCCAACAACCCCGATGCCTTTGAGTTTGCCTTGCGAATCCAGAGTGCTGAGTTGGTTAACCCTGTTCAGAGTAAAGCTACCGCTAATGCGCTGAGGGAAGAGTTCCTTACCTCCGCTACGATTGATAGTAAAGTTAGCCCACAAACAATGCGGGATCGGATTCTTGCCGAGACTGGTATTAACGCTGCGGATAAAGTTGCATTACTAAACGAAGTACCGCAGTTAGCTGATGGTATGATTGCTCTAAACGATCCAGCAATCCGCCGTATATTTACAGATCGCTTGAACCCCCGCCTGACTGCCTTAGAGAATAGTCCAAATGCTCAGATTCAAGGATTGCTGAATGGTCGCAACCTTCGCTCAGAAGTTCTCAAAACATATGATACGGAAATCCGAGCAGGGTTCTTGGCGTATTACGAGGATAACAAGCGGTATCCCACAGGCAAAGCCAAGCAAGAGATTATTGATCAAGCTACGGAACGTGCTGAGAAGCAACTGCAAGAGCTTACTAGCATTAAGAACCTGAATACCAATGCGGCACCTGAGGCTCCTGCGAAAACTCCGACTAAAGAGTATCCTAAGCCAACCCAAGCAGACATCAATTACGCGAAGAATAATCCAGCAGCACGTGAAGCATTTATTACGCAATTTGGAAGGGAACCCTAATGGCTAATGAGATTCCAGATTGGGCTAGGGTCGATAACAACGTCCCAGAGTGGGCTAGGGTTGATAACAACGTCCCAGAGTGGGCAAAGCAAACCGCCCCTGCCCAAACAAGCACCCCTTTGGCATCTACTACAACCGTGGGGGCTACTCCTGCGGCTCCTGTCTATAAACCTTTTTCAAAGGTACGCACTGACATTGACCCCGCATCACTCAACACAGATCCTGACTGGATTACCGCCTCCAAGCGTCTCTATGAGCTGACTCAAAGAAAGCCCTTTTCAGGGACTGACAGTGAAGCAGCAGAGTACGGTAAGGATGCCATGGGTATGTTTAATTACAACCTGGTGGCAATGGGTGTAACCGCTAACGCTATTGTCGAGCGGGGAGATCAAACTGATAAGGAAGCCTTCCTGTTCCTCATGGATACCTATGACAACACCAATGTGTCATGGGAGGGGACTGGGCGTTTCATCTCAGGTATTGCCACCGATCCAACCACCTACGTAGGTCTGAGCACTATTGGTGCAGGTCTGGTCGGTAAAGAAGTTGCCAAGCAATCTGGTAAGGCTGGTATCAAGGAACTCTTAAAGAGGGGTCTAGGTCGAACAGGTGTTGTCGCAGGATTGGAAACAGGTATTGTCTCCGCTGCTGATAACACAGTACGTCAGGGGATTGAAGTATCCGCTGGGCGTAAAAGCGAACTGTCTCTCACAGAGTTGGCTACAAAGACAGCTATCGGGGCTACGGCTGGTGTAGTCCTTGGAACCTCTGCGGATGTTGCTGTAAGCAAGATTACGCAGGTTCTCACCAAGGAAGCCCCAACTGCTAAAGTAGAACCAACACTTGATGCTACAGCTAAGACAGATCCTGTGGTGGATACCAAAGTCGAACCCACAATGGATGCTACGGCTAAGGTAGATGGGGAAACCCCCGTCATCCCCCCTAAAGTTTATGATGGGCAAAAAGACCCCAACCCTAAGCTCGGGGATAACCTCACAGCTAAAGAGATCGCTGATGCAGAAGCTCGTAGGCAGAAAGGTCGCCTCCCTGAGGACACACCTCCGAACCTCGATGGTAAAGCCCCCGTCAACCTAGACGTTCCTAACGTTAACTCTGGTGTACGTAACACCCCTGTTAACTTAGCAGAGCAAGGTGACCAAGCTAAGGTTATCTCAGATCAACTCCGAGTGTTAAACACGGATGAACTGGTGACTGCTCTGGAGCAAGTACGTACAGGATCTTGGACGTTTGACCAAGTACAGCTCCTGTCCCGTGGTATCCAGCAACACGCCCAAGAGGTGAAGGTTGAGATGGCTCAGGTCATCAAGCAACTCAAGGATGCACCAGGAGATGAAAAGTTAACTGAGAAGTTAGCCGCACTGGAAGCTCGTGATGCCGCTATCATGGCAGATGATGCCATTGGGTCATTCTCTGGTTCTCTCTTACGGCAACGTCAAGAGGGCTTAGGACTCGAAGGGTTGACCGTTGAGAAGATCATGGCAGAACAAGGTGTCACTGAAGAGGTAGCCCAACAGATCTTTGCGGATATGGTGGCTAAAGCGGGGAGTAACTTTACTGCCCGTCAGATAACCCAAAAGTACACCATCCAGATTAACCAAGCATTGGCTAAGGGCGATCTTCAAGCTGCTGTCAAATTGACTGTCCAGAAAAACCGTGAGCTATCTGCCCATACGGGTAAGGTAGTGGGTGGTGATCTGCCTGATGGTCAAGGTGTAATTACTAAGTTTGTACGTCAGGCAACTGAGTTGGCAATTAGTAACGTGTTCAGCTTTAAGACCCTGATGATCAACATGATACCCTCAGGTATCAAAACGTTAATCGTTCCTGCACTCAAAGGTATCCTATCGAACCCCCTAGAGAAAGCCACGAGAGTTCGTACAGCAGCGGCATATAGTGCCATGCGGTCTAACTTTAAAGGTGCTCTGAGTGCCGCTCGTGCGGCTTATCGCTATGAGTCCTCTATCCTAACTGGGGATGTCAACAAGATTACCGAGAGTAGCCTTCAGCTACCAGGTAAGGTTGGTGGTGTATTACGCTTCTTCCCTCGTGCATTGAACGCTACGGATGAGTTCTTGGCACAGCTTACCTACTCTAGCTACATAGCTGGTGAAGCTGCGGCTCAAGCTGCCATTGATGGTGCCCAGAAGGGTCTCAAGGGTGCAAAGCTCGATGCCTTCATTGATAAGGCAACTAAGTCTGCTTTAGATGCTGCCTACAAACCCACTACGGGAGATGAGCTGGTTACCCCTATCATCAACAAAGGGATGAACCTCGGGTTATCTGGGGAAGAACTCTTTGCTTACGTTGAGCGGGAAGCTATGCGTAACCCCGCAGCATTGCGTAAAGGTAATGACAAGGAAGCCGTAGAGTTCGTACAGGATGTACTCTACAAGAGACAATTCTCAGGAAAGAGTGCGGCATCTAAAGGTGCTCAGTACGTGGATGAAGGTCTGCGTAAGTTCCCTACCATCAAGCTCCTAATTGGTCAGTTGTTCTACCGTACTCCCCTTCGAGTATTTGAAGAGGGTATTCGGATTACCCCAGGGTTACAGTTTATTGCCCCAGGGTTTCTCAATGACCTCCGTGGTGTAAACGGTGGGATGCGCCAAGTACGTGCTCAAGCTGAGTCTATGGTGAGCCTTGCGGCTATTGCCGCTGTGGTATCTCTGTATGGTCAGGGGCGCATCACAGGTGACCTTGCTTATAGCGACTATCGCCAAAGTAAGCTACGTAGTGATGGCGGTAAACAAGAGCCATACACCATTGACCTGGGTAACGGGAATACATGGAACTACCGTTCCTTTGACCCTGTAGCTACCCCATTGAAGATCATGGTGAACGCCTTAGAGCGGTACGATAGGTACCTCATTCGGGTTTCCCAAGGTGAACTTGAGGACAAGAAAGCGGCTGAACAGGTTCTCGCTGCGGTCACTATTGCCACAGGTGCTATCACACAGGCTATCCGAGATGCTGGTCTAGTAGAGGGTGCGGATAACTCCATCAAGTTCTTAGAGTCTCTAGCAGACCCTGAGGAGGCTTCATGGGTCAAACTATTGGGAGATAAGCTCTTCCTGTTGGTTCCTAACACACTCCACAAGATTGCTAAAACCAACGATCCTACCATCAAAGATCCACGAGATTTCTGGCAGATGGTGGAAGAGCGTCTCTATCGACCTGTGGGCTACGATAGTGAAAATATCCTTACTGCATACTCCTATGATGTCCTAGGAAACATCCGCAAGTACTCCGATACAGGAGCCATGTGGAATGTGTTCTCAGTGTCTACACCTGAGGAACGTGCCAAGGGTATGTCTGAGAAAGAACTGTTTGTTCTCAAAGAGATAGACAGGCTGTCACAGGTTGTCGATCTAGTATTGAAACCCCCCGTAAGTCGCCCCGAGTTGGGCAATATGGACTTGCGGACAATTCTTGCATCGGACGGTAAGCGGACTCTGTATGATGTCTGGCAACAGAACTATCGTGCCTTGAACCCCGCTGAAATTTTGTACCCAATTATGGCTGCGGACTTACCTGATGGTACAGCCAAGCACAAATGGCTTCGCGTAGACATTTTACGTAAGGAAATAAACAATCTTCAGGAAGTAGCTTTCCAGCAAATGATGGTTGGTGAACAGAAGATTATTGATCGCATGGTCAGTGAAGAACTCAAAAAGATCAAATCTAAGGCGGGATTATTTGACATCCCAAGATGAACTTACAGCCCCCAGTCAATCTGGGGGTTTTCTTATCGGAGAAATATAAGTGGCTTATAGTTACGTCCAATATAATGGGGACGGTGCTACAACGAACTTTGCCTTCTCGTTCCCATATCTCAATGCTGGTGATATTAAGGTACGAGTTGATACAGTTCTGACTAGCTATACGTTCTTGAACAGTAGCACAGTGGTGATCTCACCTGCACCTGCTACTGGGTCTATTATTGAGGTTCGCCGTGAGACTCCAAAAGATAACCCTCCAGTTGACTTTTCGGATGGCTCAGTGTTGCGAGAGGTGGATCTAGATCTTCTCGCTCGGTTTAACCTTTACACAGCTCAGGAAGCTAAGGACTTGGTTGATGCGTCAATCACCTTGGATTCTCTAGGTGTCTGGCAAGCACAGTCTCGCCGTATTGCTAATGTGGCAGATCCTGTTGATGCAAACGATGCAGTCAACAAGGATTGGGCAGAGACTGGTATGTCCTCTCAATTGGCTAGTGCTATCACTCAAGCCACCAATGCGGCTTCTTCAGCTACCTCAGCGTCTAACTCAGCTACCTCAGCATCCAATAGTGCGTCTACAGCGACCACTAAGGCAAGTGAAGCATCAGCTTCTGCCTCTGCTTCAGCTACGTCTGCCACTAATTCGGCAACCTCAGCTACAGCTTCTGCTGGTTCAGCTACCTCAGCCGCCTCTTCTGCTTCTACAGCAACTACTCAGGCTGGTATTTCTACCACCAAGGCTGGTGAGGCTTCAGCTTCTGCTACGGCGGCAGCTAATAGTGCGACTAATGCGGCAAATAGTGCCTCAAACTCTGCAACTTCTGCTACGAATAGTGCAAATAGTGCTACTTCAGCGGCTAACTCAGCCACTGCTGCGGCTACTTCAGCCTCTCAAGCGGCATCTTCAGCTTCCTCTGCAAGTACATCCGCAAGTACAGCCCAAGGTGGGGCTACTACAGCCACCACTCAGGCGGGTATTGCCACTACTCAGGCTACTAATGCCTCTAATAGTGCAACTGCGGCAGCTACTTCAGCGGCTAATGCAGCTACCAGTGAGACTAACGCCCTGGCTAGCAAGAACGCTGCCTCTGTGAGTGAAGCTAATGCTGGTGCTAGTGCAGTCTCAGCCGCCTCAAGTGCAGCTACTGCGGCGGCTTTGCTTGATAACTTTGATGACCGCTACCTCGGTGCTAAAGCATCTGACCCTGCCCTCGATAATGATGGTAACGCCCTGATTGTTGGTGCGCTGTACTTCAACACTACCGATGGTGTGATGAAGATTTACACATCGTCAGGCTGGATTGCGGCTTCAAGTGCGTCTGTAGCTACCCTAGCTACCTTTGAGTTTGTAGCCACAGGCGGTCAGACGGTCTTCACAGGCTCTGATGCTAATGGTCAGACTCTGAGCTACACAGCTCCTGCCTTGATGGTCACCCTCAACGGTGTTCGTTTGCGTCCTGATGACGACTATACGGCTACCGATGGTGTGAACATTACGCTTGTCTCTGCGGCTACCGCTGGTGATGAGTTGGTTGTGGACGCCTTTGGTAACTTCTTGGTTGCTGATACTTATAGCAAGGCTCAGACGGATGCGTTGATTGGTGCTGTGGACTTGTCTAGTCGGGTTGCCAAGAGTGGCGATACGATGACTGGGCAGTTGATTGTTGAAGCGTCTAACGGAGCAGTTACCGTAAAAGGGGCAAGCACAAACGCACAACTTAGACTAGAGCGAACAGGGTCATCCCAAGGGCATGGCTATCTAGGCGCGGATGTAGATTACTCTTTGCGTGTTTATACCAGCTCATTTGCAGAGGGTTTAAGGGTTGATCAGTCAGGGCAACTCTATACGAAATCAGCAGTAACTGGCTCCGTCTACAAAGATTTTGGTTGCCGCGCATGGCTAAGAGCGACTGTAACAACAATAGATGGTTCTGGCAACGTATCTTCTGTTACGACCCTTGGAACTGGACTGTTCTACATAAACTTTGCAACAGCACTGCCAGCGGGTTACTCCATTGTCGGTAGCGCATCGTCACCTGGCTCTGCAAACACTGTGTTTCAAATCCTAAGCCTGTCTAACAGCAACGCCTACATACGGTGTGGTTATTACTACAACAACACCTTGTATTTCCATGACGCCTTATTCACTGCAACGGTTCATCTATGAAAAAAATCATCTACAAACAAGACAATGGGGCTATTGCGGTTATTACTCCATCTCAGTGGGCGCTTGATGCGTATGGGATTGAAGCAATCGCGCAAAAAGATGTCCCTGCTAGCAAGCCATACAAGATCATTAATGAGTCTGAATTGCCGCAAGACTTGAGGTTCTACGACGCATGGGAAGTCGATGAAACGCAACTGACTGATGGTGTCGGATCAGAGTCAAACGAATTCCCAGCCAAGGAGCAGGTATGATTACTGTCAATATGGATAAAGCAAAGCGGCTTGCTCACTCATTTCGCCGAGCAAAACGTGCCGAGGAGTTTGCACCTCTTGATGAAGTCATCATGAAGCAGATTCCCGTCACGGATGTATCGGCTGTGGAAACACAAAGACAAACCATCCGCGATAAATACGCCACGATTCAGTCAAGCATTGACACTGCGGCTGATGTTGCGGCGTTAACAACTATTGTGGAGGAACTGAAATGAGTAACGCAAGAAACCTTGCGCGTCTTATTGTTGACTCAGGCGGTGACGTAGAAGTGTCCTCATTGGGCAACGTCCCGCCTAGCAATGATGCGAGTGCGCTGACTACGGGGACTTTGGGAACTGCACGGTTGCCAGCGGGTAGTGTGTTGCAGGTGGTGCAAGTTAACGCTACAACTGGACAAGCAACAAGCTCTACATCTTACGTTGACGCCACGGGATTAAGTTTAAACATTACGCCAAGTAGTGCTTCAAGTAAGATTTTAGTAATGGCGCATCTTGAGGCGGGAATAGGTGTTAACGGTTTGAATACCCACGCTAATTTTAGAGTTTTTAGAGATTCCGCAATTACTGTAGTAACGCAGTCGATGCGTAATTACGACTATGGCAATAGCGGTGTATATAGCGCTGGTTCTATTGCAATGACAGTATTAGACGCCCCCAATACAACAAACCCCGTCAATTATAAAGTTCAATTTAAAAAAGTGGCGGGAGACTTTATGTATATGTGTGGTGAGAATGGCTGGTCAACGTTAACTGTTATGGAGATTGCAGGATGAACTTAACTCAAGCAATTTTTCAACTAAACCCATCTATCGTAACAATTCGTGGTGATGTTGCCTATGACGCAAACGAGCAAGTTGTATCCTATGACCTATCTGCCGCTGAAGCCTTAGTAGCCGCTAACGCATACAAAGAGCAACGAGCCTCTGAATACCCCCCAATCACCGACTACCTCGATGGTGTCGTAAAGGGTGACCAAGCGCAGATTGATGCGTACATTGCGGCTTGCCTTGCGGTTAAAGCTAAGTATCCAAAGGTGTAACCAATGGAAGAAGTCAGCCACAAGGAAATCTTAGACCGCCTTGTAGCTGTTGAAAGGAAAGTCGATGAAGTCCATACCGAGACTAGAACAATGGTCGCTGCGTTCCAAGCAGTCGATGGTGCGTTCACAGTCCTCGGGTGGATTGCCAAGGTAGCCAAGCCGCTACTTTGGGTCGGTGGTCTAATCACAGCTATAGGGTTAATGTACGGACAGCTTAAAGCTGGTAAATAATGGATCCAGTAACAGTCATAGCGACTGCTACGGCTGCCTATAATTTCATTAAGAAAGGCATACAGACTGGTAAAGAATTAGAGGGGATGACCAAACAGTTGGGTCAATGGTTCGACTGTTTGAGTCAGTTCCGACAGCACGAGCAGTCTGTATCCAATCCCCCATTATTCAAGAAACTACTGTTTGCTGGTTCAGTCGAGCAGGAAGCACTCAACCTCCTAGTTCACCGAAAGCAACTTGAGAATCAAGAGCGTGAGCTTAGAGAACTCATTGTCTACAGCTATGGCATCGAGGCGTATCGAGAAATGATACAGATGCGGAGGGACATTACTCTCTCCAGAAGAAAAGCCATAGCCAAACAGAAACAACGCCTAAAGAACATCCTTTACCAAGGTGCCCTTTGGACACTCCTCATATTCCTCTTTGGGATAGCTGGAGTTATCCTTTGGTTCACCGTTAGGCTACTACAAGGATAACAAATGAATATCTTGTCAGACGCAACCAAAGGTCTGGCAGAGGGAATCTTGGGAGGGCTTGATGCCCTCTTCACCTCTGATGAGGAGAAGGCTAAAGCCAAGATTGAACTAGAGAAAGTCCTACAGCAACCCCACATTCTCCAGGCAATGACCAACATTGAGGAGGCTAAACACGCCTCTGTCTTTGTGGCTGGTTGGCGACCTGCAATAGGCTGGGTCTGTGCCGTAGGTCTGGGTTACCACTTCCTCATGTTCCCCTTTGCTGGTCTTATTGCCACCGTCATAGACCCCGAAATCATCCTACCCAGACTGGTAGATGTTGGGGAACTCATGACCCTAGTTCTATCACTCCTCGGTCTTGGTGCCATGCGTACCGTAGAGAAATCCAAGGGAGTTAACAGAGAGAAACTATGAGCAAAGCTAATGAAAAAGCCCTAGGAGAACTCCATGGGCAACTCGCTAATATCCTCAGTGAGGCTATTGGTCGAGTCTACCTAGATGAAGAGGGTAATCCCACAGCTCCCCCTGCGGCTATCCTCAACGTAGCCCGTCAATTCCTCAAGGATAACAAGATTGAAGCTGTAGCAGCCCAGGGTTCCCCCCTGTCTCGCCTAGCTGATCTCCCAGTCTTCGATGATGACGATAACGTATTGCCTATCCGTAAAGCCATTTAAAGGCTCTACAAGCGTTTTTTAGGGGTCACCTAGGGGTTGCTATACCCCGACCCTTAAAAACGTCCTACAGGCTGTTTTAGAGCCTCCTAGAGGCATCCCTAATTGTGGAGCTTATTATGCTAACCAAGTTTATGGCAGTAGCCTTCTTTTGCTTAGGTCAAGAGTGTTACTTCTGGGCATCTCCAGAGACCTATACAAGTGAACCTAAGTGTGCTGAGGCAGCAATAGTGGTGTTTGAGCAGATGAAGCGACAGGGTGCTATGGTACAAGGTACCTGTGTAAAGGTACCCACAGAAGTATGAGTAACGAAAATAGAGTATTAACTGACTTCAGGGTGTTTGCCTACCTCGTGTGGAAGCACCTGAACTTACCCCAGCCAACCCCAGTACAACTGGATATTTGTACATACCTCCAGAACTCCCCTAAGCGATCTATTATCCAAGCCTTCCGAGGTGTAGGGAAATCCTTCCTGACCTCAGCCTATGTGATCTGGGTGCTCCTTAATGACCCCCAGAAGAAGATCTTGGTTGTCTCTGCATCCAAGGAACGAGCTGATGCCTTCTCCACGTTTGTCAAACGGTTGATCAATGAGATGGAGATACTGCACCACCTGAGACCTAAAGAGGGTCAAAGGGACTCTGTAGTTGCCTTTGATGTGGGACTAGCCCTTGCTGACCACTCCCCCTCAGTGAAGTCCGTGGGTATCACAGGACAACTTACGGGTAGCCGTGCAGACATCATTGTTGCTGATGACATCGAGACACCAGGTAACTCTGCCACCCAGATGATGCGAGACAAGCTCTCTGAGTTGGTCAAGGAGTTTGACTCTATCTTGAAACCACTGGATAGTTCTAAGATCATCTACCTAGGTACCCCTCAGCTAGAGATGTCCCTGTACAATGCCCTGAGTGAACGGGGATATGAGACAAGGATATGGTCAGCACTGTACCCCGAGATAACTAAAGTACCCAGCTACCAAGGTAAGCTAGCCCCTAAGCTAACCAAAGCACTAGAGGAGAACCCAGACCTCCAGAATAGACCCACAGACCCCCTACGGTTTGGTGAGGAGGATCTGATGGAACGTAAGGCATCCTACGGTAGAGCAGGTTTTGCCCTACAGTTCATGCTGGATACGTCCCTCAGTGATGCCGATAGGTACCCCCTTAAGGTACAAGACCTGATTGTCATGAACTTGAACCCTGAGATGGCTCATGGGAAGTTAGCCTGGGCAGCAGCACCTGAATTAGTGGTCAATGACCTCCCCAACGTAGCTCTGACTGGAGATAGATACCACAGACCCATGTGGCACTCTGATGAGATGACCGAATATACAGGCTGTGTGATGTCTATAGACCCCTCAGGTAGGGGTACAGACGAGACAGGCTACGCTATTATCAAAGTCCTAGCTGGTACCATGTACCTCGTGGCAGCAGGAGGACTACACGGTGGGTATACCGATGAGACTCTAGAGACACTCGCTAAGTTGGCTAAGAAACACTCAGTGAACCACGTCATTATCGAAGCTAACTTTGGTGATGGTATGTACACCAAGCTCTTTACACCCATCCTACAGAAACACCATAGGTGTATCGTAGAGGAAGTGAAGCACTCAAACCAGAAAGAAGTACGGATCATAGA
>ENA-UPTJ01001364-UPTJ01001364.1-marine-metagenome-genome-assembly--contig:-NODE-1364-length-13207-cov-7.108120_pt1 | contig 13207 bp, 19 predicted proteins | sample MGYA00238168_ERZ767080 | MGnify/ENA primary metagenome ERZ767080 (study PRJEB28935, sample SAMN06266237) | marine metagenome | isolation source: Columbia River Estuary | place: USA:Columbia River... | reverse complement strand
TTTTTGATAAAATGAAAGATGAAAGAAAGAAAATGATTTTATCTGAAGCTGACAAATTTATTAAACAAAATACTATTTAATGAAAAAAGAAAATTTACCTTCAAAAGTTTGTCCCGTTTGTAAAAGACCTTTTGTTTGGCGTAAGAAATGGAAGCTTAATTGGGATAAGGTAAAGTATTGCTCCAAAAAGTGCTCTAAGTGATTTACTTATCTTTATTTGCTATATCTTTTTTAGCTGCAACAATTTTACCATTTTCATCTGAACTCACATTGGCAGGATTAATTGCAACATCAAATTTTGATAATTTATTATTGTTAATTGTTGCTAGTTTTGGGAATATTTTGGGATCAGTTGTTAACTGGGTCTTGGGATTTTATTCAAGAAATCTTAGTACAAAAAAGTGGTTTCCGTTTAAAGACAAACAAATAGAAAACTCTTCAAAATGGTTTAATAAATTTGGTAAATGGTCATTATTATTTGCTTGGGTTCCAATAATAGGTGATCCACTGACTTTAGTTGCAGGTTTATTAAGAGTTAGATTTTTAGATTTTATTATTTTAGTGGCAATTGGAAAAGTAAGTAGGTACGTCTTAATTTACTATTTGTTTTAATATTTGCTGAATTTATCCAGGTAACTATGCTAGAAAAGTGAATGCTTGAAATATTTATTCAAACTTTCTTTTTATATTTTATTGTTATTGATCCACTAGGAAATACACCTTTATTCTTAGCAGTAACTCAAAATATGAGCAGCCAACAAAGAGTTAAAACTGCATTGAGTGCAACAATAATTGCATCAATCATATTGCTATTCTTTGCATTTCTTGGAAGCACTTTATTAAGTTATTTGAATATATCTTTTCCAGCATTTACAATTGGTGGAGGCATCATTTTATTAATAATTTCGATGGAAATGTTGTTTGATAAAAGACAACAACGAAAAGAAGATGACATTGATTTCAATTCTGAAAATGTAAGTGTGTTTCCTTTAGCAACACCGATTATAGCAGGACCGGCTGCAATCACATCTGTTATTGTTTCTGTTTCAGATATGGGAAGTAATTTTACAAACCAATCTGTCGGAATGATTGCTTTGGCTTCAGTTTTACTTTTAACTTTTATATTTTTTTTTACTGCTTCAAAATTTTCTCAGATAATAAATAAAAAAGTTATTAGTGTAATTTCAAGAGTAATAGCAATTATTCTAGTTGGATTAAGTGTTCAGTATATTTTAGACGGAATAAAAACCTTTTTAGCTTAAAGTATTGTTCAGTAGACTATTTTAAAATGCTATAAATATAGTAATGAACATAATTGTCTTACAGCATATAAAGATTGAAGACCCAGGCTATATCAAAGATTTAATGTTAGCTGATGGTTTTAACTTAACCACTATAGAGCTAGATGAAGGTGAAAAAATCCCAAGTGATCTAAGAAAATTTGATGGAATGTTTTGTATGGGTGGTCCAATGGATACTTTTATGGAACAAGAATATCCATGGCTAATTGAAGAAAAAAAAGCAATTAAAGAATTTGTTGTTAATTTAAAAAAACCTTATTTAGGTTTTTGTCTTGGGTGTCAGTTATTAGGTGAGGTAATAGGTGGTAAGGTAGTTAAATCAAATCCAGCAGAAATTGGAATAATGGATATAAATTTTACTAAAGAAAAAAAGGAGGATATTTTATTTTCAAAATTTCCAGATCAAATTAAAAGTTTGCAGTGGCATTCATATGAAGTGCAAGGAATAGATAATAACAAAGATGTTACTTTGTTAGCATCATCTCCAGTAACCAAGTATCAAATTTTTAAATACCAAAATCATGCATATGCAATTCAATTTCATATAGAAATTAAAGATACAACAGTTAATGAATGGGGGTGTGTGCCTGAATATAAAAAAGCTCTTGAAAGTCAATTAGGTGAGGGAGCTTTAGATAAATTTGATCAAGCTGCAAAAAATAATATGCCTGATATGAATAATTATTCTAAGATACTTTATGAGAATTTTAAAAGGCTATTATGAATAATAAATTTTTTGAATGGGCAGGGGTTATTACGGCAATCCTTTATTCTATGTTTGTAGCCTTAAACATTGGAATAGAGTTTTTAGGATTTTGTTTGTTACTGTTGTCTGCCATTTTAATTGGTATCTGGGCATATAGAGGAGGTCACAAGGGAATACTTGTGTTGCAATTTTTTTATGCAACAGCAGGTATAATTGGAATGATACGTTGGTTTTAATTAAAATTAGCAATAATTTTTGGAATATAATTTTTAAAATTAAAAAAACCCTTATTACAATATTGCCAAGAAAACTGATCCAACTTTCTATATAAAAATTTTATATTTTTTAATTGATTATTTTGAATAAAATTTAAATTTTCACCAACGGTTGGATAAAGCGCATAAACTTCTTCGGTAATATTTTTTAAATCATTAATGTTAATAGTTTCACAATTTATTGATTTTTGTTTCAATCTTATTTTATGATCCTCTAAAAGATTTGCTTTAAATTTCAACACCTTTTCACTTAATTTGATAGTTCTATCTGTATTATTTGAGACTAACAAAATTTTTTTAAACTTATGTTCTTTAAAATCAGAAAATTCAAATGTCATATTATTTTCAAATATTAATAAAGTTTTATCTTCCAAAATCTCAGAATTTTTAAAGCTTTTGTTAATAACAGAATATATCTTATCATTGGATATAGGTTTGGCATTTTCACTTAGTTTTATGTTTTTAAATCTATTATTTGTAAATTTATTTATATTCCATTCACTTGCGAGGTAATGCTTGCCTTGAGTTTGAATGCCAGCAACCCATCTCCAACCAAGGGTATTTGATGCAGCATCCCCATCATATAGATGTTGCATAAAAAACTCAGCCCCCAACTGCCATGGTAATTCTAGTGTAAAAATCCAAATGCTAGCAAACCACATTCTTGTGTGGTTATGAAGATAATTGCTTTCTTTAAGTTCAATTACCCATTGATTAAAACAATCTACATTTGTTTTTCCTTCAATTGCATCCAAATAACTTTGATTGTTTTTAAATTCTTTTTTAATTTTATCTAATTCTATTAAGTAATCTGACCAAACATCAGGTCTTAATTCTAGCCAACCTTTCCAATAAACACGCCAAAGAACTTCCTGAATAAATTTTTCATTTTTTGCAAATGAAAACTTTTTAAGAGATTTATTAATTACTTCTAATTCATTAATTATTCCGTGAGTTATATAGGGGGATAAACAAGAAACATTAGATCTATTACTAGGCCCAAAATCAAAATTTCTTAGTTTTGAATAATCTGAAAGATTTTGTTCAACAAAAGTATTTAATTTATCAACGGCTTTAGCCCTTGAAGCTTCAAAAATCATTTTAAACTATTTAGATTTTCTTTTCTTTAGACCCAATTTATCACTGTGTCTTAATCTTAAAATAACTATTGCAGATGCAATTAGAACTATAGCTATAGCTTCATAGACTAATGCTGATGGATCCATTTCTTTTCCTTGTAATATAATAAATCGTGCGAGAGCAGTGATGGCAATTAAAAGAGGTAAAGTTATACTGATTGATTGTTGATTCCAAAAAACACGAACCATTGCTAAGACTTCTAAATAAAGAAACATTAAAAGTAAATCTGCTAACATTACAGATTGATTTAGAAACATATTATTAATTTCCATACCAACAGCAATTACAGTGCTCACTAAAATAATGCACATTAGTGCAAGCTGTAAAATTTTTGCTATTTTATCCATTACTTATCTTTACTAAATGGTAGCCATTTTTCAAACACTGATTTTACTGGTCCATCATATGGAATTGAATAAGAGCTAGGGTTTGGACTTGTTAAAATTTCTATTCCCTTAGAAAATACAAAGATGAATACAATTACAAAAACAATAACCATAATCTTAAATGGATCAAAGTTTTTAGTTTTGAATACACTGCTAGATTGCGCCTCTGCTTTATGAAAATGTTTGAATGTCATATAAACTGCAAATATCAATCCAATATGAGCAACGTATAAACCGGCCCAACCAAATACAAAAGTTGTATAAGAAAATATGTATAAACTAAAAACAGTTGTCCAAACGAAACTCAGAACTAATAAAATTTGTAATCTAACAGATCTTGGTAAAGACCTTAGATCATTTTTGCTATCATCAAATAAAATGTTAGCGGCATCTTTCATCCAATTTTTTAGTGCTTCCATATAGCTAGAATAGATATTTATATGTTAAAGGCAAAGGATAAAGTGTCCTTTAATTTTTAGCTTAAATTGGACTTTATTACACTTTCTAAATTTGCAGAGCTTTGGGCGCCTGAAATAAAATCTGTTCCTATTTCAAAGAAGGGTACTCCATTAATTTCTTTCTCTCTTGCGACTGAAATATATGAATTAACTTCTTCAATATTTTTTAAATTAAAAAAATTATTGATTGTATCTCCATTAATATTAAATTCTTTGCCAATATTAATTAAGATTTCTTTATCTCCAATATCAAGACCTTCAATAAAGTATGATTGATATATTTTTTCTTTAATTTCGTTGTGTACATTAGATTGTTCGGCTAATTTTATTAATAAGTGAGAAAATACAGTATTGGGTGTTTTCTTTATCTTATCTAGATTAAAATTAAGATTTTCTTTATTCGCCTCTTCTGTCATTCGATCATACATTGGTTGAGCAAAATCTTTTCCACCAAACTTTATTTCTAAGTACTTGTTTCTTTCAATTCCTTCTTTAGGCATGTCAGTATTTAGTTGAAATGGAACATGCTCTATCTCAAACTTAGTTTCAGGAAAATTTTTTAATGCTTTATTTAATCTTGTTTGACCAATAAAACACCACCCACAAATTGTGTCAGCAAATACTTTTATTTTCATTAATTTATGAACGAAGCTTTTGTTTATGAAAGTTAATAAATCTTTCTACATTTGATTTATTAAAGGTTTTATTTTCTTCAAAAGAAACTTTTTTCATTGAGTAAGCATTACTTTTTGTCTGTCTAGACATTATAGTGATATTGCCTTTGTATAATTTAAGCTTAACAGAGCCATTAACTTTATTCTTTTTAAGATCGACAATTTTTTGAAGTTTAAATCTTGCTTTTGAGTACCAGTAACCATTGTAAATAAGTTCAGCATATTTAGGCATAATTTCATCTTTTTTATGCATAGTTTCTTTGTCCAAAGTAACAGACTCAATTGCTCTGTGCGCTGACATTAAAAGTGTTCCACCAGGCGTTTCATAAACACCTCTAGATTTAATCCCAATAAATCTGTTTTCAACTAAATCAACTCTACCTATTCCATTTTTGCCGGCAACATTATTAAGTTTTTCTAACAAATTTCCAGGCGATAGTTTTTTACCATTAACAGTTATGGGGTCTCCATTTTTAAATCCTATAGTTACAAATGAAGCTTTGTTAGGTGCTTTTTCAGGAGATACTGTTCTTTGAAAAAGAAACTCAGGAGCTGAATTTTTTGGGTTTTCTAAAACCTTACCTTCAGTTGATGTGTGATATAAATTATCATCAATAGAAAAAGGAGGAGCACCTTTTTTATCTGTTGGAATTGGAATATTGTTTTTTTTTGCATATTTAATTAAATCTGTTCTAGAGTTTAATTTCCATATTCTCCATGGTGCAATAATTTTTACTTTTGGACCAAAGTAATGATATCCTAATTCAAATCTCACTTGATCATTTCCTTTGCCAGTTGAACCATGAGAAACTGCATAAGCTCCAAATTTTTTAGCGGCAGCAATTTGACGTTTTGCAATTAAAGGTCTTGCAATTGAAGTACCCAATAAATAAACACCTTCATAAATTGCATGCCCTCTAATCATTGGAAAGACATAGTCTTTTACAAATGTATCTTTTAAATCTTCAATAATGATATTTTTAACACCTAGTCTTTTGGCATTTTTTATAATTTTTTTTCTATCAATTTCTTGCCCAACATCTGCAGTATAACAAATAACTTCTGCATCATAATTTTCTTGAAGCCATTTTAAAATAATAGAAGTGTCTAGTCCGCCAGAATATGCGAGTACAATTTTCTTTTTAGATTTCATTTAATTAACTGCAGCTAGTTTTTGCAGCATTATAGGCTTTCGTAAATCCTAACAATGAATAATGGTCTATAGTTTGAGAGCCTTTTTGATTATGACCAGTGATCATAATTCTTGATCCTTTCTTCATGGTCTTAATCATTTTGTTTTCAAGTTTGTTATCAGCAATCCAAGCAAAACCTTCTTGAGCAATATCAAATTTGTATTTAGATTTACCTGAAGTAGCTATAATTGAGTTTTGATTATTAAATTCATAGCCACCAGTAACGCTTATTTCATCATTTATTTTTTCGGCAGGTCTAAATGAAACAAACATTCTTGCTTCTCTAGGGTTAGATTTTGGGGCCTGCAACACAGGAACTGATTGAGCAAAACAAACTTTACCGGTTTGTTCAGTTATAATAATTGTTTCCCAGTCTTTAAATTTACCAACTTTTTTTACTTCTTGTGAATTTACGCTAACAGCAAATAAGCTTACAAGAATTAGAATTATAAAATTTTTAATTATGGACATGGGTTAGGGTAAATTTTTTGTACTTCATTTATTTCTTTAATTACGTCTTCACTTAAATCTATACCTATACTTTCTATATTAGTTTTCAACTGCTCCATTGTCGTTGCACCAATGATAACCGATGTTACAAACGGCTGAATTTCTAAAAATTTTAAAGACATTTGAGCTAAATCCAGATTGTGTTTCTTTGATATTTCATAATATAATTCAATAGCTTTTTCAGCATTTTGATTATTATATCTAGACCAAAAATCACCATCTCTTTCCATTCTAGAATTTTTTGGCAATTGTTTATTTCTGTATTTTCCAGATAAATAACCACACGCGAGAGGAGAGTAAGCTAGCAATCCGGCTTGCTCCCTAATAGACATTTCTGCAAGTCCAATTTCATAAGTTCTATTTAATAAATTATAAGGATTTTGAACTGAAAGCATTCTTGGTAAATTTTTATCTTTTGAAAGCTCTAAATATTTAGATAATCCCCACGGTGTTTCATTCGATACACCAACGTATTTAATTTTTCCTTGATCAATAAATTTTTTTAAATTTCCTAGAATATCTTCAAACCTAGTCCACTCATTGCTATCATCATGTTCATAACCTAGTTTGCCAAAAAAATTTGTTTTTCTTTCTGGCCAATGTAATTGGTACAAATCAATACAATCCGTTTTTAATCTTTTTAAACTTCCTTCAAGTGCTTCTGTAATATTCTTTTCTCCAAATTGATTTCCACCACCTCTTACATACTCTCTCATTGGGCCACAAACTTTTGAAGCTAAAATTACTTTGTCTCTCTTTTTTGTTTTTTCAAACCAATTACCAATAATAGTCTCAGTATGACCAAACGTTTCTTGTCTTGGTGGAACAGAATAAATTTCCGCAGTGTCCCAAAAGTTTACACCCTGATCTAAAGCATAATCCATCTGCTCAAAACCTTCATTTTGGGTATTTTGTTCACCCCAAGTCATAGTACCGAGACAAATAGTGCTTACTTTTAAATCTGTATTTCCTAATTTTTTATAATTCATAATTATTTAACCTTATTAAGACATCTTGAAATAATAGTAAAAGGCTATTATATATGTGCTATGGAATTCAATAAGCAAAACATATTAAATAAAGTAAAAGAAGCTCAGCAATCAACAGTAGTAATGGATGAGGGCTTAAGAGCCTACATGCTAAAAGTCTATAACTACATGGCTTCTGGTATTTTGTTAACAGGACTTATATCTTTAATATTTTTCAAACTATCTGTAGTAACAGATGCTAATGGATCAATTACAGCATTAACAAGCTTAGGAAATACAATATTTCTTTCAGGCTTTAAATGGATTGTAATGCTTGCTCCACTTGGAGTAGTTTTTTACATGAGTGCTAGAATTAATAAAATGACAGCTTCGGCTGCTCAAACTACTTTTTGGGTTTTTGCCTCTTTAATGGGGTTATCATTATCTTCAATATTCCTAGTTTATACTGGAGCGAGTATCACTAGAGTATTCTTTATTACCTCTATTACTTTTGGTGCAATGAGTTTGTATGGTTACACAACTAAAAGAGATCTTACAAAATTAGGATCATTTTTAATGATGGGCTTAATTGGTATTATTGTTGCATCAGTTGTTAACATGTTCTTAAAATCTTCAATGATGGATTTTGTAATCTCAATTCTAGGTGTTTTAATTTTTGTAGGTCTTACTGCTTATGACACTCAAAAAATTAAAAACATGTATGTATCAAGCGATACGGGTGAGTTGATGGGTAAAAAAGCTGTAATGGGTGCTTTAACTCTTTACCTAGACTTTATAAATTTATTTATAATGTTGTTAAGATTATTTGGTCAAAGACGATAGTCTTTTTATTTCTTAAGGTTTTTCCAATTAGTATTTTTAAGTAAAATTTCTAGATCAAAGGAATTTTTTAAAACTTTCCCATTAGAGTCTGTAATTAAATACTTTAGATTTTTACTACTAGGTTTAAAGTTTTTACAAATTTTATATAAAGCATTCTCTGCTGCATTTTTAAAGACACTAAAGCTAACCTGTCTGTTAGAAATGTTTAGACCATAGTCTTTCCATGATCCTTCAGAGACCATTTTTGCATATAGATCTAAAATGATTTTAAGTTCATTTTTTTCAAAAAATTGTCTTTCTTCTATTTGTTTGTGAGGATTATTTACAACTAGCTTTAAGTTTCTATTCATCAAGCTTGTATTTATTAATCAATGATATTTGAAATGCTGTAAAGACAAGGGTTATTGGTAACATTCCCCATACCTTAAAATTAACCCAAAACTCTTCTGTTTGCGTTCTCCAGACACATTCATTAAGGATTGCAAGGAAGAAGAAAAAGTACATCCATCTTTTGTTTAATAATTCCCAACCCATATCAGTTAGAGCAATTGATTTACCCATAATCTTTTTAAGGACAGGTTCTTTTGTAAAATATTTTCCAAAATATAAAGCAAGGGCAAATAAAATATTAATGATCGTTGGCTTTACATAGATAAAAACTGGATCATTAAAATAAATTGTTAGACCCCCAAAAAATGTAATTAAGATACCACTTATTAATGGCATCATAGGTATTTTTTTTTCAAAAAACCAAACAACTGCTAATGCAATTAAAGTTGCAACTATAAGTGGTGGTATGGCAACTGATAAATTCTTATCATTATTATAATAATAAAAAAAAAATATAGCTAAAGGCCCAAAGTCTGTTGCAAATTTAAGAAAAGATTTATTCACTTGACAGATATTAACATAATAAAAAAAATATAAATGTTTTTTATTGATTTTTATTTTTAAACCCCCATATTAATAACAATGGCAATTCAAAAAGCAAAATTTTCAATAGGAGACATTGTAAAACATAAACACTTTGAGTTCAGAGGTGTAATTTATGATGTTGATTTCGAATTTAATAATTCTGAAGAATGGTATCAATCTATTCCAAAGAATGTTCGTCCTAGAAAAGATCAGCCTTTTTATCATTTGTTAGCCGAAAATGATGAAATTACATATGAAGCATATGTTTCAGAACAAAATCTATTAATGGACGATTCAGAAGATCCAATTAAACATCCTTTAATTGAAGAGATTTTTTCTGGTAAAAGAGGCTCTAGCTACTTTAAGCCCTCTAATTAATTCTTTTTTTAAACATAATTAATTCAAATCTTCGACATGTATAGTTGCTATCTATATTTATGTTCTGATCAAGAGTGTTAAATAACGTTTTTATCATTATTGACTCCCTCTGCATTCTTGATCAGGATGATCTTCCATAAAAAAAATTAAATTATCTTTTTTTTAATATATATAATTTAAAAATGTTTAAATATTTTGAACCTAATAAAATTTTTGCAATAACCTCTAAAGCACCAAAGTATGTTCTATTTTTATTTATTATTGTCCTAACAATTGGTTTAACAGAAGCGCTTATACTTTCACCTGAAGATTATAAACAAAGTGATGCAGTAAGAATTATGTATGTTCATGTGCCAGCTGCATGGATATCACTTGGAATATTTACAAGTTTAGCTTTTTTGTCTGTTGGAAGTTTTGTTTTTAAAAATAAAAATTTTGCATTAATTGCTAAAAGTTTAGCACCTTCTGGATTCATCTTTAATATTATAGCATTAGTTACAGGATCAATTTGGGGAAAACCAACTTGGGGTACTTGGTGGGCTTGGGATGCAAGAATAACTTCTATGTTAATTTTAGCTTTGTTTTATGGAATGTATTTATTGGCTTGGAGAATTTATGAGGACAAAGAACAAGTAATAAAGGTTACGTCTTTAATTGCAATTTTAGGAGTGGTAAATGTTCCCATCATTAAATTTTCTGTAGACTGGTGGAACACGTTACATCAACCAGCTTCAATTAATATTTTATCAACCAACACAGCAATTCACCCATCAATGTTAGTCCCATTGGGTATTATGACTGCGGCATTTGCTCTTTTTTCATTACTCATTTTTTTGATGAAATATAATACCGAACTGATAAAAGTTAAAAATAAAGGATTAGATAGATTATGATAAATGAAATAATTTCAATGAATGGATATGGAGCTTACGTTTGGTCAGCTTTTTCATTTACATTGATTAGTTTTACAGCCCTGTACTTTGTAACTAAATTACAACTTTCAAAAGAGCAAAAAAGATTTGCTTCTAAATTTGGTTCTCTAAATGTTGAGAAAGCTAGAGCTGCAAGATCACAAAATATTAATAGAGAAATATTATCCAATACATCAAATATTTAACTAATAAACCATGTATGGTAAAAAGGTTAAATTACGATTTATATTCTTAGCTTTAATCTTAGCCTCAGTAATTTTAACAGTTTTTTTAGTTTTACAATCATTAAAAGAAAACGTTGTATATTTTCAGTCTCCGTCTGAAATAAAATCTTTAATAGAATTAAATAAAAAAAAAATAAGAGTGGGTGGGATGGTTAAAGAACAATCGATTTTTATAGATTCTGATAAAGTTAATTTTGTCATTACTGACTTTAAAAATGAAATTAATATTGTCTATACAGGGGCAGTCCCTAATTTATTTGCTGAAGGAAAAGGAGTGGTTGCTGAAGGTTTTTTAAAAGATAAGAATTATTTTACAGCTACTAAAATTTTAGCAAAACATGATGAAAATTATATGCCCCCAGAAGTTAAAGAAGCTATAGGAGATAAATAAATTGCTAGCTAATCAGATAGGTTATTATTCTTTAATTTTAGGGTTGTTACTTTCGGTATTGCTTTGTGGAGTTTCAATTAAAGACTTCAATAAAACTAATAAGCAGATTAACCAAAATATATTATCTCTATCATTTCTACAGTTAGTTTTTGTAATTGTGAGTTTTTTGAGTTTGATTATATCTTTTATAAACTCAGACTTTAGTAATGAGACAGTTTTTAATAATTCTCACACAACCAAACCATTATTCTATAAAATCTCAGGAACTTGGGGAAACCATGAAGGAAGTTTGTTATTATGGTTATTAGTATTAACTTTATTTATTTTTTTGTTTTTAATTAAATCAAGAGAGCAGCCTAAAAAATATAGAATTTTAACTTTATTATTTCAGCAAATAATAATTATCGGGTTTTTCTTATTTGTATTAATGACATCTAATCCTTTTAATTATTTATTTCCAATTCCTAATGAAGGTCTTGGTCTTAACCCAATTTTACAAGATCCAGCTTTAGCAATTCATCCCCCAATTTTATATTTAGGTTATGTTGGTACCTCTATAATATTTTCATCATCCCTTGCCGCAGTTACACAAAATTATGTCACCAAAGAATGGGGGCAGCATATTAAAAAATGGGTTTTAGTTTCTTGGATTTTTCTAACTATTGGAATTATGCTTGGATCAATTTGGGCATATTACGAACTAGGATGGGGAGGTTTTTGGTTTTGGGACCCAGTTGAAAATGTTTCTTTAATGCCATGGCTAACACTAACTGCATTATTGCATTGCATTGTAGTGTTAGAAAGAAGAGCATCACTAACATCTTGGGTGGTTATACTGTCTATTACAACATTTACCCTAAGTATGTGTGGAACTTTTTTAGTAAGATCCGGAATATTAAATTCTGTACATACATTTGCTAATGATCCTGCAAGAGGTATTTTTATATTAATATTTTTATTTGCACTAATTGTCTTATCGTTAGGAATATTTTTTATATTTCACAAAGAAAATAATAAAAGCTCAAATAATTTTTTTTGGCTTAGTAGAGAAACTTCTATCTTAATAAACAATTGGTTTATGATGTATTTTTTAGCTGTTGTTTTAATAGGTACGGTATATCCAATTTTTCTAGATGTAATATCTAGTGAAAAAATATCAGTAGGGCCTCCTTTTTATCAAAAATTAATTGTTCCTTTTTTAATACCATTTCTATTATTTATGTCTCTTGGACCAAGACTTAAATGGATTAAATCAAAAATTGAAAATAAGAACTCACTTATTATCACATTTATAATTTCGGTAATGTTAACCTTTTTTATTATAAAAAATTTAACTGCTGACTTACTTTTTTATACAGTTTTAATTTCAGCTGCTTTTTTTCTTTTCTTTACAACTTTAAAAGAATTATTTATTAAAAAATTTAATAATATCTCTCAAACTGTTTCACACTTTGGTTTTAGTTTATTAATATTAAGTATTCTATTTAATAGTATTTTATCCTCAGAAATTATAACCAACATAAAAATTGGTGAAAGATATGATTATAATAAAGGTGAAATTTTTTTTAAAAAGATAGAAGAAAGAAAAGAAAGTAATTTTAACTCCATCATTGCCTCTTTTGAAATAAAAGACAAAAATGGCAAAACTATAGAATTAAAACCTGAGATTAGAATTTATAATCAGCCTATAATTATTACTAGTGAAGCAGATATAAGAACAACACTATTAGAGGATAAGTTTTTAGTAATGAACCTTGTAAAGGGTAATGAATATTTTAATATTAGATATCAAGTAAAGCCATTTATGGTTTGGATATGGATCTCAGTTTTACTATTATGCCTTGGTGGATTAATGAGTTTATTTAAAAGAAAGATATGAAAAATAAGTTTAGCTTATTTGTTGTAGTTATTTT
>ENA-UPTJ01001361-UPTJ01001361.1-marine-metagenome-genome-assembly--contig:-NODE-1361-length-13217-cov-9.036849_pt1 | contig 13217 bp, 16 predicted proteins | sample MGYA00238168_ERZ767080 | MGnify/ENA primary metagenome ERZ767080 (study PRJEB28935, sample SAMN06266237) | marine metagenome | isolation source: Columbia River Estuary | place: USA:Columbia River... | reverse complement strand
GAAAAAATGGTGCCGCCTATAGGATTCGAACCTACGACCCCCGCATTACGAATGCGATGCTCTACCAACTGAGCTAAGGCGGCGCTGGCCTGTTGGCCGTGGGGAGCGCATAGCCAAGTGCGTCTGTGAGTTCAAGTGACCTTGTGCCAAATAGCCGGACCGCATGGAATGCACGGGCTAAATAGCGTGTCCTTATTCGCCGGACAGGACCCAGCCGACGCTGATTTCTTTGGCAGCCAGCGGAACGTCGAGCCGTGCCTCGCTAAAATCGACCTTTTCTCCGGGGCCAAGCGTGCGTGTCTTTGCCTTCATTTTCCAGCTGTAAACGGGTCGGCCGCTCGCATCTTTCAGCGTGACCAGCATTTCAGGCACATTTTGCTCCACGGCTGTCGGATTAACGATGCTGCCGCTCGCGATGAAATAAGGCGTGCCATCCTCGCGTTCGTTGAGTTCGAGATTGTCGTTCAACACGATGGTCAGATCGGGCTCCGCCGCCGCGCTTGAAAGGCCGATAACGGGCATTCCAAAATAGGATATCGCGCCGCCAATGGCCGCGACCACAATGGCAAGGGCGACAGCCGCGATCATCCACATCTTGACCGGTTTTCGGCGGGCCTTGAACGGTGGCTCATGGGCAAAATGGCTCTGCGCAGGCGCATCGTCCAATAATCCGCCGCGCGGCACAGAAGGTTCGGCATAAGCTGTAGCTGGGTCAGGCTGAACCGCGCGCGTTTCGGCAAAAGTTGGAAATGCAGGTTCATCCGCACCGGCATCATTATTGCGTTCTGCGTCCAACGCACTTGGCGCAACGGACGTCGCTGGCGCAGATTGCGGAACGGGTGCAGGCGCTGGTTCGCCCACGGGTGTAGCCGGTGGTACCGCCTGCGTTGGCGGCGTTGCCTCGGCGGATGGCGCGCTATGCGCGTCCACGGGTGCAACAACCGCGGGTGCCGACGCTACCGCGGGCACGGCCGCTGCCTGAAACCAGCTATGTTTGCAGTTGGCACAGCGCACTTGGCGGCCGTCAACCCCAACGGCATTGTCAGGGACAGCATAACGTGTGCGGCAGGAAGGACAGACGAGCAGCATCTCTGCGCATAAACAGCAGCCGCCGGTGACTTGCAACCCTGCTTTCATAAAATGCTGTGGACGGAGGAGGTTCATCGGCCGCTGGTCGCATGAATAGCCTTTGCCCCGTCACGCCGTTTGTGGCATTTGTCGCATTGATGCAGAGCGTGGTGGAATTCGACAATGTCGGGCTAAGATACGGAGCGGGAGTGGAAACACTCACCGACATCAGCTTTACCTTATACCCCGGAAGCTTCCATTTCCTGACCGGCGCATCGGGTGCCGGCAAGACATCGTTGCTGAAATTATTATATCTCGCGCATCGCCCAAGCCGGGGTGCAATGCGTATGTTCGGGCATGACACCATCACCTTGCCGCGCGATCGCTTGCCGGGGTTTCGACGCAGGATTGGTGTCGTTTTCCAAGACTTCCGTTTGGTTGTGCATTTGTCGACCTTCGACAACATCGCCCTGCCGCTGCGCATTGCGGGCGTTCAAGAAAAGGATTTGCGCGGCCCAGTCACCGAAATGTTGGCGTGGATTGGCCTTACCGAACGGGCAGATGCCCGGCCAGCGACGCTATCGGGCGGTGAACAGCAACGGGGAGCTATTGCCCGTGCGGTCATTGGCCGCCCTGAATTACTTGTGGCCGACGAGCCGACGGGAAATGTCGATCCGGAAATGGCCCGCCGGTTGCTTCAGCTATTTGCTGCGCTGAACAAGTTGGGGACGACAGTTGTGGTCGCAACGCACGACATCCATTTGCTTCAAGAGATTGAAGGCGCGCAGATGATGCGGCTCGACAAGGGTCGCTTGTCTGATCCCACCGGATCTTTGCGTCACCCGCCACGGCCATTGGTTTTGGAAAACTGATGCTGCTGGATTTCGCCCTTCCTGAGCATGACCGCAAGCTTATCCCCGAAGGCCGTTTGTCGGGGCCGATGCCATGGGTGATTGCCATCATGTTGTTTCTGACATTGCTGGTGGCGGCAGCTGGGCTGACATTGGCTGAGGCCGCGCGCCAAGGGGGTCAGGACCTCGCGCGGCACGTTACCATCCAAATCATCGAGGCAGACCCTGCACAGCGCGCGGCGCAACGTGCCGCGGTCACCCGCGCACTGCGCAAGTTGGACAGCATTGCAGAAGTGAAGCCTGTGCCCGACGCCGATGTACGTGCTTTGCTCGAACCATGGCTGGGCACGGGCGTGATTGACGCAGATGTGCCCGTCCCGGCGCTGGTCGATGTGCGCTTTGGTTCCGTCCCCACTGCCGAAACGCTCACCCGCTTACAGTCAACGCTGCGTTCGGTTGCGCCAAATATACGGGTGGATTCGCACAGCAGCTGGATGGCACCATTTTTCGAACTCATGCGCGCGCTATTATGGCTGGCGGCGGCTATGTTCCTATTACTGCTCGTCGCCACGTCAGCTGTCGTGATTTTGGCGGTTCGAAGCACGCTGAATACCCATCGTGAAACGATAGAGATTATGCACATGATGGGCGGCACCGATGTTCAGGCCGCACGCCTGTTCCAACGCCGCGTTGCCTTGGATGCGTTGCTCGGCGGCATCGTGGGCTTCATTGTGGCAGCGGTTGTTATCATTACCGTGGGTGGCCGGTTCGCAGCAGTTGAGCCCGGGCTTTTGTCTGGCGCGCACTTTCCCTATTATGGCTGGGCAATCCTCGCGTTCATTCCGCTTGCCGTCATGGCGCTTGCTATGCTTATGGCGCGTATGACGGTGATTTCGGCGTTGAAGAGAATCTTATGATCAGACGGTCCATTGCATTTGTCTTGCTTGTCTGGATGCTTGGCTTCGCCTGGTTTGCATTGCTTTTGCCGCAACCCGCCGCAATCACGCCCACCGACGCGGTCGTTGTCCTGACGGGCGGGCCAAACCGGATTGACCGCGGGCTTGAGATATTGGCATCTGGCAAGTCGCGAAAAATGCTGATTTCCGGGGTCGACCGCGATGTCAAACCGCGTGAACTTGCCGCGCAATATCCGGGCTCGTCCAAATATTTCAAATGCTGCATCGATCTGGGTTTCCAATCTGTCGACACAAGATCGAACGCATTGGAAACAGCAGCATGGGCCAAGCGGAACAAAGTGACCAGTTTACGGCTTATCACGCATGATTGGCATATGCGGCGCGCGCGCTTTGAACTCGACAGGGAATTGTCCGGCAATGTGGCTGTCACCAATGATGCCGTATCGACCCACCCATCGCTGGGTGGGCTGTTCAAAGAATATAATAAATATTGGTTGCGGGCTGTCGCGTCTCTGCTGGGTATGTAACCGATGATCGCGTTGATCCGATCTGCCTTATACATTGCCATTTTCTACACGGGATCGGTGTTTTTCGTGGCCATAGCGTTTTTCGCGCAGTGGTTTTCCATTCCGCTGATGCAGTGGGCGGTGCGCGGTTGGTCGCGCTGGCAATATGCCTGCTACCGCCGGATTTTGGGCATCACGATTAAAATTGAGGGCCACTTGCCGCACAAGCCCGTGCTCTATGCGATCAAGCATGAAAGCATGTTTGAGACGATCGACATGCCCCGTATGTTTAACAAGCCCGCCGTGGTCACCAAAAAAGAACTGTTCGACATACCCTTTTGGGGGCCCGCAGCGCGCGCTTATGGCATGATACCCGTTGACCGCAATGGCGGCGCGTCCGCATTGCGCGCTATGCTCGGTTTGGCCAAAAAGATGATTGCGGACGGGCGGCCCATTGTGATTTTCCCGGAAGGGACGCGCGTCGCGCCGGGTAGCCGGCCGCCACTGCAATCGGGATTTGCCGGACTGTATAAGCTCATCAACCTGCCCGTCGTGCCAATCGCGGTCAACAGCGGCACGTTAAGCCCGCGCAAGACCGGTATCTGGAAATCGGGAACCATTACGTACAAGGTCGGCGAAGAACTTCCCACCGGCCTGCCGCGCGAGGAAATCGAGGCGCGGGTGCATGCGGCGATTAACGCGCTGAATTAATGCTTGCGTCCAAAGTCGGGCGCGTCGTCATCTTGGCCCTGTTCGACAATCGACCGCCGGATGTCACGCGTGCGGCTGAACAACGCCTCCAACTCTTCGCCTTTGTCGTAGCGGATGGCGCGTTGCAGGGCGCTTAAATCTTCCGAAAAACGCTGCAGCATTTCAAGGACGGCGTCCTTGTTCGACAAGAACACGTCACGCCACATCACGGGATCGGACGCTGCAATGCGGGTAAAATCGCGGAAACCACCGGCGGAATATTTGATAACTTCGCTTTGCGTCACGCCTTCCAGATCATCGGCGGTTCCGACAATCGTATAAGCGATAAGATGCGGCAGATGGCTGGTTACCGCCAACACCATATCATGGTGGCGCGCATCCATGATTTCGACATCCGCGCCAAGGCGCTGCCAAAAACTGCGCAAGCGCTCGACAGCCGCCTCTGGCGCATTTTCGGGCGGCGTCAATATGCACCAGCGGCCTTTGAACAGGGTTGCAAAACCTGCATCGGGGCCGCTTTTTTCCGTACCCGCAACAGGATGGGCGGGAATGATCATCGCGTTGGGCAGAACAGCCGCAAGCGCCTCCGCGACGCTTTGCTTGCATGAGCCGACGTCACTGACAATCGCATCGGCAGGCAGATCGGACGCGAAGTCCGCCGCCACTGCTCCCATGGCGCCTACGGGTACGCATAATATGACAAGGTCCGCGTCCATGACGGACGCGCCAGCGGTATCGGTAACATCGTCGCATATGCCCAGTTCGACCGCACGTGCACGGACAAAAGGATCGGCATCATGGCCGGTAATCCGCACCGACGGCATGTTCGCCTTAACGGCACGCGCGACGGACGAGCCAATGAGCCCAAGCCCAATCACCGTTAAACGCGCAAACGGCAGCATCAGGCGTGCGCTTCCAAAATCTTGCGCAACGCCGCCATGACACCGCGATTTTCATCCTCGGTACCAATCGTAATCCGCAGCCCGCTGCCAAGGCCCTGACCCGGCAACCAGCGCACGATATAGCCTTCGTCCATAAGACCATTATAGGCAGCTTCCGCGCTGCAATTGCCTTCAAACAATATCATCAGGAAGTTCGCCCACGACGGGATGACTTTCACGCCATGGTTTGACAATGCCGCACATTCGGCCGCCATCCAATCGCGCCATATGGCATTATGCGCGCGGCTGCGCACGACGAACTCCGTATCCCCAAGCGCGGCAATCGCTGCGGCTTGCCCTGCAGCCGTCACGTTGAACGGCGCACGCACGCGGTTAAGCGTCGCGATCAGGCCGGCCTGACCATAGCACCAGCCAATGCGTTCGGCGGCAAGGCCATAGATTTTGGAAAATGTGCGCGTAATCAAAACATTGTCATGCTGACGTGCCAGCTCCAGCGCGGCAGGGCCGTCATCTTCCAGATACTCGCCATAGGCTTGGTCCAAAACAAGGACGCAGTTGCCGGGTAGGCCAGCATGAAGCCGTGCGATTTCGGCGTCGCTGCAATAGGTGCCGGTCGGGTTATTGGGGTTTGCGACGAAAACAACGCGTGTCTTATCCGTCACCAAAGCCAGCAACGCATCCACGTCCGTGCCATAATCCTTATCGGGGGCGACAATCACATTGGCCGCGGTCTTCCGCGCGGCGATATCGTACACCGAAAAACCGTAGCGGACATAAATGATATCATCGCCAGCGCCGGCATAGCCCATGGCGATCAGATTCAGCAGTTCGTCAGAACCCGTACCGCAAACGATCAGGTCGCTGTCGACTTCATAGGCTGCGCCCAACGCCTCGCGCAGCGCAGTGCTGGCGGGGTCTGGGTAGCGCGCAAGCGACGCGCCTTTATCGACAAGCGCTGCGGCCGCATGTGGGCTGCAGCCAAGCGGATTTTCGTTCGCGGATAATTTTATCAACACCCGTCCATCATCCGACTTTGCTTTGCCGGGGGTATAGGCGCTGATCGCTTCGATCCATGGTTTGGCGGTAGGCGTGTTCATGCCCGTGGCCATAGCGGCGCACGCAGCGAAGCGCAACGCTCGCCCTATTTGGCCAACGCACATGAAAGAGTTTCTATTGTTTCGCACGGCCACGCTGATATGGCGTTGCGTATGCAAGAGGATACGCGTTTCGGTCTGGATAAGAATGCACGCCTGCTGGGGCCAGTGCGACTGGACAGCGGCGCTGAATTTGCGCCTGTCGATATCGCCTATGAAACCTATGGCGCATTAAACGCCGATAAATCGAACGCCATTCTCATCTGCCATGCGCTGACCGGCGACCAATATGTGGCGTCCACCCATCCTATGACCGGCAAGGATGGCTGGTGGACGCGTATGGTTGGCCCCGGCAAGCCCATCGACCCCGCACGGCATTGTATCATCAGCATCAACGTCATGGGCAGCTGCATGGGGTCTTCGGGGCCCGCCAGCATCGACCCCATAACGGGCGCCGCCTACGCGATGGGCTTTCCGGTCATCACCATCCCCGACATGGTGCGCGCGCAGGCGCTCTTGTTGGACCATCTGGGCATTGAAACGCTGGAGGCCGTCGTTGGCGGATCGATGGGCGGCATGCAGGCATTAAGCTGGGCAGCCTTATATCCCGAACGCGTGAAGTCGGCGGTAGTGATTGCGTCTACCGCACGTCATTCTGCGCAGAATATCGCCTTTCACGAGGTCGGGCGTCAGGCCATTATGGCGGACCCGCGTTGGAACAATGGCGCTTATTATGGCCACGAGGCGCCATCATCGGGCCTCGCCGTTGCCCGTATGGCCGCGCACATCACCTATCTTTCGGAGGCTGGCCTCACCGAGAAATTTGGCCGCCGCCTGCAAAACCGCGATGCCAAAAGCTTCGGATTTGACGCCGATTTTCAGGTTGAAAGCTATTTGCGTTATCAAGGGCTTAGCTTTGTCGACCGCTTTGATGCCAACAGCTATCTCTACATCACGCGCGCGATGGACTATTTTGACCTCGCCGAACCGCATGACGGCATTCTGGCGCGGGCATTTGCAGGGACAAAGACACGCTTTTGCCTGATCAGTTTTGACAGTGACTGGTTGTATCCGACCGCGGAATCGCGGCGCATTGTTCACGCGTTGAACGCCGCCGGCGCTGCGGTCAGTTTCGTTGAGCTATCAAGCCCGTTTGGCCATGATGCCTTCTTGCTGGAAGCGCCGGAGATGAACCGCATCGTGGACGGTTTCTTGCGCGCAGGAGAGCAATCATGACCGCACTTCGTCCTGACCTTGCCATCATCGCCCGCGAAGTCCGCGCGGGGGCCCGTGTGCTTGATGTTGGCTGCGGTGACGGGCAGTTGATGGCGGCGTTGCGTGATACCAAAAATATCGATGCCCGCGGTCTTGAGCTGAATGCGCACGATGTTGCGACCTCAGTCTCCCGGGGCCTATCGGTCATTCAAGGGGATGCCGACACCGATTTGGCGGAATATCCAGACGGCAGCTTTGATTATGCCATTCTCAGCCAGACATTGCAGACGACCAAAAGGCCGGATCTGGTTCTCGACCATCTGGTCCGGATCGGGCGGGAGGCATTTGTCTCCTTCCCCAACTTTGCGCAGTGGCGCATCCGTTTTGCCCATATGTTTGGCGGACGTATGCCCGTCACGAAGCAACTTCCACATCTTTGGTACGACACACCCAATATCCACCATGTGACCATCGACGATTTCCGAAGCTTGTTACACGAACGGAATATCGAGATTGAAGGCCAGTGGTTTCTGTCTGGAAACAAGCCGCGCGCCGATCGCTTCGCCAACCTGCTGGCGCAACATGCTGTGTTCAAACTGCGCCGGAAATAGTCCAACATCGAAACGATGCGCCGATATCGCGTCGGCCATTTGGCCCTTTAGTAAAACTCAACCATCGGCTTGGTTTCACGCGCACTGATTTGGCGGTCCATTTTTGCCGTGCTTTGCCCGCCCACAGCAGGTGCAATGCGCACCGCAGCGTTGGGCGGGGCCTCCGGTGGCAGCTGCTGCGACAAACATAAGGAATGCGGGCAAGAGTTAATGCATGTAATTAGCGGCGCCATTGCAGCGAAATACGGCCAATCGCCGGCCAAGTTTCATCCTGTGCCGATTTGCGACGTGGCCGTAGCCCTTTCTAAACCGATAAAGCCTGTTGCGCCGGCCAACGGGCTTTGCTAGTGGCCCCCTCCTACCTGTCGAGGCGCGTGCGGCCATGGCGGAATTGGTAGACGCGCAACGTTGAGGTCGTTGTGGGCGAAAGCCCGTGGAAGTTCGAGTCTTCTTGGCCGCACCAGACAGCCTGTATTCCTCACCCAGACACGCAAAAACCTGAGCCCAGCCAGCCCTAATAAGGCCAGTTTAGGCTAGGTTTTTTGATTTTCGCTATGGGCGAGACGATGTCGTGAGCATCTGGTTTACAGGGCTTAATGGAGATGCGCCTCCTTAGCCGCCCATCAAGACGACGGCGAATGCTGCAACGCCAAGAAAGCTTCCGAATGGAAGTGCATCGCGCTGATGGTTAGCGATTACATGCAGGCTGGCAACCACAGTTAGTCCGATTGCGCTCGCAATCAGCAACGTCATCGGCAGGGCCTGCCAACCCAACCAGATTCCCAAAGCACCAAAGAGTTTAGGATCGCCAGCACCCATGCCATCATGTTTCCTAAAAAATTTGTACGCCTGCCTAATAATTTCCAAGCTCAAAAAGCCTGCCAACATTCCTGTGGCCCTGTCTGTCCAGGCGATGTCGGGTGTGAGCATCGGACCTACCAGAACACCCATGACCGCTAACAAAAGCACCAGTCGGTTTGGGAGCCAAAGGTGCTGATAATCCAGCATGATGAGCGGAAGTAATAGCCAGCCAAACACAGCAGCTGCGATGCCTTGCTCTGGCGGAAGCAATAGAACAGCCACGGCACCGATCACGGCTGCGGTCAATTCGGTTGCCAAAGCCAGCAGTCCAATGCGCCCACCGCAATGTCTACATTTGCCCTTTAACACTATATAAGAGGCAATTGGAACGAGGTCGTAGGCAGCAATCTGATACCCGCAAGTATCGCAGTGAGAGCGCCCCGTTGCCACAGTTTTGCCCGTCGGCCACCGACTGCACATGGCGGCGACGAAGCTTCCCCAGATGGCTCCCACTATAAGTTGTGAGGCTAGCAGGAACCATAAAGGCAATCCCGCAACTATAGTGCTGACATGTAACAGACCGCTGTTCAGAACCGGCCCTTTTGCACAAGGCGATAGCCGCCAGCGACCGGACGGAACCCGGCAAGCGTAAGCATCGTACCCTGCTCTGCCGCCTCGGTTTCAAGCGTTACGGTCACCGTGTAGCGCCCGTCCGCGGACAGCCGGATGTCGGCGCGCTCCATGGCCGATTGGCTGACCAAGGGCAGCAATAGTCCCGCACCGTCACAACGCGGTTGCCCAAGCATGCCATTTTGCAGGTTCAGCCCGGGCAAACTGTCCGACATGATCAGGCGAACTTGCCCACCTGCCTGCATGCACCGGCCAGCCGCGAATTTCGCCGAGAAGCCTTCAAACTGGATATTTTCAGCTGGAAAAGGCGCAAAAAGCGCAGCAACCGGAAGTGTTGCGTTCAGATTATTGACGGACATGCCGCCAAAACCGCGCGACACTGTACCGGTAAATCCGGGCCGATAGGGTGCATTGCCCCGCGACAATAGGATGTCCGCACGGCCCAAAAACAGTGGTCCGAACAATAGCCGCGCATTCACATCGCCAATGGGCAATTTGCCAAGGCGCAAGTCACGGATAGACCCGTCCCAGATGATGCCGTCCACTTTGCGCGCCGAAACGCCCTCACCGCCCACAATGGTCCGCAGCGGCATGAACAGGATCGCCGACAACATCAGCAGCACTGCACTGGCGACGACAAGACGGCGGCTCATGGTGCATCCTGCTGCAATTGGGCATCGACGGTGACGCTGCCATTCGTGCCTGTGCGCAATGTGAGGCCGCTCACCGATATATTCTGCGCCTCAAGCTCCGTCAGCCATGCAAGCAAAGCGGGCGCGCGTGCCTGTTCGATACGAAAGCTAATCTGGCCCGGCGCGGCATTGCCTGACTTTATGATATCAAAGCCCTTTTCGCCCGCACTTTGCGTGATCAGCAGATCGATATTGGCGGGAGCCGTTGCAGGGGCAACGCGTGGCTTTGCCAGCGCAGCATCAACCGTGGCGACAATGCGCCCGCGACGCTGCACCGCGGCGTCATGGTCAAGCGTTGCCTGCTCGAAGGCGGATAACACCGGCATGATAATCCCAAAGACCAGCACTACGAACGCCGTCAGCCCGCCGGCTGAACCGACAAGCCATTGCTCACGCCGCGTCAGTGCAGCAAACCACGCACGTGCTGCAGCTATCATGGCATCCTCATTGTAAGATCGACCAGCGTCGCGCCCGTCGCGTCTGTACGCGGTGTGGCGGTGATGGGAAAACCATCCTGCTGTATGGCGATTAGTGTCTGGTTGATATTGTCGGAACTTGGCGCGGCCAAAACGACCGACAGAACGCCATCTTGGCCAAAGCGCATGTCACGCACCGATACATTGGGCGACGCTTTCACACTGCGCCACAAAGCGGCCGATAATGGCGAAAAGCGCCCTTGCATTATGCCTTTTTTGCGCATGGCAGCGGCGAGTTGCACCTCCGCCTGATCAATATCGGTGATTGCTGGATCAACCTTTTGTGCCGCGGCCAGCGCGATGCTGTTTTCGTTGCTGGTGGCGCTCCAATATTTCCCAAGCGTCACCAACATGGTCAGCGCACTGATCGCCACAAGCGCGACGCATAGGCGCTTGATCCATTTCAGCTGTTCTGCCGTTATCCAGATGGACCGCACTTTCTTGGCAAAGATACCCTCGCGGAAATTGAGCAGCGGTTGCTGGCTCGCCGTCCAAAGCATTGCCCGCACTGTGTCCGCATCCAAAATCTCGACCGTAGTCTGGCTCGCAAAAATGCTACGGAAAATAGGCTCATCGGGCATCGCAAATTGGGCGCTGCGAAGAACATTCATGCCATCAAACTCGCCGGTGACGACCATGTCCGTCGGTGGGTCAATGGCGAGGCCAAATGGCACAACAATGTCCGGGTTCACGCCGCGCGCGGCTAGGCGATCCAGCCCATATTGCATGACTTCGGGCGCGATTGTGGCTGTGACATAATCATCGCCAACATGCTGCGCCGCGCTGGCGTGCACCGGTCCAAGTGATTGTTCGGCAGCACGCAACTTGGCCACGCCCTCGGCTTGGCGCGCCTCCAGCCCTTGTAGTGAAAACCAGCTGCAACGCACATCAGCAGGCGACACCACAGCCATCACTGTTTCGTCATCCGCCGCAGGCATAAATTCGGACAATGAACCGGCATGTTGCCACACGCCGTCGGTCACGCGGAAAAGTGCGGGATCATCGACGTCGGATGACGGGAAGCGCAGGATGACGACGGTCATTCCTCTTCCCCCCAACTGCGCCAAATGACGCGCGCCGGCGCAGGCGAAGCGACGATCATCGATTCACCAGCGAGCGCCAGTTCCCCAAGCGATACCCGTGTATCCAGCAAGAAATAATTGCTCGTCAGTTTGACCTGCCCTTGAACCAGAGGTGCCGGTTCCAACGCTGCCAGTTCGGGGGCAGCCCAGAATCGAATGAGGCTGCCATAGCCACTCGATGGCCGCTTGGCGAGATAGCTCCGTGCGGTCGCGATATTCAATTTGCCTGGCGGGAACAGCATCACCAACAATGGTGCCTGTTCGGGCAATAGGGTATTGACGTTCAACGGAGACAATATGGTTTCGGGCAGCGCGCAAATCCAGTTCTGCAGCTTGCCATAAATGGCGGGGCTGACACCCTTTACCGCGCGCAGTTCGCTTGGATGGGCGAAAGGCCGATTGGCAACCATATAAGGCACTGGCGCGGCGCGGTAGGCATCATCCTCAGCGCCATTGGGCAGCGGGGTAATATCGCTATCGGCCCAATCCGCTGCTGCAGCCGCTATTGCGCGGGCAGCGTTCTCATCTGTACCAAGAACCGCCAGCAACGACGTCAACTGATCCTGACCCGTCGCGCTGGCCTGATATCGTTCCTCCGACTTAGTCACCAGGCTATTGAGGTTAAAACAATTGCCTGCGTCACGCACTGTCGCGGTTGCCGTGCCGATTGGGATAGGCAGGCTTTGTGGAGAACCCAGCCAGCCGCCTGCCAAAGTGGTTTGCGCAGCATCGCGTGCGACCAAGTCCTCAATCCGCGCCGCCGCAATCGACTCAGCGGCGTAGGTAAACATCCGCGCCTGCGCCAAAGCATTGCCATTGGTGGATAATTTGCTCGACAGCGTTAACCTATCCAGCGTCGTCGCTGCAATGACCGCAAGCACGGCGACCATCAGCAATACCGACAACAACGCCGCGCCGCGTTCAGATGACTTGGGCAACATCAACCAGCGGCCCCTTCTTCTGCACTCGGCGTTGGCAAGATGCGGGTCTGCGGCCCCACAAGGAACAACATGCGCTGTTCCGGTTTGCCCTTGACGGTGACCTTCAGGGCGATGGCCCGTGGCAAGGCGTTCGCATCGGTTGCGGTCCAATCACCCCGCCATTGCCCTTTATCATCGCGATATTCAGCGGTCGCTGTCACAACGTCCTCAAGCATCGTTGCCGCGTCAGCAGGCGCAGCACCGTCCAACATGGGCCAGCTCAGACGTTTCAACGCGCCGTTCTCAAGAACATAGGTCACGCGTTGCAGGCCAGCGCGTGGCGCGCCATCGAAATTGGACCAGCCGCCCCGCACCAGCCCAAATATTCCACCGGACACAGTCGCATCACCTTGGGTGAAGGCAGGCACCGGCTGTCCGGATTGGTCGCGCACGGGCCGTGCGATGGCTTGCGCCAGATCCGCCTCCAGCGCGTTGGTCAGCCGTTGTGAAAGCGCCATTTCGCCAAGACGTTCTTTGACCGCAATTTGCGTGTCTGTGCCAGACCGCAGAAGCGTAACACCTGCAACCGAAATGAGCGCAAAAATGGCCAGCGCCACAAGCAACTCAATCAGCGTGAACCCCGCCTCCGATTGCCGCGCCGTGTTCATTGTTCAACAGGCCTTGCGATGGTCAGACGCGCCTTACGCAAGGCGGCATTGCCGGTGCCGACAACGTCGATAT
>ENA-UPTJ01001360-UPTJ01001360.1-marine-metagenome-genome-assembly--contig:-NODE-1360-length-13228-cov-9.566917_pt1 | contig 13228 bp, 2 predicted proteins | sample MGYA00238168_ERZ767080 | MGnify/ENA primary metagenome ERZ767080 (study PRJEB28935, sample SAMN06266237) | marine metagenome | isolation source: Columbia River Estuary | place: USA:Columbia River Estuary... | reverse complement strand
CGGTAACGGATGCCAACGGCTGTACAACGACAGCCAGTGTAACGATCACCGAGCCGTCTCAATTTGAAGCTTCAATAACAGCAAATAGTTCGACAACATTTTGTGAAGGTGATAGCGTGATACTTACAGCAAGTGCTGGAACAAGTTGGGTGTGGAACACAGGGGAAACAAATCAGTCAATTACAGTTTCAACAAGTGGATCTTATTTTGTAACCGTAACGAATTCAAATGGATGCCAGGCTACATCCTCAATAACCGAAGTGGTTGTTAATAGCTTTGTGATTCCTGTGATATCCGCGAATGGGCCAACCACATTCTGTGAAGGTGGCCAGGTTACTCTATTCACTGGAGCGGCTCAGAGTTATTTGTGGTCGAATGGCTCACAAGATCCTAGTATTCTTGTTACTGAACCTGGCGATTACAGCGTTACAGTGATATATGATAATGGATGTCAGGCAACATCCAATATTACAACTGTAACTGTAAATCCATATCCAGTACTTAATGTAATTGGGAATATGGAAGTTTGTCAGGATGGTTCAACAATACTTACTGTTACTGGCGCAGACACATATATTTGGTCTCCAGCAGAAATTCTCAATACTACAACAGGAAATACAGTCACAGTTTCACCAACAGCTAATCCAGGAGATCCAACAATTGTATCAGTTACAGGTTATTTAAATGGTTGTGAAGCCCTTACGGATGCTTATATAACAGTTATTGAGCAAACACCTGTAAGTGTTACTATAGCAGCTAGTGATCAAAGTATTGTAGTTGGTGAAACGGTTACATTTACATCTTCTTTAGTAAATGGGGGAACTTCTCCTAGTTATCAATGGTATTTAAATGGAACCGCAATTTCCGGAGCGACCGGTGCATCCTACACGAGCAGTGAACTCCAAAATGGAGATAGTGTTTGGTTGATAATTACTTCAAATTCTAATGCACCGTGTCTAATAAATAATCCAGCAACTTCCAATACAATAATAATGGAGGTTATTGACTGTCAGATAGGAGAAATTCAAGGAGAACAAATACTTTGTGGATATTCACAAGCAAGTTTTACTGTTGAAATTCCAAATTGTGTAAATAGTTATTATTGGGTTTTACCATCAGGAATGACCATTATTGATGAAGATACTAATATACCTGGACTTGTAACAATTGATGTTATTATAGACCAGCTTGATTTTATTTCAGGTCAAATTGTATTTACCGCTAACTATAATGGAGGAAGTGATATTGCTACGCTCGATGTTACTCAAATACCATTTACTCCAGAATTTCTAACAACTAGTTCTTGTGGTTTACCGAATACGACGGTTACATTCGAGGTAATCAATGTGCCGGGGGTAGATTCTTACACTTGGACGCCTCCACCAATGGCTACAATTCTTTATGGGCAATTAACTGATTCAGTAAGAGTGAAATTCGCTAGTCAGTTCAATAGTGGTAGCTTATCCGTAGTCGCGACTAATTTATGCGGTTCAAGTCCAGCAGCTGAATTCTTTATATTAGCTCCACCAGCTCAACCATCTGTGATTATTGGATCTTCAACTGCCTGTACAGCAGTTCCTTCTCAATTATATCGAGTTGATTCTGTTGCTAATGCGACGTATTATATTTGGGGAATGCCGTCCGGAGCAACAATAATTTCTACTCCAGTAACCAACGATTCGATTTACGTAATGTTCCAGAACTTCACGAGTGGAGTGATGTCTGTGAAAGCTGCTAATGAGTGTGGAAGCTCAACAATGCGCTATCTAACAATTTCATCGCCATCCTTAGCTGCTGCAACTAGTATCACAGGACCACAATCAGTATGTTCATACGTTGGAACAGGTCAAACAATTTCCTACACAACTCCTACAGTGGGTGGAATCACTAATTATATTTGGAGCATTCCGGCGGGTGCAACAATAGTCAGTGGTTCGGGTACTAATACAATTGGTGTGCAATTTAGTCCTGGTTTTTCAGGTGGTGCGATAAGTGTTGTTTTAAGCAATGGATGCAGCTTAAGTCAGTCAACAACTCTTCAATTAGTTGGTTCTTCAGGAGGTTCTCCACAATCAATCGCGATCAACGGACCATTAAGTGTTTGCTCGTTTGTTGGTTCTGGTGTGGCAAACTATAGTGTTAATCCACCAGTGGGAGCGAACACGTATACTTGGACAGTTCCTGCAGGTGCTACGATAGTAAGTGGACAAAATACATCTAGTATTGCTGTATCATTTAGCGGCGGTTTCAGCTCAGGTACACTTTCACTTTCGTTATCAACTTTCTGCGGAAATAGTTATCAACAGAGTATTTCATTAACCACTGCACCTTCGTCTTCTGGGCCGATTGCTGGACCAACATGCATAACAACAGGAATATCGTATACATATTCCATCAGTGCAGTAAATGGTGCAACTTTATATACATGGACTGTTCCAACTAATGCAACGATAATTAGCGGTCAAGGCACGACTTCACTTACAGTTCAATACAATTCTTCATTTACAGGAGGGACACTTTCAGTTCAACCATCAAATACTTGTGGCGTTGGAGGATCATCTAATCTGGCTATTGGTCTTTCTCCAGTGCTTCCAGGTGATATTTTTGGTCCACTTACGGCGTGTGTAGGGGATATACTGACATACTATGTTAACGCGGTTCCTGGAGCTACTTCTTACATCTGGGGGCTACCTGTTGGAATGTCATTTGTTCCTAATTCAAGTCAAAGTGGTTCTTCTATTCAGGTGGTAGTGGATGCTGCTTTCATTTCAGGAGTAATTTCAGTTAAATCAGTTACGGGATGCGGCAGTAGTACCATGGTCTACACTGATGTTATATCGAATAATGGTTGTCCACCACAGATGGTATTATCAAATACTGATATTACACATACATCAAACGAATTATACAGTCTCATTGAAAAAGCGTATATTTCGGAGGTTTTAGCTGGTAACGTTCAATTTATTTTTGAAAATAACATCGAGATTGAATTAATTGAAATAATTATCGACGATGAAAGTGGTAATCATGTTTATCGAGATGTATTACCAACGAAGAGTGGATTTAATTCGTTCATAATTAATATAGAATATCTTGAGCCAGGAAATTATCTATTTAATGTAAATGATGAGTATCAAAGAGAATTACTACGTAAAAAGATCCAAGTCGAAAGTCAATAATTGGGGTATCTTATTTCTATTACTCTTTATTTTCTTTATTCCACATTTTGGCTGCTCTCAAACGCAATTGATTAATCCTAATTCTGAAGGTGGTTTTGAACTTGGAGCAAGCATCGCGGTTAATGGATGGACTTCTGTTCAGGCATCTACAAATACTTGGAGAGCTTCAGCTGTTCCTGGTTCGTTTTCAGGTGCGAATGCAGCATTTATTTCTGCTACCTCAGGTGCGGATTATGTTTATAATACGGGCGCTTTTCAAACTTCACATTTTTATCGTGACATTGCAGTTCCTGCGGGTGAAAATTTAATCAATCTAACATTCCAATATAAAAACCCAGGAGAGAATCTTTTTGATCGTTTATTAGTTTACACTGCTCCTACTTCTGTTTTTCCAGTTGCTAATGAGCCACAGTCAAGTTTGACCGATATTTTAGGAGCAACACTAGTTTATACTGATCCTGCTAACATTTTTGATTACACGCAAGTTTCAATTTATTTACCTCAAGCCCTTGCAGGAACAACGTTCCGGTTAATATTTACTTGGCAAAATGACAATAATAGTGGGGCAGGTGTTCCTGTTGCAATTGATAATATTGGCTTAACATCTGAAGCATCTAATTTTGGTCAACCTTTAAATGGAGCCTATACTATAAATAACTTGCTTCCAACTTCGCCCGCAATTCCAATTGCAGGATCTAATTTCAATAACTTCAGCGAAGCAATAAGCTATTTAAATACATATGGGATCTCTGGAAATGTAAGATTTGATGTTAGTGCAGGTCAGACTTTTAACCACGGCCCTTTGACCATTACTCAGTCCGGTACAATTGCCGATACAATTGGATTCATTCGAAATGGATCAGGTGCTAATCCGTTAATTGTATTTTCTGGTGGAACTACAACAACAGATGCGGCTATTACCTTAAATGGAGTTGACTACATCTCAATCGACGGAATTGACATACAAACGATAGCTAATCCGGGTACGTCGGCCGAAAATATTGAGTATGCAATTCGATTGAATAATGTTAGTGCATCAAATGGGTCACAATTTAATACTATTCGAAACCTTGAAATCACCCATAATCAACTTTTCACCCAGAACATTTCTATTTTGCAGACGACAGCAATGGCACCAACGTCACTGTCTGGAACTAACAGCAATAATACCTATGAAAATATTACCATTAATAGTGCTTTAAATGGTATTCGAATCAATTCAAGTGCAACGAATCGTGATGAGTCAGTGACTATCAAGAATTGTCAGCTAGGAACAAGCGGACCAAACGCTCTTGGTGGTGCAGGAGCAACTTACGGTATATACTATGCCAATGCAAGGGATATTATTATTCAAGGTAACACCATCACCAACTTAACAAACACAGGAGGAAGTGTTTTAGATGGAATTTATATTAGCAATGCATTGGGTTTTTCGGAGATAAGTGGAAATACAGTTCGTGGATTGAGGTGTTCCTCAACCACCTCGGCCTGTGTTATTTCAGGGATAAAATGTGTTGTTGCAAGTGGTGGTTCAGTAAATGTATTTAATAATTTTGTGAGTGATTTAAGCACTGCATTGACAACTGTAACAGGGACCATTATCCTCAAAGGTCTAAGCATTCAGCCGCTCACTGCTGTACCTGCTACAAGTATATTGAATGTTGATTTCAACAATGTAAGTATTGATGGAACTTCATGTTCTAATGTTTCCAGTGCTTGTTTGGAAGTAATACAAACAGGACCAACAGTTAATATAAGAAACAATGTTTTGGCAAATTTTACAACCGGACAATCCGGCACCCCTTTTCATTACGGATTAGTTGTGCCCAATCTAACCGTTGCAGCAACGGCATCAATATCTAATTTTAATGATATTTATTTATCAGATATGGTCAATGGAGCCCTTGTTAGAAAAACTTCGGCAACCGCTACCAACTATTCTACTTTAACGCTTTGGAATACAGCATCAGGTAATGATGCCTCCTCGATCAGCCAAAACCCTGAATTTACAAATAGCATTAGCGATCTACACGTGCTCTCTTCTTCTTTAGATGGGACTGGTTCAATGACGGGTATCACTTGGGTTACAAATGATATCGATGGGCAATCAAGGGAGGCTATTCCTGATATTGGTGCAGATGAATTCTCTTTAATCAGCAATGATATTGCATTCACTTCTTTTCTCTCCCCGGTTTTCGATGATTGCTTCACTGATCAGGAAGTTGTAAATATTCGAATTCGAAATATGGCTTACCTTCCGCATGATTTCATTCTTAAACCATTAAACGTTCAGCTTACAGTTAGTGGACCAATACCAGCAACACTGGATTATTCACTTGTCGACAACAACCTTAACGGTGGAGCACCACTTGGGTCTTTAGAGTACTTGGATATTCAAATAGGAAATATCGATATGAGCTCCTATGGTACTTATACGATCAGTTGTCAATTGACATTAGCAGCTGATCAAAATGTCAATAACAATCTTTCGGCTGACCTTGTCCTTGATAACGATTTGCCTGCTGTTTTACCAATTCAAGTTCCATTCATTGATTATATTGGTAATAATCTTTCATTGACATATGACGGTTGGGATGAATCAGTTACTTTACAACCAATTTCAGGCAGCTCATTTTGGACAGCATCCACTAATTTAGGATCTGCAGGAAATGTAACCGCGTCTTATAATTATAATGCAGGTAATAATATTTCTTATATACTAGGTCCTAAACTTACAGCATCATTTAACACATTTATTTCTTTTGATCTCGCTTTAACAGAGTCATCTTCAATAATAGGGAATGGTGCCTTTGATTCTGATGACCGCTTCTCTTTGCTTATTTCAACGGATTGTGGATTTAACTTCAATGAAGTTTTAACTTTTGAATCTGGCGATTTGATTGGTAACGAGCTTACAAATTTTGAATTTTTTCTAGGAAATTATGAATCACAAGATATAATTATTGCTTTCATGGCTGATGACGGTGTAGTCAATGGATCAGCGTTTAATTTGCACCTAGACAATATCAACATATTTAACTCAACTCAGGAAAAGATAGCAGTTCTTGAATTAGTTTCCCCTACTCAAACTTCATGTTTCAGTGATCAAGAGCAGATTCAAGTTCTGATTCGAAATACAGGATTTGTACCGCTTGATTTCTCATTACTTCCCATGCAGTTGACCGCCCAAATAATTGGGCCTTCAAATTCCACGATTAGTCAATCTATCAATTCTGGGACTTTAGGTATTGGAGCAGAGTCTGTTTACTCATTTTCTCAAACGATTGATATGTCGCCAGCGGGTGCTTACGAATTTAAAATAAACGCATCTATTAGCCCTTTAAATGAATTGTTTGAGGATAGTTTGATTACATGGCTATATAGTCAAAACCCTTCTCCGATTTTAGTTTATGAAGATACCGCCTGTCTTTCAACAAGTGTGAATTTTAGTGTTATTGACGTTGTTCATGGTATTACTTCAAACCTTTTACCTACTTTTCAATATGAGGCATTACCGGTTGCACTGCCTGATGGGAATAGTTCTGGAATTGATATACCTATTGTCGTTAGTGGGTCGGGAGGTTTTGCAGCACAATTGGTCTCAGTAAGGATCGATTCTGTTGTGCATCAAAATTTAACTCAGCTTCGTTTTGAGCTTTTTGCTCCAGATGGAAGTTCAATAATACTTACGGAAAATAATCAGGGTTCTGGTCCAGGTTTCTATAACACGGCATTTTCTATGTCAGCAACTGAGTATTTAAACAGCGCTCCATTTCCATTTACAGGAGCGTTTATTCCTCAAGAATCGTTTAACTCTTTAACAGGATCTGCCAATGGGACGTGGTATTTGCGAGTTACAGATGAGGCAATTGGAGCCACTGGTGTTTTGTATGGGTGGAGTCTCACACTTTTTGAAGGTAACAGCATTGTTGATTTTAATTGGACTTCAGGCAACACGATTCAAAATGCTACTGTTGATGAAGCAAATGTGCTACTAGAGAATAACTCTTATGTTACCTATACAGTGACTGACGCGATGGGTTGCTTAGCCTCAGACTCTGCACAGATTGTATTCCCAACGTTTATTGATAACCCTGAATTAATAAGTCCTCTGTGTTATGGAGATACGAATGGTCAGGTGCTTTCCAATATCAATGGTGGATTTGGTGACTTAATCTACAGTTGGTCAACTGGAAGTGAAGATACTTTTATTGATCAATTAGCTGAAGGGGTATACACACTTGATGTTACAGATGCTTATGGTTGTTCTGAACAATTTACATACACATTAACTCAACCTGACTTATTAGTGGTGACTGGAAATGCTACTGATATCACCTGTGTTGGTTGTTCTTCTGAAATCACAATCTCCGCTGTTGGTGGTACTCCACCTTATAATGGAATTGGTGTCTTCAATCAGACATCACAAGGTGTTTACCCTTATTCTGTGGTTGATGCAAATGGTTGTGTTTCGACTGTTGAGGTAACAGTAAATGATATCAGTAATATCTCTGAAATCAGTGGTGTGGATTTAACTATCTATCCTAACCCATTCCGAGAAGAATTTGCTGTGGATTTGGATTTATCCTTGCTACAGGAAATTCGAATTTTTGATTCACAGGGAAGAGATGTTCATTTTGAGATTTTTCCTTATGACGGGAAATTCAATGTTTTAGTTGATGGATTGAGCCCAGGTGTGTATTACCTGGAAATATCGCTGTCGAATTCTTCAAGAGCCTTGGTAAGGATGGTAAGTTTGTAAATTTCTACCTTAAAATCTTAATTAGATATTGAATAAAAAAGATCCGCGATAATGCGGATTTTTTTTGTTTTCACCCCCTAAGTACGTATAACTACGTAAACGAGAATCACGTTAACTACGTGAATTATAAATCAACAGGATCAGAAAGTAATAGATAGATGTATAGTGTCTTCATCTTTGTCTCAGGAAACGATAAAAACACTAACAAAATGAAAACAACAAAGACAACAGCATTAAAGATCACTGCACTGGTATTTGCAATGGCAATGGTAAGTGGATCTATTTTCGGACAGAGCGGTTCGGTATGGGTAAAGATGCCAACAGCTTCGTCAATGTCTATTACAGGAACAGGAGATTTATTGATTACATCATCTGATGTGTTAAATACATTGATTGATACATACAATGTTCAGTCGATCGAGAAAGCATTTCCATCATCACGTAATTTGAATTTACAGCAAGTATATGAGCTTAGCTGTTTTTGTGATGAGCACGATCTATTGCAAGCTGTTGCTCAAGAGAAGAGTTTATTTGTTTCACCGGAGTTAGGCCCGAAGTATGAGGCTCTTTATACACCGAATGATTATTCATTGTCTACGCCGAATGATTATGCATTGAATTTGATCCAGGCACAGGATGCATGGAACATTACAATGGGATCTTCATCAGTTGTTGTTGGAGTTACAGATACGAATTTCGATCCTACACATGAGGAGCTACAAGGGAAGTATACGTACATGACATCAGGTCTTACAAATAGTAATATAGCACACGGTACATCTGTAGCGATTACAATTGCAGGAGGTACAGACAATTCATTGGGTAAGAGTTCAATCGGATACAACACACAGATGCAGCTTAGAGGGATGACCTACAACGAGATTCTTGCTGCAAGTTATGCTGGTGCGAAGATCATCAATGCAAGCTGGGTTTCAGGTTGTTCATTCAGTCAGTATGCACAGGACGTAATTACAGAGGCATATAATAACGGATCCCTAATTGTAGCATCAGCAGGAAATGGAACGACATGTGGAGGAGCATCAAACCTTGCATACCCTGCAGCGTATGATCACGTACTTTCAGTAACATCAGTTGGTCCACAGGACAATCACGAGCGTTTTCCTGGAAATTCATTGATCACTCACCAGCACAACACAGCTGTAGATATCTGTGCACCTGGATATGACGTAGCAATTACGATTGCATCTGGAAACTACACAACAGGTACAGGAAGTTCATATGCATCAGCTTATGTTTCAGGAACAGCAGCATTGATCTTATCCTTAAATCCATGTCTTACACCAGACAATATTATGAATATTCTTAAGGGATCTGCGGACAATATTTATGCATTGAACCCTTCATATGCAGGATTACTTGGTTCAGGACGTTTGAATGCGAAGTCAGCAGTAGAACAAGCATTGGCTTTCGGTACTCTTACAGTTGAGTCTACAGTACTTACGCATTGCGAAACTACAGAGCAGACAGTTGTATTGAATGCAGTATCAGGAGATGGCCCATTCACGGCAGTATGGTCAACGGGAGCAGAAGGGATGGAGTTTACAGCAGTTGAGCCAGGAGTATACAATTATGTAGTAACAGATGCTAATGGATGTATCCGCACTGGAGAAGTAGTTGTTGATTCGATCACACTACTTTCATTTGAAGCAGAACTTACACATGTACAGTGTAACGGACAATCAAACGGAGCAATTGACTTGACTGTAACAGGAGGTAGTGCACCATATACATACAGCTGGGACAATGGAGCAGTTACAGAAGATCTTACAGATCTAGTGGCAGGTGTTTATCGTGTTCTTATTACGGATGCATCAGGATGTTCAGTAAATGGAAACTTCCAGATCTTAGAGTCAGGCGTACTTGTTGCAACAGCTACTGGAGTAGATGCAGTTACAGTTGGAACAGGATCAGTTGATGCAGAAGTTGAAGGTGGTGTAGCACCATACAGCTACAGCTGGAACAACGGAGCAATTACAGAAGATATCTTTGGATTAAACGGAGGAGTTTACACATTGGAGGTAGTTGATGCAAACGGATGTACAGCAATAGTAAGTGTTGAGTTGGACGATCCATCATTAGCACACGTTGACGGTCATACAACACCTGGTACAACAGGATCAGATGATCAGGCGACAAACACAGCAGGTATCGAAGAGGGGAGTGTAGATGTTGAGATGTCAGTATATCCGAACCCAGCTACAGATTACATTCAGGTGATGAATGGTACAGATGCTGAAGTAATTGTAGTGATCATGGATCAGAATGGACGAATGGTATCCCAGCTAACATCAAACAAAGGAACACAGACAATAGATGTGACAGCGTATGCATCAGGAACATACTTCGTGAGAGGAATTTCAAATGGTCAGCAGGTGTTCGCAGAGAAAGTAATTAAGTTTTAAAAAAGCGTTAGTTTTCATAAATAGAGTAGTTTCTAGTTTCCTAAAGAAGATCCGCGATAATGCGGATTTTTTTTGTTTTCACCCCCTAAGTACGTATAACTACGTAAACGAGAATCACGTTAACTACGTGAATTATAAATCAACAGGATCAGAAAGTAATAGATAGATGTATAGTGTCTTCATCTTTGTCTCAGGAAACGATAAAAACACTAACAAAATGAAAACAACAAAGACAACAGCATTAAAGATCACTGCACTGGTATTTGCAATGGCAATGGTAAGTGGATCTATTTTCGGACAGAGCGGTTCGGTATGGGTAAAGATGCCAACAGCTTCGTCAATGTCTATTACAGGAACAGGAGATTTATTGATTACATCATCTGATGTGTTAAATACATTGATTGATACATACAATGTTCAGTCGATCGAGAAAGCATTTCCATCATCACGTAATTTGAATTTACAGCAAGTATATGAGCTTAGCTGTTTTTGTGATGAGCACGATCTATTGCAAGCTGTTGCTCAAGAGAAGAGTTTATTTGTTTCACCGGAGTTAGGCCCGAAGTATGAGGCTCTTTATACACCGAATGATTATTCATTGTCTACGCCGAATGATTATGCATTGAATTTGATCCAGGCACAGGATGCATGGAACATTACAATGGGATCTTCATCAGTTGTTGTTGGAGTTACAGATACGAATTTCGATCCTACACATGAGGAGCTACAAGGGAAGTATACGTACATGACATCAGGTCTTACAAATAGTAATATAGCACACGGTACATCTGTAGCGATTACAATTGCAGGAGGTACAGACAATTCATTGGGTAAGAGTTCAATCGGATACAACACACAGATGCAGCTTAGAGGGATGACCTACAACGAGATTCTTGCTGCAAGTTATGCTGGTGCGAAGATCATCAATGCAAGCTGGGTTTCAGGTTGTTCATTCAGTCAGTATGCACAGGACGTAATTACAGAGGCATATAATAACGGATCCCTAATTGTAGCATCAGCAGGAAATGGAACGACATGTGGAGGAGCATCAAACCTTGCATACCCTGCAGCGTATGATCACGTACTTTCAGTAACATCAGTTGGTCCACAGGACAATCACGAGCGTTTTCCTGGAAATTCATTGATCACTCACCAGCACAACACAGCTGTAGATATCTGTGCACCTGGATATGACGTAGCAATTACGATTGCATCTGGAAACTACACAACAGGTACAGGAAGTTCATATGCATCAGCTTATGTTTCAGGAACAGCAGCATTGATCTTATCCTTAAATCCATGTCTTACACCAGACAATATTATGAATATTCTTAAGGGATCTGCGGACAATATTTATGCATTGAACCCTTCATATGCAGGATTACTTGGTTCAGGACGTTTGAATGCGAAGTCAGCAGTAGAACAAGCATTGGCTTTCGGTACTCTTACAGTTGAGTCTACAGTACTTACGCATTGCGAAACTACAGAGCAGACAGTTGTATTGAATGCAGTATCAGGAGATGGCCCATTCACGGCAGTATGGTCAACGGGAGCAGAAGGGATGGAGTTTACAGCAGTTGAGCCAGGAGTATACAATTATGTAGTAACAGATGCTAATGGATGTATCCGCACTGGAGAAGTAGTTGTTGATTCGATCACACTACTTTCATTTGAAGCAGAACTTACACATGTACAGTGTAACGGACAATCAAACGGAGCAATTGACTTGACTGTAACAGGAGGTAGTGCACCATATACATACAGCTGGGACAATGGAGCAGTTACAGAAGATCTTACAGATCTAGTGGCAGGTGTTTATCGTGTTCTTATTACGGATGCATCAGGATGTTCAGTAAATGGAAACTTCCAGATCTTAGAGTCAGGCGTACTTGTTGCAACAGCTACTGGAGTAGATGCAGTTACAGTTGGAACAGGATCAGTTGATGCAGAAGTTGAAGGTGGTGTAGCACCATACAGCTACAGCTGGAACAACGGAGCAATTACAGAAGATATCTTTGGATTAAACGGAGGAGTTTACACATTGGAGGTAGTTGATGCAAACGGATGTACAGCAATAGTAAGTGTTGAGTTGGACGATCCATCATTAGCACACGTTGACGGTCATACAACACCTGGTACAACAGGATCAGATGATCAGGCGACAAACACAGCAGGTATCGAAGAGGGGAGTGTAGATGTTGAGATGTCAGTATATCCGAACCCAGCTACAGATTACATTCAGGTGATGAATGGTACAGATGCTGAAGTAATTGTAGTGATCATGGATCAGAATGGACGAATGGTATCCCAGCTAACATCAAACAAAGGAACACAGACAATAGATGTGACAGCGTATGCATCAGGAACATACTTCGTGAGAGGAATTTCAAATGGTCAGCAGGTGTTCGCAGAGAAAGTAATTAAGTTTTAAAAAAGCGTTAGTTTTCATAAATAGAGTAGTTTCTAGTTTCCTAAAGAAGATCCGCGATAGTGCGGATTTTTTTTTGTCTTGACTTTCTGTTGACCATTTAAATTCATTTTTCAAATGATCAAAATAGCAAAGCTTGTGAATGTTATTCCTGTTATGGGAAAAATAGGGTTTATATTTCCTAATACGGGAAAAATAGAAGAAGATAACAAATCAATTCTTTCCATTGAAAGGATATAAGTAACTGAAAAACAATAATATATGTAAAAAATAAAATTGTTTGGCACAAGATTTAGTCTAGAGAATTGACCAAATATTTCGTGCTATGCTAAGAAACTTGACTGCTCTGATTGCCCTCACGTGTGTTTCATATTCTTTGAACGCGTCATTTGTATTGTTCGATAATTTTGAGAACGAGAATAATTATGTATTTCTC
>ENA-UPTJ01001359-UPTJ01001359.1-marine-metagenome-genome-assembly--contig:-NODE-1359-length-13236-cov-9.729838_pt1 | contig 13236 bp, 20 predicted proteins | sample MGYA00238168_ERZ767080 | MGnify/ENA primary metagenome ERZ767080 (study PRJEB28935, sample SAMN06266237) | marine metagenome | isolation source: Columbia River Estuary | place: USA:Columbia River... | reverse complement strand
ACTGACTTGCCTGACAGACTGAATCCGTAGCCAACCTGATGCAGTCCCATGAATCTCGCATAGACATAGTGCTTCTGGTCTTCGTCGAACGTATTGCAGCAATCACCCCAGTACTGCGATTCAAATGTGTAGTCGCTCATTGTTCCTCCTTCAGCTTGCGGTAGTGTGCAACTGCCTGTGGCCACAGGTCATGCCAACCTGATGACTCTACTAGCTTGGTAGCGCAGTCTCTCCACTGGTCACGCTCCTTGGTTATCTTGTCTATCTCTTCTGTTGTATCGTTCATATTGTTTTTGTTTGTGACAAAAAGTGGGTAGTATTTGTCACGATTATTGTTGGTGATTGGATGGATAAGCCATTGTCATTGCATCGATTCCGTTGCCATCAGCGTACCACCCTGCCCCAGTGTATACGTCGAGTACGTCTTGGAAGTACTTCTCGTACCTCGGTGCAACCTTCTCAAGCGTGAAGTTCTCACCGAATGCACGGCAGTCCGCTGGTCTGATCCTATCAATGTTTTTGATTGCATCGACGTAGTCACCCATCGTGCGGCATCGATACCCAGTGACCCCGTGGAGGTTGTTCTCAGCGAAGGATCCCCAGTCAGACGTGATGGTTGGTGTGCCAGATAGCAGGTTTTCAATCTGCACTCCACCGAATGGTTCCACATACTGGCTAGGCAAGAATGATGCCTTGGCTTTAGACATGAGTTCTTTTCGCTTAGGAACGTCAGCATAGCCCACATACTCAACGTGAGGTGGGAATGTATACCCTGCCTCGCATTGACCCGCTACAACCAGTTTCACCCCTGCCCTGCGCGTTGCATCGATTGCGATATCAACTCCCTTGCCAGAGTAAACCCTGCCCAAGTACAGGAAGTAATCCTCCTTCTTGTCGTTAAAGGTGAAGTCATCGATATCGAAATAGTTGGGGATCACCACGGAATAGTTATCCTGCTGGCATCTTCCAACTGCACCCATACCGCAGAACGCATGGTAGATGGCATAGCTTTCCCAAACCTTCCACTTAGCCCAATGACCACCAGCGTACCCTATCCCCGGCTCAACTACGATCATATCATGTTGGTGTGCATCACATATTGGTCTGACTCCGCTGCCCCAAAATGGAAGAATAAAGTCATTCTTTTTCTTTCTAAAACCTACCTCCCGAATGGCATTTGCGTAGAACGTCTTGTATGCATGATCATTGGTATCGAACTTGAAGAACGTCTTGCGCCAGTCATGGCTGCCATAGCTCTTAGCGAAGTCATCATTGGTCAGGACGCTGACGTGTTCAGTGCAGTCAAGAACGCTGTCCTCATGACCATAGTGGATGACCTCATGTCCCCTGTTGGTCATAGCTTTTGCGAACTTGACCACCTTCTGGGTATACGCACAAGCGTTAAACTCTTTGCTTGTAACTGTGTGTGGAAGTCCAAGTGCGTGGAATCTCATTTTTGTTGTTTTCATTATGTACTACTGCTGTTATGTGAAGTTATTGGTTATTTTCCCTGTTCTTCAGCTTGTTGATCAAGGACTTCTGCTTGTTTACGTCACGTTGCAATTCATGGATGATTTGCCGTAATTCTCTAATCTCCTGCTTTTGTTGCTGGATTATACGCATCTCTGGTGTTATCTCATGCGCTTTCATAGGTTCTCTAGGATCTCTGTTAGTTTCGATTTCATTATGTTTACTTCTTTGAGTCTCTGGTAATCTTCCGCACTGACTTCATATGTTGAGTACCTATGCAGGCACTTCTGGTTATTGCAGTATCTCCGTCTCGAAAATCGATTGCCGAAGTCACGGCATTCCATAACGTGAGTTGTAGAGCTGCATTTGGGGCATAATTTGACCATTATGGATAAACCCTATATATGGGGTATTTGAAAATAGTTAACACAATATGGTGATTTTTATCGACAAGATTGCTGATTTTGTGGTTAAAATGCATTAGCAGATCGTTCGCTATCCCACATGATCCTCTCCAGTCGCTTCGATCCGCAGTTGCTTCTCCTCTGGTTCCCTTCCCTCGATTAGCTCTATTGGTTCAGCACTACGATCACCAATGGTAAATGTGACGTTGAGTGGTTTGGCATTAGTGTTCTCAATCTCGATTTTGTCCCCGTACTGACGTGCGTTCCATTTACCTAGTAATCGCAGTCTGGTATCGATGCGTACTCGCTTCTCTGCTGCGTCTAGCATTGGATCATCTGCAATGCGAATGCAATCATCTGCTAGTGCGTGAGTGCCGATTTTTCTTGCGTGTGCGGATTTGTTGCGAAAGTTTTCGTTGGAAGATTCCCAACGCCATACTGTGGAGTAGTTTGGCATACCTTCAAGGTTACAGATGGATGAGAGTGTTTGTCCTATTGAAAGTCGCTCACAGATTTCCTCTGCGATTTCCTCGTTATACTCTGGAGGTCTACCCATTTTCTTGGATGGTTTAAAACTCATATGGTTGCTTGGGTTTTGATTTACGCTTGGGTAATCCTGACTTCGGTTCGTTGCTCTGCTTGGGTGCGGACTTTGACTTGCGAGAACGTGATGTTGACGCTTTCGGGGTTATCGTCCGGGATGAGGTGTGCGTATCGGATTTGGTCGATAAGTGGTTTGCAGCCTCCTGCAAGATTGTCAACATCGAGTGTTTTTGTGGAGTATCTGGTGATTGCGAGAGTGTATTGCGGATTGCACTTAGCAGTGCAGTCCTTGCTAGGAGCTTTTGCTTTGTGTACTTTGACCAGTGAGCATTTAGGAGCGTGTTTAGTGAGGGTGTCAAGTAGCCTGCGAGATGGAGGTTTATAGTTGTCTGCATAGTAGTAATGTCCGTCAGGTGCGAGGATATAGCCTTTCTCTTTGAGTTGTTCAGTTGTCCAGTTCATTGCGGGTATAGTTTTGAGTGATTGTGTGGGATTATACCTTATCTGACTCAATTAAACCCTTTGCTCGTATTCCTGCGTTTATGATTTGGTTGTGAGCATCATCAGCAATGGTTGCAGGAAAGAAGATTTCTTTAAGATCCTTGTAGTTTGTTCTTGGGAAGATCTCATCTATTTCGATTTCCCCATCTTTTATGCTGGTTGTCAGTTGGAATCGTTTAGGAAGCTCATAGAGTTTAGCGCACAATGGATTGGCTTCCATGTCTAGATCCCAGAACAGATCTATCATGTTTTTTGCTTTTAAGATTGATATTGTTCCGTCTGGCCATTTTGCTAGGTATGTTTTCATTTTGATTGTTTAAAACTTTTTTAGGTTGTCTTGGTCTAGTGCATATCCTTCTCCGTGGCCTAGATTAATTATGTTCGATGGTTTGATCAGGTCTTCCTTCCATGCCCACCCTTTGTAGTCAAGCGTTGGTGAATCTACAACGCACAAGACGTATACATCTACATCTGGATTTACCTTGAGTGTGGACAGCAAGCGAGCGTGTGTGTGCTTTGATGCCTTTATGTCGTATCGGTTGCCGCTTGGCATAACGCCATCTGGAGATCCAGATCGAGGTGATAGTCCAAGGTCAGGGAATACATTCATCAGCTTTGCGAACCCATACTCTGCCATCATGCCAATCACGTCAGCTTCTGATCCGTCTTGGTTGCCAATCTTGGCATCCTTGACTCCATTGCTGCGAGCTATGAGGGAACGCATCCTGCCAATGAGTTGGCATATCTGCACCTCGTCAGGGTTGAGTGTAAGTTGCATGGTCTATCGCGATTGCTGAATGAATTTGAGTGCGATTGCCATTAGCTCAGGGTAGTCGCGCAGTGACTCTAGGTAGCTTTGGAACATATCATCGATTGCCTGTTCAGCGAACGGGTCTGGAATGATCTCAGCTTTGACCTGTGCGTCCTCCAGATCCTTGTTGGCTGCTCGCAGTGCAAAGATGGCAGCGGAGCAGAATACGGACAACTGTGCGGCAATGGAGCGATAGTCCTTATCGCACTCCTTGAGTCTTTCTACCTCGGACGTGTATAGTGGTTCGCTCATTTTATTTCCTCCAATGCGTTTCTGGCAATCATGCCCATACTTTCTCTATCTGCATAAATATCCTCGCCATCAATAAATAAATCCTCGATCCTCATTAACGCCCCCCTAGCCTCATCACGTTCAAGTTCTGCTCTTGCTGCCATATCCACGGCGCACTTCCATTTGTTCTCCCAACCAACGATAGCATCCCTTGCCTCGTCACGCTCTATCAAAGCAATTTTTAGAGGAGTTCCACCAGCATGATTTGTTGCGCCGTTCAAGCGAACGATTTCTTTTCTTTGTTGCTCTACTTTCTCCCGCGCCTCATCACGCTGCATTTCCATATCTAACAATTTGCATTGAGTCTGAATTAATTCTATATGTGTTCGGTGATGAAATTTGGTCTCCTCCTCCAAATCCTCCCTAGCATCGTCACGTTCTTTCTCCAGCCTAGCCAACTCACTTGTGGAGCGCAACTCCAGAGCAGTTAGCCTTTCTGCCAGTTGTTTTGCATCTTCTCGCAACTTGTAAACCTCAATAGGTGTCCAGTCAGCACCGCAACCACACTCGTAACTGCTACGAGCTTCGCAATCGCAATCCTGACCGGGGAAGTAATCTGCTGTTATAATTTCGTTCATATATTTATAAAATGGGGTGTGAGGTTTTATGTAGTTACCTCACAGGGTCAAATGATAACCAGCCCACATGGTGGCCGCTACAGTCCCTTAAAATTGGTCAGCGTTTTTTCGGATGCGCTGCCCCCGTTGTCCCCTGCTATCTACGGGACTGACCTAAATAGATTAGCGAGGAAAGTGTTAGTTGTTATATATTTTTACTTCACTTTCTTGGAGAACATTTTTCAATGACATAGCCAACTCATGTCCCATCGTTTCACAAGTGCCTTTGTTGAGCAAGCGTGAAACTGTATGCGCTAGAATAAGAATTGCTGCTGCTGTGTCATTAATATCCATTTCTTCCTTTATATCTTTAAAGGTATCAATAAACCATTCGTTCATAGGTCAAAAAGGAATATCCGATCCGTCATCATCTTTGGCCCGTGCTGGAGCGGATTTGGCCTTTGCAGGGGTTTTGTCTCCAACCTGTACATTCTTAGCGTTTCCAAGAATTGGAAGCTGCACACCATTCTCACGATCTTCCTTGGTTACGCTTTGTTTGACCATGTAGTCACCATAATCTGATTGGGAATCAATGAGGATGAGATCGCAGAATAGTGCCTTCTCACCATTCTTGCGGGTGATTGCCTTGAAGCGTGCTTTGTCTAGTTTTGTTACGTCGATACTTAGTGTTATCATATTTTATTTACTTTTATGCGGCTTTTAATGGTTGCCGCTTACCAAGTCTGCATTTGGTTGCAGAAAGTGTAATGTTATGAGTTACTCCTCCTCGGATAGAATGCCTTGGTCAATGTCCCTTGCCTCGCATTTAGAGTTGTGACGCTCCTCTGCGTAGTCGCTGCTGTGGTCATCGTCTGGATCGTACATATCAATAGTAGTTAAACGTGTTTCCCCCGTACACTTGGTTTGGATTCCTGCGGCTCCACTCATCGTGGAAATGCTGTGCGTCAGAGTCGCTGCGCTCGGCCTTGTCAGTGAAGTATTGCTCTGGGTCTTGGTGGTTGCGGTTAACCCGTGGAGATTCGTCATCGTCCTGCGGGTCGAAGTCTGGTAGTGTTTTCATTTGATATGGTGTATTTATTTAGCTAACGCCACTACATATATGGTCAAAACTCAAAATCGTCAATGGGATTTTCTTCGATGTGTGCAAAATATTTATTGTAGATTTCTTTTGCCTTTTCGTACTTTTCCTGAGCGTCCGCAAACCTAGATTTCATGCGGTTCTGCCAGATTGCTGTTGCAGTATCGAGCAGAATGCAGGCCTCATCGAAGTGGTGATCAATGTTCATCGATTTGTTCAAATCTAGAAATATCTCCACGCATTTTTACAGGCACGAACACGTCACGTTGACCACGTCGATTCTTGCCAATGTGGATGCGTGAAGTTGGTTGGGTTTCTGTCTTCTTCTTGAACGATGCAGTCTCCTTCTTCTTCTCGTCAGGATGCGATATCAAGACCAAGAAATCGGTATGATGCGCGATTGCGCGTGACTCCCGTACTGCACCTTCGTCGTTGAGTTGTGATGCGGTGATGACTGCGGAGTTTGTTTTCAAGCCCGTCAACTTGAGTCTGCGTGATAGTTCACTGACTGCCTGTTCTCGGTTATCGGCTGATGGCATGGTGACGATTTGAAGGTAGTCAACCACGATCAGATCGGCCTTGCCAAGTGATGCAAGACGTGATGCCTCTGCTGCTATCTCACCCACCTCGGAGAGATCATCTCGGATCGTTAGCTTCATTCCCATGAGTTGAGTTATTGCGCTTGAGATATCCTTTGCTGATGCAACACCTCTCCACTCTGTGACTCCCTCCATTTCACGCAATGGCAGGATTGTTTTCCCAAGCAGATTGGAAGCGATACGTTGCAAAATAGCCTTCGCTGGCATCTCTAGGGAAAATATAGTTACTGATTTACCATTGAGCAAAGCTTGGAGTGCGGCTTGATAAAGTAGGATTGATTTACCTCCGCTGGTCTGCGCTCCCACAACTAGCATCTCACCACGTCGAACACCTCCACCAAGCAGTTTGTCCAGCTTGGCAATTCCAGTTGGGAAATTCTCTAGTGGGGCCTTGTCCTCCAGATCGTCCAGAAAGTCGTTTAAATGGGCTTTAACGTCCTTGCACTGGTGTTCTGGCACGATTGCATTGGCAAAGGACTCAGCAAGGCTAGAAAGGTCTGCCTTCATCGCGCAAACGTCATCATGGTTATCCTCCCATGTCTTTATGGCATCCCTGTACCCTTTTGCCTTTATAAGTTGCGAGCGATAGTCCGCTGCGGTTTCGAGGCACATAGCGCCGGGGGACAGGAAGATTGTCTGGAGGGTATCCATCACTCCATCTTTACCTCCACAGGCATTCAGCTTGCCAGTTGTCTCCAAGTCACTCAATGCACCAAGTGCGTTTGTGGATCCTGTCCGCTGGTACACTCTCTCCAGTGCGGTGAAGATCAACTTGTGTTGAGATAACGCAAACAGATCAGCATTCCACGATAAGTGTGGTAGAACGTCTGGGTCGATTGCGATTAGCGATAGTGCTGCTTTTTCAGCAGTTGTTGCGATTGGTGTGTTTTTCATTTTAGTATCCTCGGTTGTTTGTCTGTTGCACCTTGCAAACCCATTCAGCTTTGAATCCTTGCCATCCACGGGATAGGCATTCAGAGATTGCTTCCTCTAGCGTCCACCCTGCTTCATCTGCTTCTCGTTGGATTAGGTTCAATGCTGTTTCGGTCAATGGTGCTTTCTTGGCTTTACGAAGTTTGATAAAATCGTTCCAGACTTGCTCTGGAACAGAATCTGGCCTTATCAATTCTAATCTTATCTTCTCTTCTCTTATCTTATCGGTTCGCGTTGGGCTGCCCATGGGTTCGCTATGGGTTTCGATTGGGTTAGCCATGGGTAACCCATGGGTTTCCGTTGGGTTAGCTTTGGGTTTCCTTCCACCCTTCTTTCCATTCTCCCAATTAGCTATGAGAGAGGAGTTATACTCATCCCACTGGTGAATTATAACATTATCACCTTCTCTGCGTATGAAACCAGCAGTCACAAATGCTGATTCAAACTTTTCAGCGTCACCATTGTATCGGCATAATGCTTTCAACCCCGCTGATGGGAGGTTTGTGAACACGCTTGTTTTCCTGTTTTGGCAATGGCCCCATATCCTGATAAGATATACGGGTGCAGATTCGTCGTTGAGTAAATCAACTAACATTCTTGTTTTCCAGTGATCTGGAAAGTCTGGAGATACTATCATATTTTTATAAAGAAAACCCTTCCTAAAGTAAGACTCCGTCTATCGAGCGACAACGGCAGTAGGAAGGGTAAATTCATTGGTTTTTATCGATGGTCTTAAACATCGAGTCTCACAAGAGACTAACGCAAACTATCTAGTTTTTGGATTTCGTCAAATTGTTTTTTACTGACCAGTCCCAGATGGACAATAATTCCTGCGCCTTGGGGTCAACATGGTCTTGGTTTAACCCATGTGACTTTAGTTCAAGCCATGTACCATCTGGAAGTTCACCAGTGCATTTAACCTCATAGCCAACTCCAGCAACTGCGCTATACTTTCGATGGTCGTAAATGTAAACTTCAACCTGCTTCTTCTTGCCCTCATTGCAACGGCATTCCTCATGCCCTGCGAAGGTTTTATAAAACGCAATGTCGGACTGAGCAAGGAAGTCTTTAAACTGAATCCATCCATTGCCTATTAACGTATCAAAGTTGAGTTCTTTCATAGTTTTACCTTCTTGGGTTTGTCCTCAACTAGCTTTACAATTTCCTCACCCACGTCAGGCAGGATTTGAGTGAGATCGTATCCCACTGTTTCGCAGTACTTCTGCAATTTTGTAGCAGTGATGCTACCTCCGAATAGCTTAATGCTGTCGGATAATGACATTTCGGTGCAGTTTCCGATATGTTCGATAACCTCCGCAGGGTATGTCTCACGTCCTTTCTGGCGTTGCAGTTTCCAACCATGTACTTTCTCCCCTGCCTGTAACTTTTCTTTCAGCAAATCCTTCGCCCAATCGACTAGGTATACGTTGAAAATACTGCTCTGTTTTACAAACGTGGAGAGTCGATCCACATCACCTGCGAGATGCTCCTGCATTTGCGCGAGGTTGGTCTGTAGGTCGTTTTCCACAACCGCTAGGGTGTTGGCAACTGGGTTAGTAATTTGTTCGCAAGTGGTGGAATTTTTACACCACTTACAATAATCGCAAGCGGACGGGGTTTTGTCTGGGTCGTTGTATGCTGCAATCACTCCCTCGACAACCTGCTTGGCCTCCTCAATTGTCCAAGAATGAGTGACCACCCGTTCTTGGTCGCAGAATAGCAAGTGGCAAGTCCATTCGCGAATGGCGTATTCACCAGTCTCGAAATCATAGCTCGCTGCCATGTTGCCGTAGGCATAGGCACACTGCTGCTCAAGATACGAACGTAGGATTCCTGATTTTAGGTCTAGGGAGGTATGGATAGCAGGGATTCGGCAATCCTCGGTTCCAATGTGATCGATCCCCGGCGTTTTGACCTTCAAGCTATCTTCGTCTGTGACCACCTCATGGTCACCAGCAATCTGCTTGGTCATCTCAATTGCCCACATGACCGCATCAGCGTCTTTGGAATTGAGGTTTAAGAAAGGCTTATTGTTTCCCATGAACATTTCACGGAATGCCTCGTCCATTTTAGTCCCGCGAGACGCAGCAGGGGAGTTACCCCCTGCTGACTCGAAACAGGCACACTCAGCCAACTTTGGAAGCAAAGAATGACGGATCATTTCGATGCCTCCCATTTCGCAACTGCCAGCAAGAACTTCTCTGGAGTAGCCAGAAGATTGGTGCGATATCCACCTGCGGGAAGATCCGTCCATAACTGACCTACCTTTATCTCACCTTTCGAGATCAAGTATCCCGTAGCCGATTCAGCTTTGGTTCCAATCACTGCCTCAACCTTTGTGAACCAGTTTGGATCCTCTTTAGGTGTTGCAGGTGCTATGACCTTTGTGATTGTTGTCCTAGCTTGCGGAACGCTTGGTCGAGATGCCGCATTGCCATCGTCATCCTCTGGAGCGATTCCACAAGCTGCCATGAGCGAGTAACGTCTTGCATAGGTCAATGCAGACCCGTAGCCTTGTGCGTCTTGCTTGGTCGCAGGAACGTGCAGTTTACCCGCTGAGAGTGATTCGCCACTCTCATGCAGGAAAAGGGTTTCTACGCACACCCCAGACTCGCTATCGTGTGTCTGCTGGATCAATGCGATTCCGTTATCGTTAAGCCCCGTGATGACCGCTTCGACGCAAGCAGACAGGTCTGCATACCTAGAACGAAAGTGAGGGTTAGTTGACGTTTTGAGCGCAGGGCCGAATGCTTTCTGCGCCTTGACTAGTGCTGATGCTATGTTTTTCATTTTGTTTTACTGGTTTTGGTTTGTTTACTGATTGGTGAAGTCTTCAAATTTACTGCAAGTCTGGTCATCTCGTTTGCGTTTGTCGCAATATTCGCGAAATCGATGGAGGATGTTTTCTTGTCCCAAGCGATAGCAAGCGAAGCAGGATGCGAAGGACAAGAGGAAATATGAAACCGCAAATGTGGTTGTCATTGGTTTTTGGTTAGCAGGAAGGTTGCTACCAGAATCGCCACTGCTGGCGATAGTGCCTTGAACGCTTCCAGCGTATGCTGGAGCGTCACAAGCAGTGGAGTTGACGTGAATGTTTCGATGATGCTCATTTTCGTGATGCGAGGTGGGCTTGAATCCTAGCGCACAGATCAGCGGTTTCTAGGTATGATGCCTGTGCGTAGCTTGCCGTGTTGTATTTGGCGCAAGTCTCACGCACCCTTGTTTTGCGGGTGCGCTTGAGGTGCGCTTTGATTTCGCTTTGGGTTTTGAGGTAGCAGTTGAATTGTTTTTTCGCGGGAATTTGAAAAACAACTGTTCCAGTTCCATGATCTCCACGATTGTCGTGAATGATGTTCCACCCGGCTTTTTCGGCTTGAGCTATCTCACGCAAACCCGCCGCAAGAACATGACCGGGGCCATAAGTTTTGGTTGTGTGCGTCTCTCGTGAGGCGCGAGAGATTAGACTAAATAATGTTTTGTTCATGGCTTGAGAATATCGAATCAGGTTGGGTTTGCAAGATTTATTTTGGTGGTATTTCCATGTTAATTGAGTAATGCCCAAATGCGTTCAGCCTCGGCCCGATACTTCTTTGATCCATATCTGCCTGCGTTCTTCGATTGGATTTCGACAAGCACCTCGACTGCGCGAGGAGAAGGAACTCGGTTGTTAAGAAGTCCTGAAGCAACAGATCCAAGAAACCCATCATTGCTTCGTACTGCTTCCAGCCAATCCCTGCCAAAAGCGTTGATATACTTTTCAGTCTCTACCTTGGCTTGAGCCTCTTCTTGCTCGATGATCGGAGCGAGAAGTTGCTTGGCAATCGCCGCACAATGTTTCCCGTCACCAGAGTCCCAACCTGCTACAAATTTGACATAACCAAGATCGGTATTGATTAAGTTGCGAAGGTCTTCACCAACGTGTTTTCCGAATGGCAGGATATTCCAATCGGTATTGAGAATACGTTCCGATTCACGATCACGCTCGGCTTGCAAGTCTGCCGCATTGCGGCGTTGGATTTCATCCAAATCCCAATCAATGTCAATTCTGCGAAGACCATGTTCTACTCTATGCTCGTCAAGCCATGCAGTGGCAGAGACGAGTGCCTGATCTTTTTCGGTGGACAGGTTCTTGATGAAGTGGTCACGCTCAACCAAAGTTGCTTCAACAGCACCAGTAGATTCGTAACCTTCAGACCGCACATAGACGATCTCGTCGAACCTGTGTTTAAGGGTGTAGAACCCGTTAAGATCACCCGTGGAGATGTAATAGTAGTTTTTCATAAGAGTTGTAGAATAATCCAATCTGCTTGGGATTGCAAGCAGAAGTTGTGTCATAGTCCGATCCCGTGATTTTTGCCTCCGCACTGGCACTCACAAGTGCCACCGCATTTTCCTCCACGGCATTTCGCACTGCACTTGTGCAATGATGGTTTTGACTTGTACCAGACAAATCGGGTGACTGGCAGAAGTTCACCATTCTCGGCATTTCCGACAAGTTTACTGAACCCATCGTAACGCTTGATTTTTACGCCGGGGAACAACCTTTCTGCCTCTGCATTTTTGACAGGACGAGGATGCGGAATTTCTAAAATTCCAGCAAGCGTATCGCTAAAATATTTTTTAAATGTGATGTTCATTAGGGTTGTAGAATAATCCAATCTGCTTGGGATTGTCAACAAGGTTTTTTATGCAGGGATTAGATCAACTAAATTATTGGATTTACTTAAAGCCCGATACCCTGTTGGGGTCACGTTGCCCTCAATGATAATGTGTGCAGGGATTGTTCCCCCGTTTGGACGATTTGCGAGTTTGCCAGTGACCATTGTGATCTGGCGAGTCTCGCAGTTGTAACCCCAAAACGGAGCGATCATTTTGTATGCGCTGCGGTATGAGTTGGGAACTGCGTTGCGGGTGGAAGTTCCACTCTTTACTGTATATCCCGCTGATTCCAGTTCAGTGATCCGTAATGCTAGATTTTTTGCTGCACTCTCTGGGGAGGAGTGGGTGTATTTTGTGAGGCTTGAGGTTTGTTTAATTTCGATGTTCATTTGATTTGGTTTTTTAGGTTGGGTTTGGAGCGGGGATTGAACCCGCTCCGTTTGGGTTTATTATGCTAGGCGATCAATAGCTTCGCTATCGCCAGCAGATATTGCGTTCTGCAAATCGATGCGGCGATATACCTCTTCGCCTTCCCACGCAGCGGAACCATAAACCGAATAAGATTGATTCCAATGAGCAAGATCAATCACTCCGTGAGATTGAACTCGCAAAGCAAGTTTTTGAGCCTCTTCCAAATTATCAAAACGATTTTGATGGGAATAACGCTCACCATGTTTTGTTTCGACAATTACGAAAAACACGTCTCCGTAAATTGCTCCGTTTGGGTTTCCCATATCAGCAAACTCAGAGTTGAAATCTACAATGTCTCGGAAAAGAACTGCTGTTGCGTGATCGATTTTAGTTGTCATTTGATTTTTAGTTTTTTGGTTTTTCGCTTCAGGCGTTGTGCCATCCACTGAGATGAAGATACCAACCTGCTTGGGTTATGCAATAATTATTTTTATTTATTTTTCACTAGGATAAAAATAATTACTTAATTCTGTTGACACCCGCAGATGCCGATAGAATCAAGCTGCACAGACTTCCATCTTTCTAGGTCTTCCACCCTTCGCGCCATTGGCCCGTGCTGCCTCAACTTTTTTATCGGAAGAAACGCATCCACCTTTGCGTCCAATCTCGGACAAAAACTGCCGCACTACATCAGGAATCGTGGTCTTCATTTTTGTCTCTTTCTTTGGCAACTCGCTTGTAGGAACCCCAGTCGATATCATCGTAGTTGTCTCGGTACTTTTTCTCCCAAGTTTTGGTTCTGGGTTTATCTCCCTTGCCGTTTCTGTGCCACTCATTGTTGTCAATCTTTCCGTGGCTCATCTTCTTGCTCCTTGGTTTTGAATACTCCGTCACGCACGAAAATATGCTCCATCAATTTTGCTGCGAGAACGAACTTAAAACTCGTCTCTTGGAGCGT
>ENA-UPTJ01001347-UPTJ01001347.1-marine-metagenome-genome-assembly--contig:-NODE-1347-length-13346-cov-4.727410_pt1 | contig 13346 bp, 10 predicted proteins | sample MGYA00238168_ERZ767080 | MGnify/ENA primary metagenome ERZ767080 (study PRJEB28935, sample SAMN06266237) | marine metagenome | isolation source: Columbia River Estuary | place: USA:Columbia River... | reverse complement strand
GCTCGCATGGAAAATCGCCAACGCCGTACCGCCAGAGGCAAAAACAGTCGAGGGCAAACCTTTCACCTTCCTGCAAGCCGCCGCGTTTCAGTGGGTCAACCCAAAGGCGTGGATCATGGGCATCACCGCAATCAGCGGCTACGCGCCCCACACATTTGGCGTCGTCGGCGGGGCAGCCATCGTCGCCGTGATCTTCTGCGCGGTCAACTTCCCCTCCGTCACCGTTTGGGCATGGATGGGCATGCAACTGCGCCGCTGGCTTGGCACCGCCAAACGCCTGCGCATGTTTAACGTGACAATGGCATTGCTGCTCGTGGTTTCACTCTACCCGATGCTGAACCATTAAGCCTCGGTGTGACGTTTGAAGTTATCCAAGATCGCCTGCCAACCCGCCTTTTGCATCTCGACCGAGTTCTGCTCTTCGGCGTCAAAAGTCTCGCGCACGCGGACGCCGTCGGCCGTTTCGCTAAACTCAACAGTCATGCCACGATCACCAAAGCTGGCCTCAATCAGCGACATCGGCTCCACCCGCGTATAATTCCCGCCAAAATCAAACCCCATCGCGCCATCCTTGGCCTCCATACGGGATGAAAACGCGCCGCCGTTGCGCAAATCAACCGTCGAAGCCGTCGTGTGCCAATCATCCGAGGCCGCATTCCACGCCATAATATCCGCAGGCGTCGTCCAGCTTTCCCAAACGCGGGCCAGTGGGGCCTTCACAACCGCTTCAATCGTAATCTTCATTTAATTCTCCTCAGGCGCGTACCGACCAACTGCACCGCCGCCGCGCTTTGTCTTCAAATACTCATCTTAAAACGGCACATCATCCGCATCCGCAGCCGCCACGATAAAGCGCGCCACAACATGCTTTGACCCAGCATGATCAAACTCGATCACCAGCTTATCAGCCTCAATGCCCATAACCTCGCCATAGCCGAACTTTTGATGAAACACGCGGTCACCTTCTGTAAATGCCGACACGGCCGTCAGATCAATGACACTACTCTTCGCTGGCTGCGAAATCCCGCGTTGCTGGCTGCGGCTTTGCAACCTGCGCCAACCGGGCGAATTATAGACATCAGCCTCAGACGCCTTTTCGTGCAAATTCGAGCCGTAAGCCTCTTGCACCGCAGGATTAGCGCTCGCCGCCATCCCCGCCGCGCCAAAACCACCGCCATAAAGGCCAGGAGGCGTCAACACCTCGACATGCCCTTCAGGCAATTCGTCAATAAATCGCGACGGCATGGACGATTGCCACTGCCCATAAACCCTGCGGTTCGCGGCAAAGGAAATGGTGCAAAGCGCCTCGGCCCGCGTGATGCCCACATAGGCCAAACGGCGCTCCTCTTCGAGGCCCTTGATCCCGCTTTCATCCATTGAGCGCTGGGACGGGAACAACCCATCCTCCCAACCGGGCAAAAACACCGCAGGAAACTCAAGCCCCTTGGCCGCGTGCAGCGTCATGAGCGACACTTTTTCGCCCTGCTCCTCGGTCTCGTTATCCATGATCAGGCTGACGTGCTCCAAGAACCCTTGCAGATTCTCGAAATTCTCCAAAGCCTTCACCAATTCCTTGATGTTCTCCAACCGCCCCGGTGCCTCTGGCGTCTTATCGTTCTGCCAAAACCCAGTGTAGCCGCTCTCATCCAAGATCATGCCAGCCAGTTCGACATGGGTGTCGGCCTCTGCCATCACCTGAGAATGCCAGCGGTCCAAGCCCTCGACCAATATGGTCAACTCTTTCAGTCCCTTACCGCCCAAAAGCTTACCCTCGCAAACCAGCCGCGCGCCCTCAATCAGGTTCACACCATTCTCACGCGCTGTGCGCTGAATGGTCTGCACGGCCTTATCGCCTAGCCCGCGTTTCGGCGTGTTCACAATCCGCTCAAACGCCAGATCATCGTCCTGTGACACGGCAAGGCGGAAATACGCCATCGCATCGCGGATCTCCAAACGCTCATAAAACCGCGGCCCACCAATCACGCGATATGGCAAGCCAATCGTCAGGAACCGATCCTCAAAGGCACGCATCTGATGGGACGCCCGCACCAAGATCGCCATACTATCAAGGCCGACCTTCTCAAGCCCGCGCGTACCGCGCTGCAACGCCTCGATCTCTTCGCCGATCCAGCGCGCTTCTTCCTCGCCGTCCCAATGACCGATCAAGCGAACCTTTTCGCCCTCTTCACGGTCCGTAAACAACGTCTTGCCAAGCCGCCCCTTATTGCCCGCAATCACGCCAGACGCCGCGGCCAGAATATGCGGCGTCGAGCGGTAATTCTGCTCAAGCCTGACAACAACAGCCCCCGGAAAATCCTTCTCGAAGCGCAAGATGTTGCCCACCTCGGCCCCGCGCCAGCCGTAAATCGACTGATCATCATCGCCCACACAGCAAATATTCTTATGTTGCGCCGCCAAAAGCCGCAGCCACAAATACTGCGCCACGTTCGTATCCTGATATTCGTCGACCAGAATATACTTAAACCTGCGCTGATATTGCTCCAAAATATCCTGATGCGTCTGGAAAATCGTTACCATGTGCAGCAAAATATCGCCAAAATCGACAGCATTCAGATCACGCAATCGGCTCTGATAGGCGGCGTATAGCTCGATGCCCTTATGATCAAACGCACCACTATCCGCGACTGGCACCGCATCAGGCACCAACGCACGGTTTTTCCACCCGTCAATGATCCCCGCCAGCATCCGCGGCGGCCAGCGCTTTTCGTCAATATCCTCGGCTCGGATCAACTGCTTCATCAACCGCTGCTGATCATCGGTATCCAAAATCGTAAAAGTCGACTTCAAACCAACCAATTCCGCATGGCGACGCAGCAATTTTGCGCAAACCGAATGGAACGTGCCCAGCCAAGGCATCCCCTCCACCGCTTCGCCCATCATGCGCCCCACCCGCAACTTCATCTCGCGGGCGGCCTTATTGGTAAACGTCACCGCCAAAATCTGATCCGGCCGCGCCGTCCCCGTGGCCAACAAATGGCCGATCCGCGTGGTTAGCGCCTTGGTCTTGCCCGTGCCCGCGCCCGCCAACATCAAAACAGGGCCCTGCAAGGCCTCAACCGCCTCGCGCTGCGCAGGGTTCAACCCCTCCAAATACGGAGCAGCACGGCCAACCATCGCACGTTGGCTCAAAGGAACAGCAGCCTCAAAGGCATCATCTTCAGAATATCCAGTCATGCGGGCAAAGATAGCCACATCCGCTGGAATAGAAAACCCTTGTTCTTCTTACGTTCCACCTTTCTTTCTATGTCTTCCTAAACTCCCGCCGGAGGCTCCGCCGTGTCCTCCACGACAACATTAGCGTTATGCCCCCCCGCACGCAGCATGCGGCGCCGCAGGCGCAAACTTTCTCTTCCCACCTACCGAAAACATGCGCTAACCTCCGAACATGACACTCCACAACCGCTATCCAGCCATCTGCGACCTCAAATCCCGCGCCCGCAGGAGAATTCCGCATTTCGTTTGGGAATACCTCGACAGCGCAACAGGCAATGAGGCTACTCAAGCCCGCAACCGCACCGCACTCGACAAGGTCCTATTCCATCCGTCGATCCTCCACGGTGAATTCACCCCTGACCTTTCCACAACATTCTTATCAAAGACTTACCCGCTCCCCATCGGCATTGCCCCCGTGGGCATGTCAGGTCTGATCTGGCCCGAGGCCGAGACATTCCTCGCCCAAACCGCAGCCAAAGAAGGCATTCCCTTCGGCCTCTCCACCGTGGCCACGCAAACACCCGAAGATCTGGCGCCCCACATCGGCGACCAAGGCTGGTTCCAAATCTACCCCCCGCGCGACGCCGACATCCGCGCCGATATGCTCAAACGCGCAAAAGACGCAGGCTTTCATACACTCGTCATGACCGTCGACGTCCCCGTGGCCTCGCGCCGCGAACGGCAAACACGCGGCGGCTTGCAACAACCGCCAAGGCTTACACCGCGCCTCGCGATCCAAGCAGCCCAATGTCCCGCTTGGCTTATGGGTATCCGTAAAACGGGCATGCCCCGCATGAAGTTGATGGACAGCTACGCCAGTCAACAAAGCGCTTTGCCCTCAACGCAGCACGTAGGCTACCTGCTGCGCACCTCGCCTGACTGGGATTATGTGCAAAAACTGCGCGACGCTTGGGACGGCCCGCTAATCATCAAAGGGGTCAGTCGCGCGCAAGACGCCACCGCTTTGGAAAAAGAAGGCGTCGACGCGCTCTGGGTTTCCAACCACGCAGGGCGGCAGTTCGACGGCGGCCTCGCCACGATCGAGACCTTGCCAGAGGTCCGCGCGGCCACCTCCCTGCCACTGATTATGGACAGCGGGATCGAGGGCGGGCTTGACGTCATTCGTGCCATCGCTTCGGGTGCAGATTTCGTCATGTTGGGTCGCGCATTCCACTATAGTCTGGGCGCCTTGGGTGCCGTAGGCCCTGCCCACCTGCTCGACATTCTGCGCCAAGATATGATCGCGAATATGGGGCAGCTTGGGGCAAAAACGCTCAAAGACTTGAAAAACCAGCTTGCAGCCAGCCCCCGATAACCGCAGGACAATCGCTCAGTTTTCGCAATGATAGCAAAACAATCGCCCGCCAGCGCCATCAATTTCCGCACTTTCTCTATGTTACCGCTAACATAACTTTTAATCTACCTGTTTACCTTCTGAAATTTTCTGCCTAACAATGCTGCAACTGCAAACACGAGGGGATGCACCATGGCCGACTTCAAGAAAATTCTGATCGCCAACCGCGGCGAAATCGCGATCCGTATCATGCGGGCGGCCAACGAGATGGGCAAGAAAACCGTGGCGGTCTATGCAGAAGAGGACAAGCTCGGCCTGCACCGCTTTAAGGCTGACGAGGCCTACCGCATCGGCGAGGGCCTCGGCCCCGTGGCCGCCTACCTCTCCATCGAAGAAATCATCCGCGTCGCCAAAATGTCTGGCGCCGACGCGATCCATCCGGGCTACGGCCTGCTCTCAGAAAACCCTGACTTCGTGGACGCCTGCACCGCCGCGGGCATCACCTTCATCGGCCCAAAAGCTGCGACAATGCGCAAGCTCGGCGACAAAGCCTCCGCCCGCGACGTCGCCGTCGAGGCTGGTGTGCCCGTAATCCCCGCCACCGAGGTGCTTGGCGACGACATGGAGCTGGTCAAGAAACAGGCCGCCGCAGTCGGCTACCCCTTGATGCTCAAAGCCTCGTTCGGGGGCGGTGGTCGCGGTATGCGTGCCATTAATTCCGAAAAAGAACTCGTCGAAAAAGTACTTGAGGGCCGCCGTGAGGCCGAAGCTGCCTTTGGAAATGGTGCTGGTTTCCTTGAGAAAATGATCGTGCGCGCCCGTCACGTCGAGGTCCAAATCCTCGGCGACAGCCACGGCCAAATCTACCACCTTTGGGAGCGCGACTGCTCTGTGCAGCGCCGCAACCAAAAGGTCGTTGAACGCGCCCCTGCCCCTTATCTTTCAGGCACACAGCGCGAACAGCTCTGCAACTTGGGCAAGAAAATCTGCCAATTCGTCGACTATGAATGCGCAGGCACAGTTGAATTCCTGATGGATATGGACTCAGGCGAATTCTACTTCATCGAAGTCAACCCGCGCGTCCAAGTCGAGCACACAGTGACAGAAGAGGTCACAGGGATCGACATCGTACGCGCCCAAATCCTGATCGCCGAGGGCAAATCATTGGTGGAGGCCACAGGCTGCGCCTCGCAATATGACGTCAAACTTGACGGCCACGCCCTGCAATGCCGCGTCACCACCGAGGACCCGCAAAACAACTTTATTCCCGACTATGGCCGCATCCAGATGTACCGCTCGGCCACAGGTCCGGGCATTCGCCTTGACGGTGGCACCGCCTATTCGGGCGCTGTCATCACCCGTTACTACGACTCCCTCCTTACCAAAGTGACCGCACGTGCGCCGACCCCAGAAATGGCGATCGCCCGCATGGACCGCGCCCTGCGCGAATTCCGTATTCGAGGCGTGTCCACCAACATCGCCTTTGTCGAGAACCTTCTTAAGCATCCGACCTTTCTAAACAATGAATATCACACCAAATTCATCGACCAGACACCGAGCCTGATGGATTTCAAAAAGCGCCGTGACCGCGCGACCAAAATCCTGACCTATATCGCCGACATCACCGTGAACGGGCATCCCGAAACCCAAGGCCGCGCCAAGCCGCACGCCGAGGCGAAACTGCCACGCCCACCTGTCAAACCGCAGGTCGCATACCCTGCTGGCACACGCACCCTGCTTGACGCCAAAGGCCCCAAAGCCGTCGTCGACTGGATGAAAACGCAAAAGCAACTGCTGATCACCGACACCACCATGCGCGACGGGCACCAATCCCTGCTCGCGACCCGCATGCGCTCCATCGACATGATCAACGCGGCCCCCGCTTATGCAGCCAACATGTCAGACCTCTTCTCGGTTGAATGCTGGGGCGGTGCGACATTCGACGTCTCCTACCGCTTCTTGCAAGAATGCCCGTGGCAGCGCCTGCGCGACATCCGCGCTAGCATGCCCAACATCATGACCCAAATGCTGCTGCGCGCCTCCAACGGCGTAGGCTACACCAACTATCCCGACAACGTCGTACAATTTTTCGTGGCCCAAGCGGCGACCTCTGGCGTCGACGTCTTCCGCGTCTTCGACAGCCTCAACTGGGTTGAAAACATGCGCGTCGCGATGGATGCGGTCGTGGAATCTGGCAAAATCTGCGAAGGCACGATCTGCTACACAGGCGACATGCTCGACCCCGCCCGCGCCAAATACGACCTGAAATACTACGTCGGCATGGCGAAAGAATTGGAGGCCGCAGGCGCCCACGTGCTTGGCCTCAAGGACATGGCTGGCCTGCTCAAACCCGCCGCAGCCACCGCCCTCATCACAGCTCTCAAGTCCGAGACCGATCTACCCATCCACTTCCACACCCACGACACCTCTGGTGCGGCCATCGCAACCGTGCTCGCCGCTTCTGCGGCTGGCGTGAACGTGATCGATGCCGCCATGGACGCCTTCTCGGGCAACACATCGCAGCCAACTCTCGGCTCGATTGTGGAATCCCTCAAAGGATCGGACCGCGACACAGGCCTCGACGTGCGTGCTATCCGCGAAATCTCGAACTACTTCGAGCAGGTCCGCGAGCATTACGCTGCCTTTGAGTCTGGCCTGCAAGCCCCCGCCTCCGAGGTCTACCTCCATGAGATGCCGGGCGGCCAGTTCACCAACCTCAAATCCCAAGCACGCAGCCTCGGCCTTGAGGACCGCTGGCACGAGGTCGCACAGACCTACGCCGACGTGAACCAAATGTTCGGCGATATAGTCAAGGTGACGCCATCCTCCAAAGTCGTCGGCGACATGGCTCTGATGATGGTCTCCCAAAACCTGACACGTGCGCAGGTGGAAGACCCGAAAATCGACGTGATCTTCCCAGACTCGGTCATCGACATGATGAAAGGCAGCCTCGGCCAACCCCCGGGCGGCTGGCCAACTGCTATCCAAAAGAAGATCCTAAAAGGCGAAAAAGCCACCACCGACCGACCCGGCGCGCATCTGCCTGCCGTCGATCTGGAGGCCACGCGCGCGGACCTTTCCAAACAACTCGAAGGGCGCAACGTCGATGATGAAGACCTCAACGGCTACCTCATGTACCCCAAGGTCTTCCTTGATTACATGGGTCGCCACCGAACCTACGGCCCCGTGCGCACCTTGCCGACCAAGACGTTCTTCTACGGCATGAAACCCGCCGACGAGATCAGCGTCGAGATCGATCCGGGCAAAACGCTCGAAATCCGCATGCAGGCCGTGTCGGAAAACAACGAGGACGGCGAAGTCAAAGTCTTCTTTGAACTCAACGGCCAACCGCGCACGATCCGCGTCATGAACCGCGCGATCACAGCGACCAACATCAGCCGCCCGAAGGCCGAAGCAGGGAACGCCAACCACATCGGCGCACCTATGCCGGGCGTTGTGGCAACCGTCGCGGCGCAGGCTGGCAAAAAGGTCAAAGAAGGCGATCTGCTTTTGACCATCGAAGCGATGAAAATGGAAACAGGCATCCACGCCGAACGGGACGCCGTCGTGAAAGCAGTGCATGTGCAAGCAGGCAGCCAGATCGACGCCAAAGACCTGCTGATCGAGCTTGAGTAAAGTGGCGGAGCGGACTTTCGCGGAATTAGTGCATAAGTCCGCTTCGAGCCAAAAGGCAACTTTGTTTTGTCAGTAGCTCGCTATACGCTTGCTTCATGTTAACTCAATTGTTTGGTGCCCTCTTCGGCACAAGGTCACAATCCACTTTTCAATTCCGCCCCCGCTGGAAAGAAGAACTCGTTGTGACGGGGCCCGGTGGCGTTTTTGTTCTCGGACTGCCAATGGGCGTTTATTCAGCATGTCTCCCAACTCAAGAGGTCTGGATAAACACGGCGCCTGAGTGGGCGAAGGATCTCTGGCCTGTGCTGGAAGCGGAGTTGGCGGAATGGTGCAAGAACAACAAAGCCAAACTCCACATAGATGAAACGGCTTTTGTATTCATTGTGGAATGACTAACAGCAACTTCGTCCGCGCATTCGCACTGCATGCCTCCCTTGACGATAATCGGATCAAAGCCGCTCCATTTCCATGTCCCACAAATACTCATCCCCCCTTTCACAAACCCGCCAGACCCTTTAGGCATCCCTAACTTCGCAAGTCTGGAAAAATTATGGCGCAAAAAGCCACTATCTACAAAGTAGAGCTCTCCGTTTCCGATATGGATCGTCACTATTACGAGACCCATAAGCTGACGGTGGCCAAACACCCGTCCGAGACCGATGAGCGGCTGATGGTGCGCCTGCTTGCTTTTGCGCTGAACGCCCACGAACAATTGGAAATGACTAAGGGTCTTTCCTCAGATGACGAGCCTGATATTTGGCAGAAAAGTCTCAGTGGCGAGCTGGAACTTTGGGTCGCATTGGGCCTGCCAAGCGAGAAAGTCGTGCGACAATCTTGCGGCAAATCCGACGCCGTCGTCGTCTATAGTTACGGCAAAACCTCCGATACGTGGTGGGACAAGATCAAGAATAGCACCACGCGGTTCAACAACCTTCAGGTCGTGAACTTTTCACAAGATGACACCAGTGCACTCGAGAGACTCGCAAACCGCTCAATGCGGATGCAAGTGAACATTCAGGACGGCGAAGTCATGGTCAGCGTTGACGATACAATCGTGAATCTCTCCCCTGTGATGTGGAAAGCCGCCGCGCAGTAACGCCTTATCTGTTACTATCAATCCAGCGCGACAACATATCCTTATCCTTAAAGTACTCGTCAGGCACCTGACGCCGCTTGATCATCGCGATCCGCTCGGCGTAAGCCACCTGTTTCGAGGTCGGGCGCCCGTCGCTTTGCTGGGGGCGCGCCTGCGCTTGGGTTTGAATCCATGCACTCAACTTGCGCCGATCCACCCGCAATTCCTGCGGCAAAGGCACATGATTGCGCAACGATAACGTCCGCGCAAAAGAAAGTTGCTTTTGAGTTGGTGGGAGACTGGTCTGTTCCATTTTAGAACCTCGCGATGTTGATGAGAACAAATTAGAACAAAAGTAGAACATTGTCAATCTGCATCATTTCAGTGCACGCGCGGTACACGCCCAGTGCATGTAAATCACACCCTGTTGACACGCCCGCCAAGCGCTCACATTCTTGGCCGCAACTGGGAGCGCAAATGATCAAAATTATCGTAATGACCGACATTCACATTACCAAAAAAGGTAATAAAATCATTGGGCTGGACCCGATGCGCCGATTCCAAGAGGTTTATGGCGCAGCGATAGCCGACCACCCTGACGCCGCACTTATCATCCTAATGGGCGACCTCACGCATCACGGAAAAATAATTCAATACCAGCGACTTAGCGATGCGCTTCACAATGCCCCGATCCCCGTTCTGCCAATGCTAGGCAACCACGACATCCGCGAAAACTTCCGCGAGGTGTTCTTAGACGCACCAACAGACGACGCAGGATTCGTGCAGAAAATCATAGACTTACCCGATCACCGCCTGATCACACTCGACACCAAAGACGGCCCCTTTGACCATCACGCAGGGAGCCTTTGTCCTGCACGGATGGCTTGGCTCAAGGCCGCTCTGGAACGCGCAAACGGCCGCATTCCCCTTGTTTTCATGCACCATCCGCCCTTCAAAACGGGCATCATCGGGATGGATAACATCAATCTTGAGAATGGGAGCGAAGTGCTTGATCTGCTTGCACAATACCCCACCGTTCATCTTTTTTGCGGCCACATCCATCGCACAATTTCCGGCAGCTCACGCGGTGTCGCTTGGACAATGTTCAAAAGCCCGTGCCACCAAGGCGTTTTAGACCTGCATGACCCCGACTCGTCGCTCTCTATCGATGAACATGGAACCTACGGGTTGCTATTGCTCACAAAAGATGGGGTCGTGGCACATAGCCAAGATGTTGGATTTCCTCAGAAAATACAGCGGGATGCAGGTTCCACCACACATTAATTTGCAAAAAAGTCGCCGACCCGCATTTTTGGCCTTGCGGCTCCCCTCAACTCTTTCTAAATACCCCCTACGAAACGGATGCGGGCGTAGCTCAGGGGTAGAGCATAACCTTGCCAAGGTTAGGGTCGAGAGTTCGAATCTCTTCGCCCGCTCCAGTTTCGTTAGTCTCCTTAGGGACATAGACAGGGCCGCCTTCGGGCGGCCTTTCTGTTTTTAAATGCCGACACGCGTTGGCGCTGGGACTTACCTGCATTAACTATTAATTATGTTTTCTCCGCGAAGCTGCGACAGGTAATGAGCGGTAGATACGGTGACATTTGAAAATCAAACGCTTTCCGACCTCATCATGCACCCCGGAATTGCCAGAAACATGGGGATTATCGCGGTTGTGGTGGGCTTTGGTCTCGCGGTGAAGAATTACTACATCGACGAACCACTTCTCGCGATAGTGAGTCTTGTGGCCGTTGCTTTAACCGCGCGGTTCTTGTGGACGACTGGTGGCAGTCAAAAGGAGCTGAAGTTTCGCGGCGCAATCATGCTTTATGGCAACGTATTTGCCATTTGCTATAGTATCTATGTCGTTGGACCCGCAGGCGTTTTCTGGACTTTTCCGCTGGTAATTGCATCTTACCTGCTGTTTGCGCCCAACCAAGCAAGGGTCTTCTCGGGTATCACAACACTGTGCATTGCAGGCCTTGCCGCCATGACTTGGGATCTTGGCTTAGTGCTGCGCCTCACTGCATCGCTGCTAATCGTTTCACTTTCTTCGATCTCTTAGGGGTCCGGATGCTGGAATTGAATGCAGAGTTAATCGAGATCAATCACCGCGACCCGCTGACGGGCTGCTATAACCGCCGCTTCCTCCCAAGGGCCGCCTATGATCACAGGCTATCGGGAAAAAGTTCATTTGTATTGATGATCGATGTCGATAAATTCAAGGCCGTCAACGACACACTTGGCCATGCGGCTGGTGACAGAGTCTTACGCCAAATTGCCACGATTTCTTTCAACGCCGTGAGCGCGGGCGATAGTGTGATCCGCCTCGGGGGCGATGAATTTCTCATCACGCTGCTAAACAGCGATTTGAACATTGCGACAACTGTCGCAGAGCGAATCCGCCACGAGGTCGAAACCAGCGTGATTAACGAAATGGCGGACATCACACTCTCAATCGGCGTCTCGATCGTCGATATTGGGGGGCGGTTTGAGGTTGCAATAGTAGTTGCTGATGAAAACCTCTATTCAGCCAAGAGTCTCGGCTGCAATCGTGTTGTCTCGGGTCTTTTACACGCGCCCCCCGCCTTCGCCTAGAACGCCTTAAACGTGAGGGTCGTCAGCGTGCGCTCAATCCCATCAACGCCCATCAGGTTATCGCTAAGGTATTTCCCGACATCTTCGCCGTCTGGAATATAAAGCTTCATCAGCAGATCATGCTCGCCACTGGTTGAATAAAGCTCTGAGTGAATCTCTTTCAGCGCGATATCATTGGCAACCGAATAGGTTGTTCCGGGGCGGCAGCGAATTTGCACAAACACACAGGTGGTCATTGGATTTCCTTATTTGATTGCCCTTAAGCTGACATAGCGGGCACAGGTCGCGCAATCCCTGAAACGAGACCTTGGCGCAACTGTCCCCGCCCCCTATAAGCGCCCTAACTAGCTTTCGGAGACAGATATGCGCAGCGCAACAATCACCCGCAAAACCGCCGAGACGGATATCACCGTCACCCTCAATCTGGACGGCACAGGCGTTTATGACAACCAGACTGGCGTTGGCTTTTTTGACCACATGCTGGACCAGCTGTCGCGCCATGCGCTGATTGATATGACCGTCCGCGCGTCGGGCGATTTACACATCGACGATCACCACACGGTTGAAGATGTGGGCATTGCCATTGGTCAAGCGCTGACCCAAGCGATGGGCGACAAAAAAGGCATTGTGCGCTACGGCTCTTGCCACCTTGCGATGGACGACGCGCAGGTGCGCTGCGCCCTTGATCTGTCCGCCCGCCCCTATCTGATTTGCAACCTTGATCTGCCGTTCGGCAAGATCGGCACCTTTGACACCGAACTGGTGCGCGAGTTCTTTCAGGCGCTGAGTACTCATGGTGGCATCACGTTGCACATCGACAAGCTGCACGGTTTTAATGCCCACCATATCGTCGAGGCTGCGTTTAAAGCTGTGGCGCGCGCATTGCGTGACGCTTTGGAAACCGACCCGCGCAAGGCGGATGCGATTCCATCGACCAAAGGTATGCTATGACCACGGTTCTTGTCGATTACGACAGCGGCAACCTGCACTCGGCGCAAAAAGCATTCGAGCGGATGGCTGTGGAAGGTAACGCGGGCGCGGTCATCGTCACCTCCGACCCCGACGTCGTGGCAAAGGCTGACCGTATTGTCCTGCCTGGCGACGGCGCGTTCCCGCACTGCAAGAACGAGTTATTCAGCCGCACGGCCTTGGCCGAGGCGATCATCGACTCCGTGACCAAACGTGCAGTGCCTTTTATGGGGATTTGCGTCGGCATGCAGATGCTGGCGACGACGGGGCATGAATATGAGGAAACCGCTGGCTTTGGCTGGATCGCAGGCGATATCCGCAAGATCACGCCTGCCGACCCTGCGCTTAAAGTCCCGCATATGGGCTGGAACGACTTGATCATCGATACGCCCCACCCTGTGCTTGCGGGCATAGAGACGAGCGAGCACGCTTATTTCGTGCATTCCTATGCGATGGATGTGGCCAACCCAGCCGAGCGGCTGGCGCATGTGGATTACGCGGGCGACATCACCGCCATCGTGGGTCGCGATAATATCATCGGGA
>ENA-UPTJ01001344-UPTJ01001344.1-marine-metagenome-genome-assembly--contig:-NODE-1344-length-13355-cov-4.653759_pt1 | contig 13355 bp, 10 predicted proteins | sample MGYA00238168_ERZ767080 | MGnify/ENA primary metagenome ERZ767080 (study PRJEB28935, sample SAMN06266237) | marine metagenome | isolation source: Columbia River Estuary | place: USA:Columbia River... | reverse complement strand
TAGTTCTTCTTTTGCATCCTCGAGATCATCGGTTTTATCCTCAAGATCGGCTTTGTCAGTTTCTAATCTATTATGCATTGATTCTTCAAATTCGTAATTATTTTCCGTTGTGTTTTTTTTGTCTTCACAATCTTCGATTGCCTCTTCTAATTCAACGATTTGATTTTCTAAGTCAGTTAACTTGGTTTCTAAGTTTTCATTTTTTCTTTCAAGATCAGTTATTTCCCCATTTAAATTAATGCTATATAGCCCCAAGATAACAGAAGTAATTATGAATGTGAGGCTAAGCCAGCTTGATTTCAGTACATCGTTTATTTTCATGGCGGTATGTTGTGGACTAAATATGGACTAATCTATAAATTAAAAAATCGCAAACACTTGAAAATCAAATGATTGCGATTTTTAAGAGTGGAGCGACGCGAACCAAAATCGAACTTTTTACTAGAAGACATTGAGCTTTTAATGTGGTTAAAGAAGTTTATTGCAGTAGGTTAAGTTGTCGCAAATTAGCTTTTTATTGAAAATGAGTAATAATTCTCTATTTTCGCCCCTCGAATTTTTTAAACTAAACCGATGAAAAAGATTTTTGGATTACTTCTTATTGTTCTATTCGCATCTTGTGGTGCTGGTGATAAAACTGCTTTCGTAGATATCGATAAGGTATTTAACGAGTTTGAGCTCACTAAGCAGAAGAAAGCTGAGTACGAAAACACACTCAACAAAAGAAAAGAAATTACAGATAAAGAGAAATTGCGTTTGCAACAAATTGCTGGCAAACTAGAGGCTCAAAAATCTCCCGATAAGAAAGAAGTAGAAAAATTTCAAATCGATAGAGAAATGTTGCGTCAGAAAATGCAGGCCGATGAAGAACAAAATCGTGCAATGGATGATCAGTACACTTCTGAAATCTGGAAACAGTTGAATCAATACATGCAAGATTTTCAAAAAGACAATGGCTACACTTATGTCTTTATAAAGAGCAATATCATTGGTGATGAATCGAAAGATGTTACCAAAGATGCCCAAGAGTTTGTAAATAAGAAGTTTAAAGGAGATAAATAATTCTTAAATTGCAGCATGCGAAATCTGTTATTAATCATATTGTTTGTAGTAAGTGCTTTGTCTCTTAAGGCTCAAAAGCAGGAAATACCTGTGTATAGAGAAGTGATTGTGGTAACGAAAGAGCAAACACTGAAATTTCAAATTAAGGTTTTAAAACAAACTATTTCTGCCAAAAGCGATTTGACTTATTACTGGTATTCGGCAGATAAAGTACATAGTTCAGAAGGTTCTTATGATGGTTATTTGTTAGATGGCTATTATAGAGTGTTTGGTTTATCCGGACAACTTATTTCTCAAGGTTCTTTTGAAAAAGGAATTAAAACTGGTGAATGGAGAACGTGGTACGATAGCGGAGTTTTAAAAGAATTAGCACAGCACAAAGACGGAAAATTACACGGAGAACAAAAGATTTACAACGACAAAGGAGAATTGGTAGAGAATTACATTTATTCTGGTGATACAAAAAGAGATTTGATTGCTGAAGCCGCCGACGCTAAAAAACAAAAAGAGGCTAAAGCTGTTGCCAACGCAGAGAAAGAAAAATTGAAAGAAGAACAAAAAAAATCAAAAGAAGCTACCGAAACTAAGGAGCCGAAGAAGAAGTTCAGCTTCAAATCTTTGTTCAAGAAAAAAGAGAAGAAGGCTAACGATTCTGTTCAGCCTTCAAAATCAAAATAAACATGTTGCGTGCCTTTGCTTTATATGTGGCACTAATGATTTCGGTAGTGGTTGCGCTTATTTGTGGCAGCTTACTTACTCTGTATTATCTCAACGACAAAGAGTATTATTTAGTAGAAACCGATAGGCGACTAAGAAACAACGTAGAATCGGCTTTCAACTGGGTGTGCGAAAATGAACTAAAAGAAGGTGTTGTTGTAAAAGATTTGTTTTCAGAAAATCGCGATAGCGTTAAAATTACCACCCGCGATTGGGGCTTTTTAAATCTAATTTCTTGTAAAGCGTTTTCTGGTTCGAGAAGTAAAACCAAAAGCGCCTTAATGGGGCCATTAATGCATTCAAAAGTGGAGTACGCTTTATATATGGGTAACTCCAATAAACCTCTTTCTTTGTGTGGAGAAGTTAAGTTAATGGGCGATTGTTATGTTCCCGATGCAGGTGTGAAAAGGGCGTATATCGAAGGTCAGAATTTTATGGGCGATAAACTCATCAACGGTGAAGAAAAAAAGAGCGCGTCTTCTTTACCCGAAATCAACAAAGAATTTGTGACCAATATTTTAACTTATTTAAAGGGGGAACATCATCTCGAAGATTCTGTTTTGGCATACAGCGCCGATTCTGCTAAGGTGATTAATTTCCTGGGAGAAAAAGTTTTGTTACTCAGAAGCTCTTTGCCCATCGTGCTTTCTAATGTTCAATACAAGGGTAAAGTGATAGTGCAATCTTCACAATGGATTCGTGTAAAAAAAGATGCTCAGCTAGAAGATGTTTTACTATTCGCTCCAGCTATTTTTGTGGATGATGATTTTAAAGGAAGTGCACAATTCATTGCTTCAGATTCACTCGTGGTAGGTGAAGATTGTAAGTTCTTGTACCCTTCGGTTTTGGCATTAGTGAATGATGCGCAAGATGATAAAAGTGCTGTGCTTACCATAGGAGAAGGAACAGAGATAAAAGGTGCTGTTATTTCATACAAAGAAAAGCAAAGTGTGCGCAGCAGAAACTTTGTAGCTCTGGCTAAAGAAACAGAGGTGTATGGTTTGGTGTACAGCAACGGATTTTTAGAATTGAAAGGCGAAGTTTTTGGTTCTGTAGTTTGTCAGAGTTTTATTTTGCGAACAGCATCATCGGTGTATGAAAATCACTTGCTCAACACTACGATTGACATCACTAAATTGCCCAAAAATTATGTGGGTGTGAATTGGCTGAAAAAAGAAAATCATTTCGATATTATTAAGTTTTTCTAATGCGATTAAAGGCAAGCACCATAGTAGAAGTTTTAGTGGCTATCACCATTGTGTCGATTTGCTTTACTGCTTTCTATGTGTGTTTTAGCATGGTTAACACAAGCGATAAATCGGCAAAAATGCTGCGTGCTTTAGAACTCGTGGAAGAATTAAAAAGCAACAATGATTTGAAAGATGAAGAATTAGAATTGGGTAATCTTCATGTCAGTAAAACGATAGAAGATACCGATAATCCCGATTTAAAACTTTTGCATTTTGAAGTAACAGAAGACAGTGTAGTAATAGAAAGAATGAATTGTTTTATTGTATTGAAGAAATAATGTTTAGACCGCCCTGCCATCACTTTTGTGCGTTGGCCCGAGTCCGTCAGCTGACGGAGCGTGTGTAAAGGCAGTGAACCAAAAAATAAAACCGGATTAAGGAGGTTTTAAGTTTTTTGGAGAGCGGGTTGGCAGCATCTTTTCGCAATTGACTTTTTTGTCCCGAGAATCGGGATCAAGCTTCTTTAGAAAAGAAGAGGAATACTATGAAGTTAAAACGACATATAAAAGCATTTACCATACTAGAATTCCTAGTAGTGATTTCCCTATCTGCTATAGTAATGACCATCGCGTACATGGTGTGGAATCGCTCTATGGAAAGTTTCTCTTTGTACAGCGAAAACAGCTCTGAAATCAATACCTTACATCGTTTTAAAAGTGCGATAGAAGATGATTTTTTTGAATCGAAAAATGTGGTATTGAGCAATTCAGGAATGGATTGTGTTTTACCCGATGGTAAAGTAATTGAATATGTTTTTTCCTCAGGTGAAATGCTTAGAAAGGTGGATGGAGATGAATGGACAATAGAAGTAGATGAAGTCAATATAGAAACACTACTCAATAGCCTCAAGCAAAAAGAAACCAATGGCTTAGTTGACGAAATAAAATTGGAATTTAAAATGCCAAACGAAAAGCAATCTTATATTTGGCGAGTGAATAAGCAATATGGCTTTTCCGATTTTTGGAATGATTAGTTTTTATACATTGAACTTTGAACATTAAACTTTGAACTAATTTTGATTGATTTAAATAAAATATCTTCTGCGAAAAAGGCTCCTACCACAAAGAACGGTGGAGTGATGTCTTTTTTGAATAAAGATATTTCCTTGGGCAGCAAACAGCTTAACGATAAAAAGAAGGAAGGTTTTTACAATGAACTTGCCTTATTGTTAGATGCTGGAGTAGATATTAAGTCGTCTTTAGAGCTCATAGAATCAGAACAAGTTAAAAAACAAGACAAAGAGTTGTTTGCCGAAATTCGCCGACAAGTGATCAGCGGAAAAGGAATGTCGGAGGCGATGAAAAACAGTGGCAAATTTTCCGATTACGAATATTACTCGGTAAAGATAGGAGAGGAGAGCGGACAGCTTCTACAAGTACTACAACAACTGCGCTTGTATTTCGAAAAGAGAATCATACAACGCCGACAAATTGTTGGAGCGCTTACCTATCCTTTAATTGTAATAGGCGTAGCCTTCGGTGCGGTGGCTTTTATGATAAGTTTTGTAGTGCCTGCCTTCGCCGATATTTTCAAAAGATTTAAAGCCGATTTACCTGCAGTTACCAAGTTCATTTTGAGTTTGTCAGAATCATTTCCACTTTATTTTGGTGCATTTCTTCTAGTGGTTTTGGCTGCGGTTGTTTTTTATAAAATGAATCGCGCTAAAGTGTGGATGCGCAAATCGCTTTCTTCTTTTACGCTTAAAATTCCTGTGATTGGCAATTTAATTCAGCTCACTTACCTCTCTCGTTTTGCACAATCAATGTCTTTATTAATCGCTGCTAAAGTGCCTTTGATAGAAGCAATGTCGTTAGTGCAAAAAATGATTAATTATTATCCTATCGAGATTTCATTAGGAGAAATGGAACACGAAATCATGAAAGGTAAATCACTCAGCGAGAGTATGAGTAAGTATAAAATCTATCCTAAAAAAATGATTTACCTTATTAAAGTAGCCGAAGAGGTAAATCAAATGGATAAAATATTTTCTCAATTGTCTCAACAGTATTCCGATGAAGTAGAACATAAATCGGGATTAATCAGCACCGTGATAGAACCTATCTTGATTGTGTTTTTAGGATTCATGGTGGCTTTTATTTTGGTGGCGATGTATTTGCCAATGTTTAGTTTAACAAATGTGTTGGGATGATTTTTTTTTCATCGATAAATTTTATCATTTCATCTTCATTTGGAGTTCGCTCGCTCGAGAAACTGCTATAAATACTTGTGTTTCTTGCCTGTAAAGGAAACATTATTTTTCAACAATCCTTTTTTGATAACAATTATTTGTTCTATTTTCGCACCCACCTTAAAATGGATATTACTACAACGGGGATTTTTAGATTGTAGATTGTGGATGTTGATTTCGAAGTTTTATTTAGAATTAATTGAATTGTGTTTTGTTTCATGAAATAATGAATTATTAACGGTGTTGAAGAATAGTATTTATATAGTGCTTTTATTTTTTGTTTTTTCTTGCGCTGATAAGGTTAGCCAAGATGGTAAACTTATTTTAACCTCTCCGCCTGCCTTTGAAAACCAAATTGATGAGTCGTCTAAGAAATTAGATATTTACGAATATGTGTCTTGGGTGAAGCAGCAAAACGGACTCACCTTTGATGAGAGCGAAAATGAAGCATCGCGAGTGAGCATTACTTATAGACCATTAGTTTTAGAATCTGCATTAAGTGTTAATGGTGATTCTTCAAAATTGAAAGGAGCAATTGAAGCTAAAAAGGATTATCTCTGTTTTACCGTAGAATGTCTGAATAAAATTCCTTCTGCTTCTAATTTAAAGGAAAAGAAAGAAACTTTATTAAAAGAGATTAAAGGGAATTTACATATTATCAAAAATGAAGCAGATACGGTTTCCAATTATGTAATTGAAGAATTTCCTTCTTCAATTATGAATCAGCCCGATCAAATTTTAATACTCGTACCTAAAAACAATATCAATACAGGAATCAGATTAGACTTAAGATCTCATGGCTTAGGTATTAATGATTTGAGAATAAGTATTCCAAAAAAACAATTCGACATTTTTCCACAAATAAAATTATAGATGATGTTAGCGTATTTAAGAAAACACAAAAGAGCAGTTTCATTTGCCTTACTTCTAATTATCACCCAGGGTATTTTTTCTGAATCTGCAATGGCATTGACTTCAGGGCCGTCGCAACCCGAGACTCAGCAATTTGCTCCTGCAGGAATGGATAATTTGGTAGATCCATTCACCGGTGATTTTAGCTATAATATTCCGTTGATGGATGTTGGCGGATATCCAATCAATTTAAATTACGCGTCGGGAATTACGCCAGATGCCGAAGCTAGTTGGGTTGGCTTAGGATGGAATGTTAACGTAGGCGCTATTAACAGAAGTATGCGTGGTTTGCCTGATGATTTTCAAGGTGATGAGGTAACAAAAGAATACAACACAAAACCCAATCAAACATTTGGAGTGAATGGAAAAATAACCATGGAGTTTTATGGAGCAAAGTTGGATAAATTACTAAAGGCATTGAAATCGAAAAAATTAAGTGCAACAGGAAGTATAGATTTATCTTATAACACTTACAATGGTTTTGCTTTAAAAGTAGGGGTTAGTCCAAGTGTAAATGCGGGTTCTAATACAAAAAGTAAATTCACTGCAAACTTAGGAATCAATGCTTCTTTAGGTTCAGAAAGTGGTTTGGAATTAACTCCTTCGGTAGGGTTAAGTCATAAGCAAGCGGAAGGTGATCAAGAAACAACATTGAGTTCGAATATTAGTTTTCCTTTTAATACACGTGAAGGCTTGAAAGGAATGACCTTGTCTGCATCGGCAACTAATACAAAAGGTATTGAAAAAAATGCAGCCGGTGATGTAACCAATAGTGGTAATAGTTTTGGTGTTAGTGGTAATGCTTTTCAAGGTTTTGCGGGAACAACCTATACTCCATCTATTGAGCACAACACTTATAATGTTAATGCTTCTTTAAATATTGATTTTGCTGCCGGTAGCACACCTGCATTTGATGGTTTTCCTGTTGGTTTTGGAGGATATTATTCAGGTGAGTTTTTAAAAGATGTAGCTCGAACTTTGCCAGCTTATGGATATATGTATTCAGGTATGTCTACATCTGATGATAGATTGTTGGATTTTAATCGTGAAAAAGATGGATCGTTCAATGAGTTTACTACCAATTTAGCGGTAACGAATTTCACTTATGATGTTTTTCAGGTGAGTGGGCAAGGTGTAGGTGGTGCTTATAGATTGTATAGAGGCGACATGGGGTCTGTTTACGACCCAATTACTTCTAGTCAGGGTTATACTCCAGGGTTAGGTTTTGAGCTTGGAGCTGGTGCTCCTCCATCAGGTAAGTTAGGTGTCGACGCTTCCTTTAACTATTCACAGTCTTTTTCAGGACCATGGCCTTCATATGAAAACAGTATCAAAAAATTTAAAAATGAAAGCCGTACTTCTTTTCAAAATCCAAAAAAAGAGATGGCATATTTTAAGAGAGTAGGAGAGATTTCAGCTGAGACCGATCCAAACTTTGTTAATAATATTCAGAGAGGAAGCAATGCTGTTAGAGTGGGTATTGCGAAGAGCAATTATTTTGTTGGTGACGGCGAATTGAATAATACATATGTTGATCAAAATTTTGTTAGTGCTCCAATTCCTTCAGCTAATGAAAGAGCAGAAAGAAGAGAGCGTTCCACTTCTTTTCTTACGCTTACAGCAAAAGAAGCAGATAAGGTTAACATCTTGCCGATATTAAATCATAAGTACAACGATTTTACTTGGAATAATAAAACAGCAGATTTTAGAAGTCCGAATGCATCTGCTACCGATGCAGGCTATTCTTCAACTGTTATCGGAAGAGAAGAAGGTGGTCGAAAGGGGCATCATATTTCCGAGGTGAGAGTTACAGATAATTCTGGTGCTAGATATGTTTATGGCATCCCTGCCTACAATACCTATCAAGAAGAAGTAACTTTTTCGGTTAATGCAGGAGGGCAATCAAATGTACAAACAGGCTTAATTGACTATGAAAAAAATGTAGACGACACTAAAGACAACGCTAAAGGATTAGATAATTACTACAACAAAGTAGTAACACCAGGTTATGCGCATTCTTATTTATTAACTACCGTTCTGTCGGCAGATTATGTTGATAGAGACAATATTCCAGGCCCATCAGATGGAGATTTAGGAACCTATACTAAATTCAATTACGTAAGGGTGATGGAGAAATTTAAGTGGAGAACTCCTTTTTCGCTTAAAGGTGGTGAAGGAAGTTATTCTCAAGGTATGATTTCTAAAGATTCAGATGATAAGGCAAATTATGTTTACGGCGAAAAAGAAGTTTGGTATTTACATTCCATTGAAACAAGAACTCATGTTGCCGAATTTCATTTGAAAGATAGAGAAGATGCTAGAGGTGTTGTAGATAGACATGGAAAAATCGGTAGTGAAAAACAAAAATGTATTGATAAAATTGTTTTGTATTCAAAACCCGATAAGTTGAACAGTGCCGCTGAACCAATTAAAACTGTTCATTTTGATTACGATTATTCTTTGTGTCCAAATACTCCAAATAGTGAAGGTGGTGCCAACCATGGAAAACTTACATTGAAAAAAGTTTGGTTTACTTATGGTAATTCTCAAAAAGGAGTTTTAAATCCATACATATTTAATTACGCTGATCAGAATTTTGACGGACAGATGGATGCCGAATTGAATCCTACTTATGACTTTAAGAATTATGATAGATGGGGGAATTATAAAAAAGACAATACATCTGGTCTTTCAAATGCAGAATTTCCATATTCAACTCAAGATAAAGATGAAGCTGACAAAAATTCAGCGGTCTATGCTTTAAGCGGAATTCAAACACCAACAGGGGGGAATCTTAGAGTTTATTATGAATCTGATGACTATGCCTATGTGCAAAATAGAAGAGCAATGAGAATGTTTAATGTATTAGGCTGTTCACATGATGTTCTTAATAATAATGGAAATAGTGAGTTGTTCGATTTTGGTGGTCAGAAACCATATTTAACTATTGATTTAGTAGACGGTTTTAAACCTTCAGGAGATAAAAACTTAGATTTCAGAGATAAATATCTATCGGGTATAGAAGTTATGTTTTATAAATTTCTTACTACTGTTTTGGTAGATCAAAACAGGAAAGAATTCATTTCTGGATATGCTAGAATTAACAAGGATCAGTCTTATGTGATAGGTACTCCCGATGCAAATGGATATTATCATAAGGCTAAAATTAAATTAGAATATGAAAACGCTGGAGGATTGGCAGGAGATGTAAATCCAGTAACCAAAGCAGGTTGGATGTTTGCGCGCATGAGAATGAGTCGTGAGTTAATGGGAAGTGCCGATGCTACAGATGGTGGATTAGAGCAAGTACTTAGATCATTACTTTCTAGTTTAGAGGCGGTAACAAGATTATTCACTGGCTTTTCAGGTAAAATGCTTGCCGAAGGAAATTCAAAAGTATTTCAACCAAGCAAGTCTTTCGTTAGGTTGAATGAACCCGATAAAATTAAAGTGGGTGGAGGCCATAGAGTTAAAGCTGTTGTGATGGTAGACAACTGGGGATTGATGAAATCTCAAAAAGAGTTGTCACAAAGCATCAATACAAAACAAACTTCTTTTTACGGACAAAAATACGATTACACTTTTAAAGAAAACGGAAAAATAATTAGTGCTGGTGTGGCTTCCTATGAACCATCTATGGGTGGTGAAGAGAATCCGTTTAAAATGCCTGTCCCTCAAAAAGAAAAGGTGCCGCTGGCACCCGATAAAGAGTTTTATTTAGAAGAACCTTTTGGAGAGTCTTTCTTTCCTGCGCCTTCTGTTGGTTACAGAAAGGTTGTGGTAACACCTATTAAAGTGGTGGGCGAATATGTTAATGTAAATAATTTGCCAGGCAACGGAACAGGTTTCGTAGAGCATGAGTTTTATACTGCTCTTGAATTCCCAACTATTACAAGACAAACTAAGGTTGATATTAAAAGACATAAACCTAATATGTTGCTCAAATTTATGAAGTTCGATTCTCGTGATTTACTTACTTGTACACAAGGGTATTATGTAGAGTTAAACGATATGCATGGTAAACAAAAATCAAATCGTGTTTATCCCGAATTAACTGCTGCTGCTTTGTCTTCGGGTACTTTGCCAACTCCTATTTCTGAAGTAGAATATACTTATAAAACAAATTCAGATGGTTCGTTAAGTAATAAAGTAACTTATGTAAATCCTGATTTGAGTATTGATAGAACTGGAAATAAGGAAATGGGGGTTGATGAAGATATGGTAGAAGACCAACGTTACTTTGAAAGTACAACATTGGGTGGTGGTTTACAATTTAACTTGAAGTATGTTCAGGCGGCTGTTGTACCGTTGTTTATTCCTACAGCTTTTCCCGATTTCAATAGCGAACAAACACGTTTTCGTTCAGTGGTAATTACCAAAGTGGTAAATAAATATTCTATTTTGGAAACAACTACGGCTAGAGACAATGGCGCTGCTATTACAACTAAAAATTTAGCTTACGATGCTAAAACCGGACAGGTATTATTAACAGAAACACAAAATGAGTTTCACGATCCTATCTATAGTTTCACATACCCAGGGCACTGGTCTTATGAAAGAATGGGATTGGCTGCAGCCAATGAAGGTTTGGCTTTTGGTTCTTTGTCTTCTGTGTTGTCATCATTAAAAGATGGAGACGAGGTATTAATTAATTCATCTGATAAAGTAGTTTATGTTGTTGATAATAATGGTGTGAAATCATTAATTAATAAAAAGGGTGACGCGGTTACTTTGAGTGCAAATTCAAAACTACGCGTTATTCGTTCGGGTGCCCGAAACAGCGCAACTACGCCTGTAGGTTCTATTGTAACATTAGAAAGTCCAATTAAAGCAGGTAATACAAGTTTGGTATTTAATAAAGTATTAAATGCAGGGGTGAACGAATACAAAGAAGATTGGCAGCGTTTCTGTAACTGTCCCGATTTTGAAAACGACCCTAACAAAACAAAGAATCCTTTTATGTTGGGAAGAAGAGGGAATATTCGTCCGTTGCGTAACTGGACTTATTTAACCAATAGAACACAAACGTTAACCAACAACAATTTAAGTGTTCGTAACGATGGTATTTTTGCAGATTTCGTTCCTTTTTGGGCCTACAATACAGTAAGTGGTAAATCATATTTGTATCCACTTCCAACGCTATCTAGCACCAAATGGCAATTCATCACCCAAATTGAAAAATACAATACAGTGGGAATGGCTATAGAAGAGCAAGATGCATTGCATCGTTTCTCAACTGCTTTGTATGGTTATGGCAGAAACTTACAATCTGCAGGGTCTAACAATTCACAATATCGAGAAACAGGTTTCGACGGTTTTGAAGATTATGATTTTGGTGATTGCGAAGACGATCACATGAGCTGGAGAACATTTAAAACAAATGTTACCAATACTGAGTCGCATACAGGTAAAAAATCAATTAAAGTTTCACAAAATCAAAGCTTGAAAATTAACAAGGTGATTATTCCTTGTGATATTGATAGCGTAATGACAAATCAATAATTATATATGAAAAAGATAATATTTTTTATAGCATTTCTTATTCCGGTTTTAGGTTTTTCTCAGGACTTGAATAATGGTTTGGTGGCTAAGTTTCTGTTTAATGGAAATTTGGCTGATTCAAGTGTAAATCAAAACAATTTGTTGGCCAATGGGGTAGCTCTCTATACTATAGATCATTTAGGTAAGTCAAATAATGCACTTTCAATAATGGACATGAATGGTTTTTATTTGTACACTGAAAATGCTAACAGTGCATATAATTTCACCAATCAGTATTCAATTGGTTTTTGGATAAAAAATCTTGATGGCAATGCGTTTATGTTGGGTGATGTTTTATTTCATGGAGATCCATTTGGAGGGGCTAAACAATATAGTGTATCATATCAAGATTACGGATTTTTAACAGCTGGACGCAGTGGCAATAATCAAATAGGCGTTTATGATTATACTCATTTTGTTTTTGTTTATGATAATACAACAATGAAAGTATATGTTAATGGAGTTTTAGATGAGCAGTTTACTGTCGCGGCCCTCACAAATATTGGCGATTATCCGCTGGTTATAGCAAAATTCAATAATTTGAGTTGGCAAAATTCATATAAAAATAGTGCCGCCTTAGATGATATTTATGTGTACAACCGAACTTTAACAGCAGGTGAGGTTGCTTTGTTATATGGTAAGCAAATTACCGGGGTAGATGAAAACGTAAACCTTACGGAAGATACTCTTTTTCCTAATCCAGCCACAGGTACTGTGCTAGTAAAAGGAGGGTTTAAAAAAATTGAGGTTTTGGACGCACTTGGAAATAAAATGAAATTAGATTTTAATATTGATTCTTTTAATGTCGATGACTTGGCCGCAGGTACATATATAGTTAGGATTACTGATTTAAACAATAATGTTGTAGTTAAGAAATTGATTCGCAAGTAAATAAGATATCGTGAAAAATATAAGTATTATGCTTAAGTATAGAAAAATGAATAAGAGTTTATTGTGTATCCTTTTAATGCTTACCATCCCGTTGCAGCTTTTATTAGCTCAAGTCGTAGATGTGCAACCTAAAATTCGTTTTGAACAAGGTCAGCAAGTTTACGATTTAACACACCTTGGTCTTAATAGCCCTTTTCAGGTAAGTATGAAAGTAGACTTTAATTTAACGGATTGTCCAAATGCAACTAGTTTTAAGGCCGAAGTTACTTTTCCAAATATGATTATTACAGCTAAAGCCTCAATTGGAGGGTTGGCAGTAGGGTATGCTTCGCTTGCTCATGATCCTAATAATTTCAATAAATTAATAATTACTTTCACACCGCCGCAAAATGAATTGCCTATTAGTGCACCCGCATTTGCGATCCAAAATTTATTTACGCAGAGCGAAGGTTGTCAAAATGAGAGTGGACAAGTTTCAGCCAATTTATATATGTGTGATCCATTAACTGCGGTTTCATCATCAACGATAGATATTAAAGTTTTAAATATAAATAATTTAACAATTACAGAACAACGAGCTTACAGTAATTTCTCTTCATATTGTGTCACTGAATCTCCTTTAAAAAGACTTATTACTGTTTCTAAAAGTAATTCTCAACTACTGTTACCAGCATTTAGTGTAGAATATGATTATGATAGTCATCTAAAATGTGTTGCTATTACACAAGTGGATGGTAATTCACCTTATTTTAATTTGAAAAATATTCCTGCAGCTGACATTATTGATGATATTC
>ENA-UPTJ01001330-UPTJ01001330.1-marine-metagenome-genome-assembly--contig:-NODE-1330-length-13393-cov-4.278827_pt1 | contig 13393 bp, 8 predicted proteins | sample MGYA00238168_ERZ767080 | MGnify/ENA primary metagenome ERZ767080 (study PRJEB28935, sample SAMN06266237) | marine metagenome | isolation source: Columbia River Estuary | place: USA:Columbia River Estuary... | reverse complement strand
GGATGCGGCAAAATTCAAGGTGTCGGCACTTAACCGTTTTTGAGCCAATTCGAAAGAGAAACGTGTACGGGTGGAATTTTCATAAAACAGATTCACAATCGTAACGTCTCTTAACGAGGGTACTTTCTTTACTGGGCGCTGCAAGACCTCCTTGAATTGTTCAGCCGTTGATAGAATGAGGGAAATGTCGGAGGGGGTCAGCTCTTTGATGCCCAACAGGTGGCGGGTAGATAGTTGCATCAAAGGACGAAATTAGGAAAAATCAGGATTCAAGTAAAACCAAGGTTTGACCACCCCCCTCGGCGGAAAGGAGTTTGAGTTTCTGGCTGCGCTGGGTTGAAACGGTAAGTGCCACGTAATCAGCCTGTATGGGGAATTGACGGTGTTCCTTACGATCGGCCAAAACAAGTAGCTCAACCCGACCCGGACGACCATAATCCAAAAGAACATCCAAGGCCGCTTTGATGGTCCGTCCGGTAAAAAGCACATCATCGATCAGGATAACGGTCTTGTCTTCAATCGAAAATGGGATGTTCATGCGATCCGGCGCTAAAATGGAGGTACGGAAATCATCCCGATAAAAGGTGATATCCAAAAGGCCCATTTCCAAGTCTTGCAAACCAGACTCCTTTCGAAGTTGACGAACCAGGTCCCAACCCAATACAACCCCACCCTGTTGAATGCCCACCAAAACGGTATTATTCAGATTGGGATGTCGCTCTAAAAGTGCGATTGCCAATTGTTGAACAGCTTTCGCGTAGGCCGTGGTATCTAAAATGGGTTGCATACTAGAAACAAATCGATTTCAAGTTACGCTTCTTGGTGGAAGGGATACGAATAATTGGTAGGCGGATTGAAGGTTTCTTTAATGGTACGGGGACTCAGCCAACGCAGCAGATTCAACATCGACCCCGCCTTGTCGTTGGTTCCACTGGCTCGTGCACCTCCAAAAGGCTGTTGCCCTACCACTGCACCCGTGGGTTTGTCGTTGATGTAAAAATTACCGGCTGCATGACGTAACCGAGTGGTTGCTCGATCGATCGCGCCACGATCTTGAGATAAGATTGAGCCCGTTAAAGCATAAGGCGAGGTATTGTCGACCAGATCCATTGCTTTTTCAAATTGTCCGGCGGGATAGACATAAATTGTCAACACCGGGCCAAAGATCTCCTCACACATGGTCAACGAACGTGGATTTTTCGTTTCAATTACAGTGGGCTGAATAAAATAACCATTTTTCTTATCGCATTTACCCCCCACCAAAATCTGACATTTGGGATCTTTCTTGGCAGCATCAATGTATCGTTTGATGTTGTCAAAACTCTTCTCATCGATAACCGCATTGATGAAATTGCGAAAATCCTCTACCGATCCCATTTGAAAACTCTTCACACCTTCTGTCAATTTCTTTTTGACGGCCTCTGCTATGTTGGAAGGAATATAGGCTCGGGAGGCGGCGGAACATTTTTGCCCCTGGTATTCAAAAGCACCCCGCAATAAGGCTGTGGCCACCACATCCGGATTCGCTGAAGCATGTGCCAAAACGAAATCCTTCCCACCCGTTTCACCGACGATGCGCGGATAGGATTTATAAAGAGACATATTCTTGCCAATCGTCTCCCACATATTATTGAAAACACCCGTCGATCCGGTAAAGTGAACACCGGCAAAATCCCGATGATTGAAACAGACTCCGCCCACCGTAGGGCCACTCACATAAATCAGATTGATCACCCCATCGGGCAATCCTGCCTCTTTTAAAATCCGCATAAATAATTGAGCGGAATAAATTTGGGTATAGGCACACTTCCATACGACCACATTGCCACAGAGTGCTGCCGATGTTGGCAAATTGCCCCCAATGGCAGTAAAATTGAATGGGGTGATGGCCAGCACAAACCCTTCCAGCGGACGATACTCCAATCGGTTGTGCATACCGGGGCCGCTGATCGGTTGTTGTTTGTAGATCTCCGATAGGAAATGAACATTGAAACGTAGAAAATCAATCAACTCACAAGCCGCATCGATCTCAGCCTGAAAGGCGTTTTTGCTCTGACCCAACATGGTCGCGGCATTGATGTATGGGCGATACTTAGTAGCCAAGAGATCGGCCGCTTTCAAAAAGATGTGTGCGCGTTGTTCCCAAGACATATTCGACCAGGCCGAACGCGCCTCCAAGGCTGCGTCAATCGCTTGTTTCACATGTTTTTCCTCCCCCATGTGAAATTGTCCCAGGATATGTGCGTGCTCGTGTGGGGGACGTATGTCGGCCTTTTTCCCGGTTCGCACTTCCTTGGAACCAATGTACATGGGAATGTCCATCGTGGTGGACTTCAACTCCTTGAGCGCCTTTTTTAGGGCCATTTTTTCTGCACTACCGGGTGCATAATTCAATACCGGCTCATTCGTGGGCAAGGGATAATAAAAGGTTCCGATTGACATGTGATTCGCTTGTTAAGCGAAGATAGGAACACGTACTCATTTCATGGCGATCAGGCGACTACGATGGAGCAGATCCCCGCGCTCAGAATCCTGTATGATCAAATAATAGGTGCCTTTGGAAAGTGGTCGGTTGAACGTCAACACCTGGGGGCCCTCACCGGTATGAAAATCCCATTGCTGAACACGAACACCCAGTTCATTGATCATCACAACCCGCAGGGTCCTTCGAACCCTACCCCCATCATCTCGAATCGTAATGTGATCCTTAACCCACGTTGGGTAAACCTCAAAGCCTGGCCGATTTTTTTTACAGGTTCTGAACAGTCGATCGTCACTGAAATACTGAGTCCCTTTGTGGCTATTCGCCATGATCCGATAGATTGCCTGATTCATTTGAGGATCAATCTGATTGTCGGTATAAGGGTACCAATAAGCATTGCCACCCAGTGTTTGGATCGTCTGAAAATGAATGCCGTCGTAGCTGCGCTGGATCTCAAAAGAGGAAACATCCATTTCATCGGAAGTAGACCAAGTTAGCACGGGTTTGCATGCTGCGTTGGCGTGCACTTTGAGGTCCATCCATTCAGAAGCAAGAACCGAGATGATGAAAGAACGGATCTCAATGGCAAAGACCAAATGAGCATCGTTGGATCCATTGGATTTAACCGCATCAAAAATGGGAAGACCTTGATAAGGCGCGTAGATAGGATTTCTTCCTACAAACCGTGTATTATGGGTTGTTTCTAAGCTATGGGTCGTCGTTCCCACATACAAAACGAATTTCGTGCTGTCGTAATACATGTGATTACTTCCCCATGGAACACCTGTTTTACCCAAATAATCATTGGCCGATCCGCCAATATAGGATAGGTAATACTTGGTCTCCAGCTGTTGATCGCAGATCAGGAACATCATGTCCTGCCCGCCCCCATTGGTTGGGCTATACAAGGTGCCAGCGTTGTAATTATTAACGAGTAAGTTGGTCGAAGTTGTAGTTCCGAAACTCATCAACACAATTCGCCCGCCCAGAATGATCGGCCTTACGGCTACCAAAATGTCGGTTCCGCTTCCACCTACATAACTTGCTTTGTAGCCGCCCCCGTTGTTGTTGAATCGAGCTATGAATGCTTCCGTACCTCCGCCGTTTACAGCCTGAAAAGGGGTACCCGTACCCAGCGGGAAACCGGTGCTGGATGTAGTTTGTCCGACTACAATGGAAATCGAATCACCTAAACAGGTAATCCCCCAAGCATTATCGGTATTGTTTCCCCCGAATTTTTCGATGTATTGGAAAATGGCCTGCCCTTCTCGAACATCGATCCGACCAAATAAAGCATCGGTTCGTGTGTTGTTGTTGTGGGTAATGCTTGAATTGACCTCAGCGATTGATTTGGTGTAACCGACAAATAGGATCGATCCAGTAGATAAAACTTGGAAATCATTGATTTGATCTACATCACTTCCGCCTACGTAGGTTCCAAAACTTAATTGATTATAGTTATAAAATCGTCCGATCCATGCTTCATTGCTTCCGCCAAAAGTTGCATCGGCTGCGCCCAATAAATAATTCTGCGGGCTTACGATTGGCAATGCGGCAGAAACCTGCAAGGAGATCACAAAAGCATCGGCACCCGTTGCACGCACCGTATAGGCATAATCGGTGCCGGAAGCTCCCAAAAAGCTTGAATAAACAATCCGATTCAAAGAATCATTCAGCACGGTTATGAATCCATCGATGCTGCCTCCATAGCTATTGTCCCAAGCATTGCCTGTAACCGGGAAAGCACTGGACGCCGTATATCCGGTCACAAAAACGGCCGTATCATAAACGGCCAGCCCAATGGCAATATCAGATCCAGTTCCGCCTAAATAGGTGGCGTATTTAACCGTTTGACCATCGGGTGTCAAGGCATAGATAAAAGCGTCGGGATTGGAAGAAAAGGTACCATCGTAGGCGCCACTCAAGGAAGCGGCATAAACAGTAGAAACTTGCAAGTTTGCAGCACCGGCACAATAGATTAATTCACTAACCGGATTCTTTTCTATTGCGTACAAATATTCATCGAAGCTTGCACTCGCCCCATCGAAAAAGATGCCCCAAATTAGATCTGGATCAATCACCAACGGCTGGCTCAGATCGTAGGTGTCCTTGATCTGAAATTCGACGGCATCGGTTCCTTTCAGTTGGAATCGAACGTCGACAGCCTTTTTGCCACTCGGTAGAACAGAATAGCTTTCGGGCAGATTCATGTCATAATGCCCATTACCCAGACCCACGCGAAGCGCCCCATTTTCGGTTAATGCCAGATCGGAATTTCCTTCAAAACGCATCTGAATTTTACCGGGGTCAGCACCTGGCCAAAGGATCCAGTCGAACTCTAAATGACCTTGCTGTTGGCTATACAGACGGATATCAATTCCGGGATATACATTTTTCAGAACCCATTCCCCGTAACTGGGAACGGCATTACTTCTTCCAACTGTATGAAGATAGTTACGGCGAGTTTCAAAGGGATGTTTTTGTTCCAATTCAGAAAACGGGGAACTTCCTTCAAATACCAGATCAAAAAAGCGATACTTCATCTCACTGGGTCCGGCTATGAATCGCGCTCCGTCCACATTCGGTGTATGGCTTTCAGCTTCAATGGTCTCTAGGATGATGACCCGTAGCCGGTCATGTTGTATGAAAACAAAAGAACGATCGGTGGTAAAATATCCGAGAACGGAAGTAGGCAGTCCTTCTTGCCCGGAATTGGGTATGATCTGAAACTTGCGACTACTGGCTCGAATCGTTTGCTCAACTTGATTGCGCAAAGAGGCCTCGATCGTTGTTTTTACTCGAGTAGGTGGCTGAGCACGAAGTGACCATTGAAGTATGATCAGCAACAATATCATGAACAAACGAATCCAAGAGGATCGCTCCAATAAAAACAAATCCCGATTGGGAGAGCTAGGGTCTTGTATGTTTTTAAGGTTCATAAATGGGTTAGATGCTGGATCACATGAAAGTAACTCCAACCCGATCCGAAAAAAACCGACCCCATCCTGTAATCGACTGAGTTTCGTTAGGCAATTGGAATTCAATAAAAACCGCTTTTGAATACCCTAACCCATACTGTTGATTTTCAAATAAATAGACGAGCATCATTCTACCGACAAGCCGGATAGATTTATACAAATGGTAGTAATACGACTAGGGCTACCGTAAAGATTCATCGTGTAATCGGAAAAAAAGGGAGGGGCAACCGTAATTCGTGTAGGGTTGAGTAATCAGGACTCTGCTTCTTTTTCGCTCATCAAGAAGGCCTTGATGAAACCATCCAGTTCACCGTCCATAACAGGTTGTATGTTTCCGGTCTCGAAATCGGTCCGGTGATCTTTGATCATTTTGTAGGGATGAAAAACATACGAGCGGATCTGGCTCCCCCACTCGATCTTTTTCTTTTTGGAATTTGTCGCATCCTTCAGTTCATTGCGCTTGCGCAATTCTTCCTCGTACAACCGGCTTTTCAACATTTGCATAGCCTTCTCGCGGTTGCCCAATTGGGTTCGTTCGGTTTGGCAAACCACCACCATGCCAGAGGGTAAGTGGGTCAGTTGAACCTTGGTCTCTACTTTGTTTACGTTCTGTCCACCCGCACCCCCACTGCGGGAAGTTTCCATTTTTACATCGGCATCTCTGATCTCAATGTTGATCGTGTCATCGACCAATGGATAGACAAAGACTGAGGAAAAGGAGGTATGTCGTCGTGCATTGCTATCAAAAGGCGAAACGCGTACCAACCGATGCACGCCGCTTTCTCCTTTTAGAAATCCGTAGGCAAAAGGACCGTCAAATTGCAACGTGGCCGTCTTGATACCTGCCCCATCTCCCCATACCCAATCCAATTCGGTGACTTTCCATCCCTGGCGTTCCCCATACATCCGGTACATCCGGGCAAGCATTTCTGACCAATCCTGGCTTTCCGTACCACCTGCCCCGGAATTGATCTGTAAGACCGCCGGTAGTTCATCTTCCGGCTCGTTGAGGGTGGCCTTGAACTCCGCATCATCTATCTGATTCACGGCCTTATCGAATGCCTCCAGTGTTTCTGTTTCGGTAGCATCGCCGGCTTTCCAGAATTCAAACAGCACGGCAAAATCTTCCACGGCCGTTTCGGTCGATTCAAACAGATTTACCCAGTATTCGTTAAGCTTGATGTTCTTGAGAATCTCGGTGGCACGCTTGTTGTCGTCCCAAAAACCGGGACTCAGCGAAAGCTGCTTGTCTTGTGCGATTTTATATAGTCGGTTCTCGACGTCAAAGAAACCTCCTTATCCCGGTAACGCGGGACCGCATATCCTGTAATTTCTCGATTGTCATGGTGCGAAGATAACCGTTGTAAGGTAAAAAATGCTACAAGCCGATAAGCCGGATTCGGTCGAGGACCATCATTTATCTGTTCCGAAGGTTACCCAACGGAATCGAGCTGCCTACCCTGTACCTCGGGCGAGCCGCCCTCAAACGGTACTATACATGGCATTTCAGCATGCAAGGTTTACCCAAGATCCCGGTCACCCGCGACCCCCGTAGGCTCTTACCCTACGTTTTCACCTTTGCCGTTCGGTTGCCCGACCGGTAGTTATTTTCTGTGGCACTGGCTGTTTCCGCTTGCGCGGAACCCGGCTATTCACCGGTACATCGCTCTATGCTGTCCGGACTTTCCTACCCCACTGGAAGCGCGGGATCGATGGTCTGGCTTGTAGCGGGACAAAAATACGAAATCCCCCTGGCGGATCTGAAATGGACTTATTGGCCCAACCGGCTGTGCCGGTATCCATACAGGAAATAGATCAATAATCCCCCACCCATCCAGAATAAAAACCAGATCCAACTGATGGCGGGGATCTCGATCATCAGGTACATACACGACATCACGCCCATGATCGGTATGAAAGAATATCGACGCATGAAGGTCAGCACACTCAGGATCGACCCGATCAAGATATAGAGCAAAAACAACCCCTGTACCAACGTAATGCTACCTGATTCACCCGCACTGATCAAACTGGATATCTCCGTCAATCGTGCGCGGAATAAATAAATCAACAAAACAAAGAGGGCTGGAATTAACCACTGGCCGTTGATGTAGGGTAAAGAGAATTTTCCGGGCTCAGCTTTACGCGGGGGTAAGAAGAGTACACCCGCTGAAACAAGTACAAACGCAAATAAAGTGCCGATGCTTGTTAAATCAGTGACCAGTCCGCTACGAATCAGCATGGCGCCAATACCGATGAAAACACCGGTCACGATGGTTGCAAATCCGGGTGTTTGATATTTAGGATGTACTTGCTGGAATTTCTTGGGTAATAAACCATCTCGACTCATGCTCATCCAGATCCGAGGCTGACCGATCTGAAATACCAACAATACGGAAGTAGTGGCGATGATGGCACTGACCGAAACGATCTTCTCGATCCAAGGCGCACGGTTTTCGAACACAAATGCCAGCGGATCGTTCACTCCCTCAAAACGTTGATAGCTTTCCATGCCGGTTAACACCAAGGTGATCAGAATGTACAAGACGGTACAGATCAACAGGGAATAGATCATTCCACGTGGCATATCCCTTTTGGGATCCTTACACTCTTCTGCGGTGGTGGAGATCGCATCAAATCCGATGTAGGCATAGAAAACAGCCGAAACCCCTTTCAAAACTCCTTCAAAACCATTGGGCAGAAATGGTTGCCAATTATTGGTGTCGACAAAAAAAGCACCGGCAACGATCACAAAAATGATCACCCCGATCTTAAATAATACCATCGCGTTGGCCGATTGTTTACTCTCCTTGATTCCAATGTAGGAAAGCCAGGTGACCAACAAAACAATACAGAGTGCAGGAAGATTAAAGAAGATCTTATAACCCATCAACATCGGAGCCTGTTCGAAGGCCTCTACGGCATATCGGTAACTCGCCAATTTGGCGGGATCGACAATTGAGGCAGAATTCGCTAAAGCCTTTACAGATTCTGAATAGGCAGATGTGGCGGTCTCCGGATCAATCAATAACCATCCAGGAAGATGAATGTGAAAAATGTTCACCAGTAAATTGTTGAAATAACCACTCCAAGAAATCGCTACGACCATATTTCCGATGGCATATTCGAGGATCAAGGCCCAACCGATGATCCAGGCGATCAACTCGCCAAACGTAACATAGGAGTAAGTGTAAGCGCTGCCAGCCACTGGCACCCGACTGGCAAACTCGGCATAGCAAAGGGCCGAGAACCCGCAAGTAATGGCCGTGAGGACAAACAGAACGGTAATACCGGGGCCACCCTGAAAGGCGGCACCTCCGATGGTTGAAAAAATACCGGCACCAATAACCGCAGCAATACCCAAAAAGGTCAGATCCCGAACACCCAGGATGCGCTGCAATCCCTGACCGGTTCGTTGCTGCTCATCGTATTGGGCTTGAATGGATTCAATGGATTTTTTTCGAAATAGCTTTGATAACATGAAAGGCTTTTTTTAGTGTTCCCGCTGGATCAAATAATGAGCCAGGTCGATCAGTGGTTGCTTCCGTACAGACAAAACGGCTATGTCATCGAGTGCCGACATGGCTTCATTCAAGAATCTTTTTTTAAGCTCCAAGGCCCAGGCATCTACCCCGGTTTTCCGAAAGACTCCCAGAATACGCGCTACTTTATCGGCCGGATTTTCTTGCATCAATTGCATGAGCTCGGCTTTGGTGGACGGATCAGCCACCTCCAGGGCATGAATCAATAGAAAAGTCTTTTTATTAGCCAGGATATCCCCGCCCACTTGTTTGCCAAATTTTTCCGGATCGCCGAATGCATCGAGGTAATCGTCCTGAACCTGAAAAGCCAAGCCCAGTTTTCGACCAAACTCGTACAGGCGCTCCTGATTTCGTTGAGTAGCACCACCAAGCATGGAGCCCAATTGCAAACTGGCTGCCAACAAAACGGATGTCTTTAGTTCGATCATCCGCAAATATTCGTCAATCGCAACCTGATCACGATTTTCAAAATCCATATCCAATTGCTGACCCTCGCAAACCTCTCGAGCCGTTTGGTTGAACAGATGCAGAACCTCCGACTGATGCTTAGTCGAAATACGACTCACGTACTCGTAGGCCTTTATGAGCATTACATCCCCGGAAAGCAGGGCAGTATTCATGCCAAACTTGGTGTGCACAGTTGGAAGTCCCCGACGCAGAGGAGCTTGATCCATGATGTCGTCGTGGATCAGCGTGAAATTATGAAACAGCTCTACCGCAGTAGCCAGCTGCCAGGTGTCTTCATTTAGTTCATCGAATAGTTCATGGCCCATCAGGCAAAGAACCGGACGAACCCGCTTGCCACCCAGTTTTAAAAAATAACGATTGGGGCCATACAAGGTATCGGGCGTTGTCGGAAAATGGTCCGTTTCAAAACGCGTTGAAAATGACAGGGATAATTCCTCAAAGGATCGCATGCGACAAATTAACCATCATTTGGTTGTTTTTGGCTTACGCGCACTTGTTTTTTTCGGAGATACCTGCTGGTCGGAAACCCATTCGTAATCCAATTGACGTTTGACCAGATTTGCGGATACAACCCGAATGCGGATTTTGTCTCCCATACTGAAGCGGATTCCCGTACGCATACCCTGTAAACAGTAGTCTGATTCGAGGTGGCGAAAATCATCCCATTCATACAAGGACTGTGCCGATACCAACCCCTCGCATTTATGCTCAACGGTTTCCACCCAGAACCCAAAACTGGCCACCCCACTGATCACGCCCTCGAACTCATGACCCAGGAACTGTTGCATGTACCGAACCTGTAGGTATTTATTGGCCGCTCGTTCCGCTTCCATGGCTGCCCGCTCTCGGTCGCTGCAATGGATGCATTTATCGGCCATCTTTTTATCGATTTGTGCCTTTTTATTAAGCACCTCAAAAAGTTGTCGATGCACCAGCACATCGGGATAGCGCCGGATCGGGGAGGTAAAATGGCAATAATGCTCAAATCCCAGCCCATAGTGTCCAATGTTCTCTACCGTGTACTTGGCCTTGGCCATAGTTCGAATACCCAATTGTTCCAGCACGTGCTGCTCGGGCCTTCCTTGAACATCTTGCAATAGTTGGTTGAAGGAGTCGGTGATCGCCTCGGGTGAGGAAAGATCGAAACGATGTCCAAATTTCTTGGCAAAAGCTACAAAGGGCAATAGTTTTTCGCGATCGGGATCATCGTGTGTTCGATACGGAAAAGGCAGGGCCTTGTCTTGCACTTTGACCTTTCCCAAAAATTCGGCTACCACGCGATTGGCCAGCAGCATATATTCTTCAATGAGCTGATGCGCTTCTTTACTTTCCTTAATGGTGATCCCCAATGGCGTCCCCTGTTCATCCAATCGGAATCGTACTTCCTGGGAGGAGAAATTAATGGCTCCGTTGGCAAATCGTTGAGCACGCAATTGTCGGGCCATCCGATTCAAAACCAAAATGGAATCGGCATGTAAGCCACTCCCCTGTTCAATGATGGTTTGGACTTCCTCATAGGCGAACCGATGGTTGGAATGAATCACAGTCTTACCCAACCAAGAATGACGAACCTCGCCGCTTTCAGCATGTATCTCGAAAACGGCCGAAAAGGTGAGTTTGTCCTCCTTAGGACGTAGCGAACAAAGTTCATTGGAAATGTGCTCCGGCAACATGGGCAATACCCGATCGGGCAAATACACCGAAGTAGCTCGTTCGAATGCCTCTTCATCCAACGATGTTCCGGCCTCCAGATAATGACTTACGTCGGCAATGTGTACGCCCACCTCCATCCAAGGCCCCGTTAGTGGTTGTATGGATAAGGCGTCATCAAAATCACGCGCATCAACCGGGTCGATGGTAACCGTGAAAACGTTTCTGAAATCCCGACGCACGGCGATCTCCTCGTCCGAGATCCGATCGGAAATGCGGGCCGCCACTTCCTGGGCCTCGTCAGAAAAAGACAACGGAAATCCAGCATCCAACAGAAGATTCTTCATGGCCACCTCTTGGGTGTTCTCCTCCGTCAATACAGAAAGTACTTCGCCTACCGGACGACCTCCACCCTCTTTTTCCCAATCGATCAAACGAACCAACACCCGATCGCCTGGGACAGCCCCGTTCAGCTTGCTGCTGGGAATAAATAGATCGGGCATGGGCTTGTCGTATTCGGGCACGAAAAACACCTGACGCTTGCCCGCTTCCAGTTGTCCGATAAACTCCGTACGACGACGCTTGATTACTCGACGAATAACGCCTTGCATCCGTCGACCTCCTGCCTTAATTTGCTTGACACCGACTTCCACCGTATCGCCATGTAAGGCGGTATTGAAATCGCCCGGACGGATCAGTATATCCATATCCATGCCTTCCACACGCACATAGCCAATACCCGATCGAGTGATGTCCAAATGGCCTTTCAGCAGATTGGGAACCGACCTCACTTGCCGGGTTTGCTTAACTCGTTTATTGTTCTTTCTTCCCATGATCAATTCGCTCGAAAACGAGCCATGTAGTTTTGAATGTATGCTTGAAATAATTGTTCCCCATCGAACAGGAATCGATGCGTGTAATCGGTTATATATATCGGCAGATCTTGCATTTCTTTCTCATACGGAAACAACCGAACCGCATCTTTGGCCGTGGTCAGGATCCAGGCAGCTGGATTGTTCAGGCGTTTATACTGATTCCGGATTTCGCGGATGTCAACGATGTTGAATAAATGATGGTCTGAATACGGCAAAAACTGATAACTCGATGCATCACGTTCCATCCACTGCTTGAGTGGGATGGGATTGGCTATGCCGGTAATCAACAGAATCTCCTGTCCGATCGGTGTACGTTCCATAGAAGGTTGCAGCCAAGATCGAGGCTGCTGCAAGGCCATGGTAGTAAAGAATACTTGTTGGTGAGGCAACGAACGAAGCTCGTTTCGAATTGAATTTGCTTGATGCACAGATAGGTCATCTGGGCATTTGGTAACAACCAATACATCGGCACGTACCGCACTGCGGCGTTCATCACGCAAATCGCCCGTAGGCAGAAAATAATCGCGTGTATACAAATTATCGTATTCTGTTAACAAGATCTGCAACCCTGGACGTACCGAGCGATGCTGATGCGCATCGTCCAGTAGAATGCAACTCACATCCGGACGGTCTTGCAATAGCTGAGGAATGGCAAGCAACCGCTTTTCTCCCACCGCGATGGCCAGGTCAGGAAAACGGGTATGCAACAGCATAGCCTCATCACCCAATTCATTGACCGTTGAATCTGCTTTCGCCAGCAAATAGCCACGTGACCTGCGTTTGTACCCCCTGCTTAGCACGGCCAACTGATTGGAGGTGCCCAATAGATCGACCAAATATTGAATGAACGGAGATTTACCCGTACCACCCACCGCCAAATTCCCCACACTGATCAACGGCAATCCAAATGACACCGAGGAAAAAATGTTTCGATCGAACATCCAGTTGCGAATACGAACACCGATCCCGTACAAAACTGCGAGCGGGAATAACAAAACCCGAAAGGATCGGAGAAAAATACGGGGGAATAACATGATGATAAGTGAAGCAAAGGTAGTCAATCGAAAAATGGAGCATCAAAGCATGCATTTTCCCCAATCGGCACCTCAGGAACGGCCAAAAAAGGTACTAAAAATGGTTGTTCCGTAATTCCGCTCCCCCTGGTAACCGGGAAAACCGACATAGTTATTTCGAGGAGTATGTTCCAACACAAATCGTCCGCCCGGCATGATCAAATCGCGCTCCCAGATGATCTTAGGGAGGTCATCGATCTGGGTTAGCGCATAAGGAGGACCGGCAAAAATAAAATCGTACCGATCCGTTGTCTGGTTAAGAAATTTAAAAACATCCATCTTGATGACCTGTATGTTTTCAATCTTCAATTGCTCGGCAGTCTTA
>ENA-UPTJ01001318-UPTJ01001318.1-marine-metagenome-genome-assembly--contig:-NODE-1318-length-13465-cov-6.970694_pt1 | contig 13465 bp, 11 predicted proteins | sample MGYA00238168_ERZ767080 | MGnify/ENA primary metagenome ERZ767080 (study PRJEB28935, sample SAMN06266237) | marine metagenome | isolation source: Columbia River Estuary | place: USA:Columbia River... | reverse complement strand
CCGAAACATCCTCGTATCGGGCGGCACAGGATCGGGCAAGACGACACTGCTCAACGTGCTCTCAAGTCTGATCCCCGCGGGCGAGCGCGTGGTCACCATCGAGGACTCGGCCGAACTCGCCTTCGATCATCCCAACCTCGTGTCGCTTGAGACACGCCCCCGCAACATCGAGGGTCGCGGTGAAATCACGATCCGCGATCTGGTTCGCAACTCCTTGCGAATGCGCCCCGATCGCATCGTGATCGGCGAGTGTCGTGGTGGTGAAACCCTGGATATGTTGCAGGCGATGAACACCGGTCACGATGGCTCGCTCAGCACCGTGCACGCAAACAGTCCGCGAGAGTTGCTTTCGCGCCTCGAGGTGATGGTGCTGATGTCCGGCGTCGATCTGCCTGTGAGTGCGATCCGCGAGCAGATCGCAGGCTCTGTACAAATCATCGTGCATCAGGCGCGTTATCCCTGTGGGGCGCGCCGCATCACTCGCATCACCGAATTGACAGGGGTGATCGCGGGCACGATCCAGACGCAGGACATCTTCCGCTTTGTCGCCGAGGCGCCTGATGTCAACGGGCGCAGTCGCGGCCGATTCGAGGCCACGGGGCATGTGCCACAGTTTTACGAGGAACTGCGTCGCAGCGGTCGTACCCTGGATTTGGGGTTATTCGGCGCGGCGGCAGGTGATCGATGAGCGCGACCGGCTGGCTGATTGCGGCCGCATTCGCCACCGTCGCTGCGCTCGCGGGTGTCGTGGGTGCCACGGCGTTGCGCTGGGGAACGGAGCGGCATTCGGCGCGACTGTCGCATCTGAGCGGTGTGCGGTTCGCGGAGCTCTTTTTGTTCCTCGACCCGACGCAGTTCATCAAGCTCAACCTCATTGCGCTACTTTGCCTGCCGCTACTGAGTTGGCCATTGGTCGGAGCCGTAGGCTCGGGCGTGATTTTTGTTCTGATTCTCGTGCTGCCGGGCGCAGCCTATCGTTGGCTACATGCACGACGTCGGCAAGCCTTGCAGACACAGCTACCGGATGTGGCGACTGCACTGGCCTCGGGCCTGCGCTCTGGCTTGAGTCTTGGACAGGCCATGGATCAGGTGGTCCGTTACCAACCGTCGCCGGTGGCGCAGGAGTTCGCTCTGATGCTGCGCGAGCACCGCGTTGGTCTGCCACTTGATCAGGCCTTGCAGGGGTTGGCTGAGCGCAGCGGCTTGCACGACTTCCATCTGCTGGTGGCCACCTTGGGCATCGCGCGTGACCTCGGCGGCGGTCTCGCCGAGGCGCTCGAGCGTTTCGCATCGACGTTACGACGGCGTCTGGCGCTCGAGGAGCGGATTCGGGCGCTGACCGCGCAGGGACGACTGCAGGGCTTGATCATGGGTGCCTTGCCGCTCGTGCTTGGATGGGTGCTCTATTTAATGGAGCCGAGCGTGATGGGCCGCATGCTGCACGAACCACTCGGTTGGCTCGTGCTCGTCCTGATCGTCGTGCTCGAAGCGGCCGGGTATCTGTTGATCCGGCGAATCGTGGACATACGAGTCTGAACGGTACGCATCGAGCAAGCCATGAGCCAGGCTGATCTGCTCTCTGTTTTGGTGCCGTTTACCGCCATGCTGGGCATCGCAGCCCTGCTTCTGTGGTTGTATTCGGTGGTGCGAAAGGCCCGACCTGCAGCGCGCTCGATGCGAAGGTCTCTGCGCCGCACGCGGAGTTTGCCGTTGTGGCTGCGACTGCTGCTGCCGTGGTCTGGCGGGATGGTGCGCGTGGTGGGGCCAAGACTGCCGCTGACGCTACGCCAAGGGGTGCAGTGGATGCTGCGTAGGGCAGGGCTCGACGAGGACTTACTGCCACAACAGTTCGTGGTGGTGGCAGCCTTGATCCCGGCGAGTGCCGCCGTACTGCTCGGGATGGCGGGCGTTTCCGGCGTGGCGCACTGGCTTGCCGCGCTGCTCATAGCAGCCTTGCCGTGGCTTTGGTTGCGCGATGCAGGTCGTCGACGTTGCGATGAGATCGTGCGGGACTTGCCGCTCTACGTGGATATGCTCACGCTGGCCCTCGAAGCAGGTGGAGCGCTGAGTGTGGCGCTGCGGGTGGCCACCGAGCGTTCGCCGGATAGCGTCTTGCGGCGGGCTTTCCAGCGGGTGCAGGGTGATCTACGTGCCGGACGAACGCGCGCCGAGGCGTTGCGCGCCTTGGGTGAGCGGCTCGATGTGCCCTCGGTGACGCCGCTGATCGCGGCACTGATCCAGGCGGACGCGAGCGGCGGCAGTCTCGCTGCGGTGCTGCGCGCGCAGTCGGAGCAGCGGCTCAACGAGCGCTTCTCACGTGCGGAAAAGTTGGCGATGGAGGCGCCGGTGAAAATGCTGGCGCCGCTCGTGCTGTGCATCTTCCCGTGCACTTTTCTGGTTCTTGGCTTTCCGATCCTGATTCGTTTTCTGGCCAGCGGATGATCCGTCCCGTGGTGCTGCCGAAGTTGTACGTCGACGGTCGGTGTACGACGCTGCGCGTATGCATGGCGCAGACGTTCGGTGAACGGACCTTCGGGATGCTGCGTTCGCGTCGCTGGCAACGATTCGAAGTGCTGTGTTTGCCACGCTGTACGGCCGTACATACTTGCTTCGTGCCGCTGCCGATCGACATCGTGTTCACCGATCGAACGGGACGGGTGCTGCAGGTCGTGGCGTCGCTCGCGCCGTGGCGGGTTGCCCTGATGCCCAAAGCGGATTCGGTCTGGGAGCTGCCCGAGGGAGTCGCGCAACGCTACTCGATCGAGCAAGGCGTTCGGCTGCAGGCTTGGCTGTCATGGTGAGCGCGCGCTCGCGAACTCGCGGCGTTTCGACCGTGGAGTTCGCTATCGTGGCGATGCTTGTCTTGTTGCCCTTGCTGACGTCGGTGATGGAACTTGCACAACTCGCCGTCGCGCGACAGGCGCTTGGGTATGCGGCCACCGAGGTTGCGCGAGGGCTTGAAGCCGAAGCCCCTGAGGTGAGCACGTTTTCATCGGGTGACACATCCGCTTGGCTAGGGGACGAACTGCGGGTGCGGCGCATCGTGGGCCTTGCCCTGTTGCCGCTGTTTTCGCAAGGAGAGCCGCTGGACGGCTCAACGAGTGCGCTGGCAGGTGTATTCGCGCGCGCGGTTGCCGAGACGCTGCGTCCCGACTTGCTGCGGATCGACTTGCAGGAGATTCCCGCGACGTCGCCGTCGTCGGCGCGGTTCGTAAGTTTGCATCGGGTGACGTTGCGGTACTGTCGGGAACTGTATTTCGCACCGATCAGCGATCTTCTGCCTGCGGTGCTGCGCGCGACCACCTTCGACCCCTTCGATCAATGGTGTTTCGCCAACGCGCGCATGCCGATCAGCGCGAGTGCCGTATTGGTCAGGCCGCGGATCCTCGCCGTGTCTCAAGCGCGCGTGGTCGGTTCGCTCGACTGAGTGAACGAAGGTACGGGCGGCTCGTCCACCCGAGCCTGCCATTCGTCCCGTGTGTCGATGTCGCGCGCAGCACTGTCCATTGGCACCTCGGTGACCTCGGCGAGAGTGCGTAGCAATACCCGTGCGCCTTGGTCACCGTGCAGGTGGAGCAGGGCGGGCCGAAAGGCGGCAGGGACGATGCATGGTGCACCTCGTGTATGGGCGTAGGCGGCCGCGGCAGCTCTGTCGGGCGCGGCGCGCCAGGCTGCAATCAGTCGTTGATAGTCGTCGATGCCGATGTCGGGTTGATCCGCCAGGGCAATGAGTAGACCGGCGTCGGCAGACTCCACCGAGGCCAGACCCGCGCGCAGCGAGGCGGCCAGCCCTTCGCTCCAATCCTCGTGCCGGACCACGGTCGCTCCACGGGTGTTGATCCCTGCGCCGATCTCGGCCGCGTACGCGCCGAGCACGATGGAGAGGCTGTCGACCCCAGCGTTCGACAGGGCATCGATCACCCACTGGAGCATCGGCTTGCCGTTGATCGGCGCGAGGGCCTTGATGCCACCAAAGCGGCGGGATGCACCGGCGGCAAGCACGAGTGCGTGCAGCGGCGCTTCGCTGCGTGCCGTGTGACGCGCAGCGGATGACACCGCCGCTGCAGTTTGTGTCAGCGCTGCGGTCATCCGTTCAGCCGCCGCGCGAGTGGGTTGGCCGGCGAATCAGCCGCCGGCCGCCTGCAGCGTCGCTTGCGGCGAGCTCGCTCGCGGAGCAATTCGTGGTGCTTCGTCCAGAACCCAGGCATTCGTTTCGCGACGAGCCGGCGAGGGGATCGCGTAGATTACATCGCCCTGCTCGCGCGCCGCGCGCACTGCAGCCATGTCGAGTTTCCAGCCGCGCGCTTCGAATTCGTCGAGTTTGTCGCGGTACTGCAAGATCACCTTGTCAGCCGGCATCATGAGTTCCTTGGCCCGCGACGGCGGTGTCAGCGTCGGCTTGACGTTGTTCATCACCTTGATGTCCTGCGAGGCGATGAACATGTTGCGCTCGTTGATTTTCTTGTCGAGCCAGGCATTGACGCGCGGCTTGATGAGACGTCCGATGGCGCCCATCTTGCTGTTCTTGAAAAAACCGATGTTGCGCTGGTTGAGCAGGAACACGCGAGTTCGGTTCTCGTCGATCGGCGCCTCGAACATGTATTGGTGCATCGCGGTCTTCGGCGAGAAGTTGATGTACGTCCACATGTGGTTGGGGCCGTAGGTGCCGGAGCCCGCCTCCATTTTGCCGCCTTCCTTGCGGAACTGCCGCATGATGGGGTTCTTGAGTGGTGGCGCGTCGAAGGTCGACAGGAAGCCATAGCCCCACGGGTTGTTCTGGTGCGGGCGAAGCTCCGTCATCAGGTAGCTGTCTTCACGCTCGCCCTGATAGCCATGCGTCGGATGAACGTATTCATTGTGCGCGGGGTCTAGGCCGTTCTCGATCGACCGCTCGTAGTGGTAGTTGATTTCGAACACGACCAGCGTCGAGCGCCATTGGTCCGTACCATGCTCGTCGATCGGCATGATGGGCGGGCGTTGGTCCGCCGGTAGATCGCCGAGGAACGCGAACAGGATTCCGTATCTTTCTTCGACCGGATAGGCGTCGACACGAGCCCGCGGCGGTGGCTTGGTGGTCTTGCCGATCGAGGGGATGCGTGTGCAGACACCGTCGCGGTTGAAGCGCCAGCCGTGGTATGGACATTGCACCGTGCCATCTTCCTTGCACTTGCCGCCCGACAGCGACGCACCGCGGTGCACGCAGGTATCGGAGAGCACGGCGGGCTTTCCTTTCTCGTCGCGGAAGACCACGAAGTCGTGCGCCAGGATCCTGACCTTCTGCGGCGTGGTTCCGAGGTCTTCGGAACGCACTACCGGGTACCAGAAATTCATATACATGAATCGACCTCCCTGCCGAAACTTCCCGTTTGCGTTCTACGCCATATCGCCCAATGAAACCAGTATGGTAACGCTGTATCGTCCACCGACCGGACGTGGGATCGGACGACGCGCTATAGTCCGGCGCGCGGGGATGTGGGTTGCAGGGGAGGGACGGCAATGAACGAATCTACATCGGCTTCGTCGCGAGCCGCGGGGGATGCGATCGAGTTTCAGGGCGAAGAGGCGCGGCTCGGTCAGGCGGTCGCCTTGGCTTTGCGCACGCTCAAGGACGGTATTCCTTACCAGCACGAAATGAACGATGCGCTGGTCAAGATGCACCTTAATTCCGTTCAGTTCGCAAAGAATAAAGGGCTTTCAAAACAATATGTTGAGCACGATATCTCGATGATGCGCCCGACACTGGAGCGCATCCGGGCTTCCGTGCTTGCCGGGAACGATTCCGAGCTTGCCCTGCACGGGATCTTCGATCGCACGAGTTGCTTCTACCAACTCTGCCTTGACCTTGAGGTCTCCCCGGGGCGGCGCCGTTTCACGTTTCCGTACAGCCACGTGCTCGCGATTTCCCGACGCATTGGTCAGTTTGATCTGACCGATGCGGAGCTGCACGAGATCTGGCTCAAGCCGCGACTCGAGGGCTACGGCCAGGCGATCGGGGTCCAATTCAACGTGTCGGACATTAATGCCGAGGGCAAGGTGACGGTGTCGCTCCTCCGCTGAGACGGCTGTCTGCGGGCTACGTAGACGTCCGTCTAGCGGATAAGAGGATCGTGTTGCAGCGACCGATCGGAGCGCCGAGTGATAGAAAATCCCCATAGCAGCGGGTACACGCTGCACTACTAACGGGGGTTGATATGTCTAAGTTCGCCAGGGCGACCCATGCCCTATGGGTTGCACCGTTGACGCTTTGCATCTCCTTGCCGGTAAGTGCGCAGGCACCGGATGATGGGGCCACGCTGGAAGAGATCGTGGTCACCGCGCGAAAGCGCGAGGAAAACCTGCAGGATGTGCCCATCGCTGTCACGGCAATTTCAGCCGATACGCTGCAGCGCGAGGGCATCAAGGACATCGAAGGCGTCATCGATCGCGATCCGAGCCTGAGTTTCGATCGCGGCATCGCCCCTTACGACACTCGCATCGTCATCCGCGGCCTGTCGCCGACTCGCGGTCGGCCGAACGTGGCGACGCTCGTCGATGGTATCGACGTGTCCAGTGAGGCCATCGGTGTCGCGGGTGGTTCGCTGTTGATTAACCCAAGGCTCGTCGACATCGAGCGCATCGAGATCGTAAAGGGTCCGCAAAGTGCGTTGTACGGTCGAAGCGCCTTCGCAGGCGCGATCTCCTACATCACGGCAGATCCGGACGATGAGGTGTCGGGGAGTGCCTCCGCCGAGTTCAACGAGCATGATGCGTTCGACGTCAAGGGCAGTCTGTCTCTGCCTATCAGTGACACGCTGGGCATCCGAGTCAACGCCTACAAATTCGACGACCGCGGCGTCTATCGCAACAGTATCGGCGGCGAGCACGTCGGCGGTGGGGATGGCCTAGGTGGGTCACTGACGCTGAAGTGGGCGCCGACCGACAGCTATTCTTTAAAGCTGCGTTCCGAGTTCTCCGACGATCACTTTGGTCAGCCTGCACAGGCGAATGTCGCCTTCAACGGGGTTGCCATCGTTCCGGCGGCTGCGTCGAGTTGCCGAACCTACTCGATTGCCAATCCAGCAGGCGGCACGCTGGTCGCAACAGGTCCCGTGCTCGATGCGTCCTGCCAGTTCGTTGATGCCAATGCGGCACTGCCGGCGAATACGCTGAATCTGGCGCGTACTTTCCAGACCGCAGTGCTCGGCGCGGCGCCGACGACGATCACTCCGGAGATGGTTTTCGACGACATGAATGTGCCGTCTTTCAGAGGACAAATGGTGCGGAGCAACCAGCTCGCCGTGACCTATAACCCGGACTTCACGCGTTCGCGCGACAACGGGCTCACCGGGCCCGCGTTCACGGGCACGGATCGCGAGGTGACGCGGTTCTCGGCGGTGCAAGAGCTGAACGTAGCGTTCGGTACCTTCGCGTCGTTGACGGGTTACACGCGAGCCGAAGTGGGTACCGATCTTGACTTCGACAAGACCGCGCGCACCGTCATCCAGCAAAACATCAAGACGGATAGTCTTACCAAGCAAGTCAGTCAGGAGCTGCGCTTCACCTCGGATTTCGAGGGACCGCTGCAGTTCATCACTGGCTATCAGTACTGGACCGAGCGTGCTGATCAGACGGATCGCAACAGCATCTTGTTCGGTGCAGGCACGTCTTGTCCGTTGCTGTCGATTCCGTTCCCACCGCCAGGGCGCTTGCTGTGTGCGACTCAGGCGTCGCCAGTGGGTCGAGCCTACACGGAAACCAGCGTGTCACCGTACATGGACGATGCGGCGGCGGCACGCCAACCGTCTCTGGTCAATCGCAAGGTGGATCACCAGTCGTTCTATCTCGAGTTCGAGTGGGATGTCAGCGAGACGTTTCGCCTGATCGGCGAGGCGCGCTACATCGACGAGGACAACGAGGTCGAGGGGCCGGTGACGGCCGGCAACCAAGGCCCCGGCACTGTGATCGTCTGCGGTGCGACGGGTGATTGCCGCACGGCAGCATCGATTCCGTATGCAGCCCAGCCTGGGTTGCCCGCGACCTTCGCCGGCGCAACACAGATTCGTCGGCAGAGTTTCACGCGGAACGACTCGTACATCACTCCGAAGGCAACGGTGCAGTGGCAGCCTTCGGATGATCTGAACCTCTACGGCTCCTACTCGATCGGCAAGAAGCCGGGTGGCTTCGGTACCCTGACGATCGGAGCGTTCGGCCTGCCGAGTCGCGAGGATGTTGAGTTCGATCCGGAGCGCATCAAAGTTTACGAGCTCGGTGCGAAGTGGACCTCTCCAGCGCGAAACGTGCAGTTGACGGCGTCCGCCTTTATGCAGGACTTCACCGACAAGCAGGTGAGTACGCAGGTCATCATCGGCAACACGCTCGGCAATCGCATCACCAACGCCGGTGGTGCCGAGTTGCAGGGGCTCGAACTGTCGGGACTGTGGCGTGCTTCAGAGTATCTGACGGTGGGTTTTGGTCTCACCCATTTCCTGAAGTACGAGTTCACCGACTACACGACGCTCTCGGCGGGCGCTGCAGAGGTCGCGCGTACAGGGAACTGCACCCCGGTGACGACGGTGATCGTCACGGCGGGCGTCAACCAGGCGAAGACAACCTGTGCTGTGAGTCGCAATGGCAACAAGATCGAGGACACGCCCGAGACGGCGGCAGCCTTGAATCTGGGTTATCGCAGGCCGTACGGCAGCAACGGCAACTATTGGTTCGCTGATGCCGATATGTCTTACGTGGGCGAGCGGTTCATCGAAGATGACAACACGATCTGGCTTGAGGCGTACACCAACCTGAACCTGCGCTTCGGCCTCGGTAACGACACGTGGAGTGCCACGCTGTTCGTCGACAACGCGACTGATGACGATAAGGTCAAATCCGCCGGCTCGGGCCCGGGCAACGCATTCGCCGACGCGCGCGCAGCGCCTCGGATCGGCACAGCCGGCGCATTGCCCGCGAACCTGACCAATCCGGTCTCTGCGTTTGGTCTCGCGATACCGACGGCGGTGTTCGCTGAGATGCCGCGGCCGCGCACGATCGGTCTGCGCGTCAATTACAAGTTCTAAGACCGCGCGAACCATCGTTGCCGGGAAGATCCAATCAACGGCGTCTGCCGGGGCACACGAGGGGGGCTGCCCGTCGCTAGACGGGTGGCCCCTCGCGTTCAGGGCCAAGCCATTTAGTCACGCAGAGAGTCACTCGCGAGGTAAGCCATGACGAACACGACACGACGCGACGCGATGAGGCGCGGCGTTGCAGCGGGTGCGGCATTGACGCTCGGGGGCAGTTTTATCACCGGCTGGGGTGGCCAGTTACCCAGCGCGACGGGCTTGTCATCGGGAAACGGTGGGATGCCTGATTGGTCGGACCCTAAAGTCAACCTGCGCAACATCGTGCGCATGCAGGGGAGTCTTCGCGAGGAGGACGTGCCGTGGTGGTTTACGGGCGTGATCTTCGGCGTGCGCGGTGAGTCTGAAACGCCGCGGCCGCTGGTGCGTTTTGAGGGCATGGAGATCTACTGGTTCAAGCACCTTGCCGACGGTTTCATGCTCGGTGGTCACACGGTCACCTTTTTCCGTGACTACGAGAGCGGCGAATTTCTGCGCGAGTTTCGTAATCCTTATACCGGCCGCACCGATCAGGTAAAGCCAGCCGTGCAGGGCGGCAACCTCGGATTCAACTACAGCACTCGTGGTATCTGGCCCGTTCGTCTGAGCGGCGAGCCCATTTCGCCGCCCGTCGAAAAGTCGTTGCGTTTGCAGTGGCATGCTTTGGGGAACCACGTGTGGTTGCAGCATCAGACGGTCTATCCGCCGGGTATGCCGGCGATGCACGGGCAGCGACAGACCTTGTTCGGTTCACGCGCCGAGTTTCTCGATCAGAAAATCGATGCGATATCGAGCAGCTTCTCGTCGACGGTCTTCATGGGCTGGTTGAAGTGGATGGACATGAAGGACCAGCCAGGACACGTGATTTGGCATGCCTCGGGCGTCAAGTTGCGCAACATCGGTGAGTTGCCGCGTGAGTACCGCGAGCGCGCGGAGCGCGAGTACCCCGAGAGGATGAGCGCACGTCCGAAGTCGACATGACCGAGCGGAGGTATCGCGATGCGGCGACACCGCAACATCGCGACATCGCTTGCTGCGGCGTGTTGCCCGCTTGCCACGCGTGCAGTGCAACCAGCGGACAGTGGAGCGCGAGGCTGCTTAGGCCATTTGACGGCCTCCCACGCCTGTAGCAGAGTGGAGTCGCCGTGGCAGGTGCACGACAGAGGCACCGCCCTCGGCACGACGATGGGTCGTTCTCGTAACTTTGGGGGTTAAGCTCATGAAGAAATTCACACCACGTGTGCGTCGTGGCGTTGTGGCGTTGACAGGCGTACTCGGCGTTGCCGTGGCCATGCCGGTCGTTGCTGACGATGCAGGTCTCGAGGAGATCGTTGTCACGGCACGCAAGCGCGAGGAGAACCTGCAAAACGTTTCGATGTCCATCACGGCCATCTCGGCCGCGGAGATCGAGAAGCTTGGCATCGCGGATATTGACGATGTGGCGCGGCTCGATGCCTCGCTGATCTACGACAAAGGCTATTCCGCTACCGATAACCGTATCTCGATTCGCGGTCTGTCGCCGACGCGCGGGCGTGTCAATGTCGCCGTGCTGGTCGATGGTATCGATACCTCCAGCGAAAGCATTTCTTTTGGTGGCGGTTCATTGCTCGCGACCAACCGGCTGCTTGATTTGCAGGCGGTGGAAATCGTCAAAGGTCCGCAGTCGGCTCTGTACGGTCGCAGCGCGTTCGCGGGTGCCGTGCAATACGTGACCAAGGACCCGTCGAAAGTGTCCGAGGGCAGTCTGCGCGGTTCCTACGGTGATTACGGTCGTTACGATCTGACCGGCAGCTGGAGCGGTCCGTTGACCGAAACCTTCGGTGTGCGCATGAACGCCGTGTACTGGAGTCAGGACGGCATCTACAAGAACCAGGTCACAGGCCGCGAAGTTGGCGATGGCGACGGCTGGGGTATCGCGTTCACCGGCAAATGGGAGCCCAGCGAGTCGAGCAGCCTGAAACTGCGCGTCGAATATGCGGACGATCATTTCGGTCAGTTCCCGACCGCGCAGATGCCCATCAACTCGTTCGACGCTCGACCGACTGCGGGTTCGGACTGTCTGGTCGTCGGTAGCGGCGCAACGGTGGCCGCGGTGGGCGGGCGTTGTCCGACCGGCAGCCAGCGCGTGTATTCGCCGACCACTGTGTTGCCGCCGGGCACGCCGTTGCCGCCGGGATCATTCACCTATCCGGGCACGTTCTACGGCAGCAATCACGTGTATTCATCGTTTGGCGCCGTTCCGGCCGCAAGCAAGCTTGCGGTACGGCTCGACCCGAACCCGGTGACGGGACAGGACTACAAAGGCAGCAATCGCGAGGTGCTGCGTGCCTCGGCTGTCTTCAACCTGCAGCTCGATCACGGTACGGTGACCTCGCTGACCGGATACACCGACGCGTATTTCAGCTTCGATGAAGATGGCGATTTCGATTCGGGTGTCGTCAATGGTGTTGATCGTGCGCTGCGCGCGGCGCGATTCGACAACGAGAACGATACGACGCAGTTCAGTCAGGAGCTGCGCTACCGCTCGGATCTCGACGGGCCACTGAATTTCATGGGTGGCGTTTTGTACTGGCAGGAGAAAGCCGCGCAGACGACTCGCTCGGTCAACATCTTCTGCCTCGGGCCGGTGCCGGCCAATACGTTCTTCCCCGGCCAACCTGCAATCGGTCCGAGCTGTCAGAACCGTACGCCGAATCAGGTTCTCGGTCTGATGAATCCGATTCCGCGGCTTAACTCTCGCGAGATCCAGCACTCGTCCGCGTTCGGTCTGGTGGAGTACGACTTTGCCGACGCGTGGAAGCTGACGCTCGAGGGTCGGTATTCGGATGAGACCGAAACGATCGTTGGCGTGAACTGTTCGCCGGCGCTGACCACGCCGGGTGCCGGACCTCCGGGTACGCCACCCGTGCGCTGCCAGGATCCGAGCTTCCCGGGCTTCCAGGTATTCGGACCGTCGGTGAACTACCTGTATCCGTTCTTTAATCCGTTCGCACCACCGGGCACTCCCGGTAGCGGCGTGCAGCAGGCGCCTGGCGTGCCTGTGGAACTGGAGAGCACACACAGCTACTTCACGCCGCGCGTGACGGTTGAATTCAAACCCGCCGAGGACGCCCTGTTGTACCTCACCTGGGCGCGAGGCGTGAAGCCGGGCGGTAACTCCACGGTGACTGCAGGCTCCTGGCAGGATGCCGATTACGACGGTCTCTATGACGAGTTTTCGTTCCGCGACGAAAAGATTGAGGAATACGAGTTCGGTGCGAAGATGCAGACCGCTGACGGTCGCTTCCGCTTCAACCCGGCCGCGTTCCTTATCAAGTACGACGACAAGCAGGTCGGCGCGCAGTTGATCACGCCCTCGGGCATTGCCGTCGGACGTCTGCTCAACGCCGGCAAGGCGGAGGTACGCGGTTTCGAACTCGACTCGCAGTGGGCACCGACCGATAACCTGTTGTTCTCGGTGAACTACGCTTACCTCAACACCGAGTTCACGGACTTTCCGTTCACGTCGGCCTCGGCGACGGATGCGGTTCGCACCAACAGCTGCGGTCGCAAGACCGATACCGTCGCCAACGCGAAACTGTGCTTCCTCAACCTCAAGGGCAAGGAGCTCGAACGCGCGCCGAAGCACTCCGTGGTGGGTCTTGCCCGCTGGTCGACGCCGATGGGTGATCTCATGGGCTCGAGCGGTGTTCGCTTCTTCGTCGAGGGCGATGTGCAGTACCAGTCCGAGCGTTTCATCGATTTCTACAATCGTGTGATTCTCGGCAGCTATACCATCGGCAATCTGCGTGTTGGTCTGACCTCGGACCGCTGGGACCTTCAGGTGTACGTCAACAACATCACCGAGGACGACACGGTGCAGGGCGGCTCGTCCAATCCCGGTGACGTAGCCCAGTCGATCGCGGATCCCACCAACTTCTCACCGGCTAACACCGTGGGTCTTGCGTTGCCGGATCCACGCATCTACGGCGTGCGATTCGGTTGGCGTTTCGGCGGCAAATAAGCTTCGCCGGATGATTTGACATGGGGCTGCGATCTCGAGTGAGGTCGCAGCCCCTGTCCTTAACTGGAAGGAGATACATGCCGTGATAAACGCAGTGTGGGCGGCTCGTCCCGTCGTATTGACCGTCGTGCTGATGGCGCCGATCTTCGCTGGAGTGAACGCGCAAGCAGCACCGCTACGTTTCGTGGACGAAGCGGCGCAACGCGGTGTGGCAGATCCTGCGGTCAACTCGACCGGCCCGACTTTCGGCGACTACGACAACGACGGGGATCTCGATGTGTTCGTGCCCGTCGAGGATCTGGCGCCGGGCCTGCACGATCGTCTGTTCGAGAATGACGGCAAGGGACGATTTCGGGATGTCGCAGCCGAG
>ENA-UPTJ01001313-UPTJ01001313.1-marine-metagenome-genome-assembly--contig:-NODE-1313-length-13491-cov-6.288107_pt1 | contig 13491 bp, 14 predicted proteins | sample MGYA00238168_ERZ767080 | MGnify/ENA primary metagenome ERZ767080 (study PRJEB28935, sample SAMN06266237) | marine metagenome | isolation source: Columbia River Estuary | place: USA:Columbia River... | reverse complement strand
CAAATGCTTTTTTTAAGACTGCCCCGAGGGTAGCCGTATTTATTATCGCCTACAATGGGGCAATCGAGGGTAGAAAGCTGTACCCGTATTTGGTGTGGGCGACCTGTAATCGGGTCAACCTCAATTAAATAATAACCATTTAGCTCCCCAATCAATTTATAATTCAGTTCGGCACGTTGGCTGCCGGCTACTTCCTTATCGTGGGCTTTGGTTACATTTTTCTGCGAATTTTTAACCAACCAATGCACCAAATTACCTTCGGTGGGTTGTGGTCGGTTGCGCACTACCGCCCAATAGGTTTTTTTCATTTCGCGGCTCTTAAACATGAGATTGATACGTTCTAGCGCTTTGCTGGTTTTGGCAAACAAAATGACCCCACTTACCGGCCTGTCTAGGCGGTGCACCACACCTAAAAAAGCACCATTGGGTTTGTTATACTTAGCCGCAATGTACTTTTTAACCTGCTCGTCTAAAGGCTCGTCGCCGGTATCGTCTATTTGTACAATATCGCCGGCACGTTTGTTTACAGCAATCAGGTGGTTATCCTCAAATAAAATGTCTTTATCCGTAATGGGCATTAGTACTGCTCCTTTTCGTTCGGAAAATCAACCGCTTTCACATCGCGGATGTAGGATTGTACTGCCCCGTTAATTTCGGTGTATAAGTCTAAATACTGGCGTAAAAAGCGTGGGCGGAAACCTTTGGTAAGCCCAATCATATCGTTTATAACCAATACCTGTCCATCGCAAGCCGAGCCTGCACCAATACCTATGGTGGGCACCTGCAAGCTTTTGCTGACTTCGGCGGCTAATTTGGCTGGAATTTTTTCCAAGACAATAGAAAAACAACCCGCTTCTTGCAGGGCTATACAATCTGATTTTAATTTTTCAGCTTCAGCTTCTTCTTTGGCTCGTACGGTATAGGTACCAAATTTATAAATAGATTGAGGCGTTAAACCCAAATGTCCCATTACTGGAATACCTGCCGTTACTATACGCTCAATAGATTCTCTTACCTCGGAACCACCTTCTAATTTTACGGCATGCGCACCCGATTCTTTCATAATGCGAATGGCAGAATTTAGAGCCTCTTTCGAATTTCCTTGATAGGTGCCAAAAGGCAAATCGACCACCACCAACGCACGTTTTACCGCACGCACTACCGATGCGGCATGGTAAATCATTTGATCGAGCGTAATGGGCAAGGTAGTTTCGTGGCCAGCCATCACGTTAGAGGCCGAGTCGCCCACCAAAATAACATCAATACCAGCATCGTCTACAATGGTTGCCATCGAAAAATCGTAGGAGGTAAGCATCGCAATTTTTTCGCCACGATCTTTCATTTCCTGCAAGGTATGGGTAGTAATTCGCTTAATTTCTTTGTGTATAGACATGATGCTATGGTATTTTAAGGCTTGATTTAAACAAAGGTAAAATTTAAAATGCTAGTGTGGATAAAAATAGCTTAAAAAGCCATTCATGTTTAAGCAAAAAACGAAAAAAATAGTATCTTTGTTTCCCGTGAAAGTAAGCGTAATTGCACCTCATTGGGCCATTCAACAAGCAGGAGAACTCCTAGCCCATTTCACTCTTTTTTCTTGTAATACACCTAAATTTGTTCTACAAAAATGACAGCACAAACCGCCCTACCGGCTATTTTAGTACTTGCAGATGGCACTGTGTATCACGGAAAAGCTGCCGGAAAAATTGGTACCACCACCGGCGAAATCTGCTTTAATACCGGAATGACCGGCTATCAAGAAATCTTTACCGATCCTTCTTACTTCGGTCAGCTGATGGTAACCACCAATGCACATATCGGAAATTACGGCATCAAAAACGATGAAATTGAATCGGATAGCATTAAAATTGCTGGCTTGGTTTGCAAAAATTTCAGCATACCCTACAGCCGAAAAGAAGCCAATCAATCTATTCAAGAATATTTTGAAGGCGATGAAATTGTGGGTATTTCGGATGTAGATACCCGTTCTCTAGTGCGCCACATTCGTAGCAAGGGCGCCATGAATGCCATCATCTCTTCCGAGATTTTAGATATAGATACGCTTAAAAAGAAATTAGCAGATGTACCTTCTATGGACGGTCTCGAACTTTCATCGCAGGTATCTACCAAAACCCCCTATTTTGTTGGTAACGAGAAAGCTAAATACCGAGTAGCTGTATTGGACTTAGGTGTAAAGAAAAATATCTTACGCAATTTCGATAGCCGCGATATATACGCCAAGGTATTTCCGGCCAAAACCACGTTCGAAGAAATGGAAAGCTTTAAGCCCCATGGATATTTCATTTCCAACGGCCCCGGCGATCCCTCGGCTATGCCATACGCCATTGCTACCGTGAAAACTATTTTAGCTGCCGATAAACCTTTATTTGGTATTTGCTTGGGGCATCAATTATTAGCCTTGGCCAACGATATACGCACCGTAAAAATGTTTAACGGTCACCGCGGTTTAAACCACCCGGTAAAAAACATCATCATCGATCATTGTGAAGTTACTTCTCAAAACCATGGTTTTGGTGTAGTGCCCGAAGATGTGCGCAGTTCAGATAAAGTAGAAATTACCCACATCAACTTAAACGACCAGTCTATTGAGGGAATTCGGGTAAAGGGTAAAAAAGCTTTTTCGGTACAATACCACCCCGAATCATCGCCAGGCCCACACGATTCCCGCTATTTATTCGATGATTTTATTAAACTAATGAACGTATAAAACCTTATTTTTAGAACACAAAAACAATATGAGCTTAATTTTAGATGTACACGCCCGCCAAATTCTAGACTCTAGAGGCAACCCTACCATTGAGGTAGATGTAATTACCGAAAATGGAATACTAGGCCGTGCGGCCGTACCTTCTGGTGCCTCTACAGGCATTCACGAGGCGGTAGAACTTCGCGATGAAGATAAGGCTGTGTATATGGGTAAAGGCGTTTTACAAGCCGTTAAAAACGTAAATGAAATTTTAGCCGAAGAATTGATAGGCGTAGATGTATTTGAACAAAATGCCATCGACAGCCTCATGATAAAACTAGACGGCACCGAAAATAAAGGTAAAATTGGCGCAAACGCCATTTTGGGTGTTTCTTTGGCCGTGGCTAAAGCCGCTGCACAAGAAAGTCGCCAGCCTTTATACCGCTACATTGGCGGCGTAAACGCCAATACCTTGCCAATTCCAATGATGAATATTGTAAACGGTGGTTCGCACTCAGATGCGCCTATCGCTTTCCAAGAATTCATGATTATGCCGGCAGGGGCCTCATCGTTCTCAGAAGCCTTACGTTGGGGTACCGAGGTATTTCATAATCTGAAAAAGATTTTACACGATCGTGGTTTATCTACAGCTGTAGGCGATGAAGGCGGTTTTGCACCAACCTTTGAAGGTACCGAAGATGCCGTAGAAACTATTTTAAAAGCCATTGAAAAAGCAGGTTACAAACCAGGAAAAGATATTTATTTAGCCTTTGACTGTGCCGCTTCTGAATTTTTTAAAGATGGCAAATACGATTATACCAAATTTGAAGGCGCCAAAGGAGCCATTCGTAGCAGTGCAGAGCAAGCAGATTATTTAGCTTCATTGGCCGCTAAATACCCTATTATTTCTATTGAAGATGGTATGGCCGAAGACGATTGGGCAGGTTGGAAACTATTAACCGAGAAAATTGGCGATAAAGTACAATTGGTAGGCGACGATTTATTTGTAACCAATGTAAAACGTTTGCAACAAGGTATAGATACCAATACCGCCAACTCTATCTTAGTAAAAGTAAACCAAATTGGCTCTTTAACCGAAACCATAAACGCCGTTTCATTGGCTCAAAACAATGGCTATACTTCCGTAATGAGTCACCGTTCTGGCGAAACCGAAGATGTAACCATTGCCGATTTAGCCGTTGCTTTAAATTGCGGACAAATTAAAACCGGTTCTGCTTCACGGTCTGATAGGATTGCCAAATACAATCAATTATTACGTATCGAAGAAGAATTAGGTGCATCTGCACGTTTTATAGGTAAAGATTTTAAATATCTAAACAAAAAATAACCAATAAGCTCTTAAAACGCTATGAAAAAGATTTTCAACGTAGTTAGCAATAAGTTCTTCTTAGCTAGCGTAGCCTTTTTAGCATGGATGCTTTTTTTCGATTCAAATGATTTTATCTCACAGTACGATTACCGCACACAAGTAGCTAAACTACGATCAGAAAAAGAGTTTTATGCCCATGAAACTAAATTGGTGAAAAGAGATCTTTTAGAATTAAATACCAAACCGGCCACCATGGAAAAGTTTGCCCGCGAAAAATATTTAATGAAAAAACCCAACGAAGAAATTTTCGTTATTGTAGAAGAACCAAAAAAAGAGAAGAAGAAACGTTTCTTTTTCTTCTAAACAAAAAAGCCTCTCCAATTGGAGAGGCTTTTTTTATATACTCATTCAAGTAAATTACAACATACCACCGCAAACCGACAATACCTGTCCGTTTACATAAGCGCTCATATCCGAAGCCAAGAACACACACACATTGGCCACATCTTCGGTTTCGCCGGCACGTTTCAACGGAATGGCTTGGGCCCAACCTTCTACCACTTTCGGATCTAATACATCGGTCATTTCGGTACGAATAAAGCCCGGTGCTACCACATTGGTACGAATATTACGTGAACCCAATTCTTTTGCAATAGACTTCGAAAAGCCAATAATTCCGGCTTTAGATGCCGCATAATTCGCTTGGCCTGCATTGCCTTGTACACCCACCACCGAACTCATGTTTACAAACACGCCCTGGCGGTTTTTCATCATAATTTTAGAAGCCGCTTTGGTTACGTTAAAAATTGATTTTAAGTTGATGTTTAATACGTCATCCCAATTTTCTTCGGTCATACGCATCAATAAGCCATCTTTGGTTATACCGGCGTTGTTTACTACAATATCTAAAGTGCCAAAATCGGCTACAATAGCTTCAATTAATTTTTCGGCTTCAACAAAATTAGAGGCATCAGAGCGGTAGCCTTTTACTTTAGCCGAACCTTTTTGCAATTCCTTTTCTAAGGCTTCTCCTTTGTCTACCGATGATAAATAGGTAAAGGCCACCTGGGCACCTTGTTCCACAAATTTTTCGGCAATTTTACGACCAATTCCTTTCGATGCTCCCGTGATTAAGGCCACCTTTCCTTCTAATAATTTCATGCTTAATAGGTATTTTAAAAATTGAAAATAGGTATTTTAATTAAAATCGACTAAAATTTTACTGCTTTTTAGCAGGCACAAAACTCATCGAAATGGAATTAACGCAATGACGTGTATTTTTATCCGTTAGCCCTTCGCCTAAAAAAACATGGCCTAAGTGACCGCCACATTTGGCACAGGTAATTTCGGTACGCATGCCATCGGCATCGGTTGTACGTTTAACAGCTCCTTTAATTTCGTCATCAAAACTTGGCCAGCCGCAATGCGAATCAAATTTATCTTCGGAACGGTATAAAGGCGCATTGCAACGGCGACACACGTAGGTACCCACTTCCTTATTGGCTAAAAGTTTACCCGTGTATGGGCGCTCGGTGCCTTTATTCAGAATAATGTATTCTTCTTCAGGGCTTAATTTATTGTATTCCATTTTTTTAGTTGTTTGTGTAGCCGTACTCGGCTTTTGCGCACAAGCGCTAAGTTGAAAACTAAAACAAAGTAGTGCAATGCTGATATATCTTTTCATAATTTGCTGCATATAAAGTAAAAAACCTATGCAGGTTAAACGGCATAGGTTTTTTTGTATTACAAACTGGGCTTAAAGTTTGCCTATTTTTTTTAATTCTTCGGCCATAGCCACGCCAATTTCTGCAGGTGAAGCTACTACACGAATACCGCATTCGGCCATAATTTTCATTTTAGCAGCCGCCGTATCGTCGGCGCCACCAACAATGGCTCCAGCATGTCCCATTCTACGTCCGGCTGGCGCTGTTTGGCCGGCAATAAAGCCAACAACAGGTTTGGTACCATTGGCTTTAATCCAACGAGCAGCCTCTGCTTCCATACCGCCACCAATTTCACCAATCATAATAATGCCTTCAGTTTCTGGGTCGTTCATTAACAATTCCACAGCTTCTTTAGTTGGGGTACCAATAATTGGGTCGCCACCAATACCAATAGCGGTTGTAATACCCATGCCCGCTTTTACTACTTGGTCTACGGCTTCGTAGGTTAAGGTGCCCGATTTGGATACCACCCCTACTTTTCCTTTTTTAAAGATAAAGCCCGGCATGATACCAATTTTTGCTTCATCGGCAGTAATAATGCCTGGGCAATTGGGGCCAATTAAACGGCAATCTCTATCTGAAATATATTCTTTTACCTGAATCATATCCTTTGTTGGGATACCTTCAGTAATACAAACAATCACCTTAATTCCAGCTTCAGCAGCTTCCATAATGGCATCTGCAGCAAAAGCTGGGGGTACAAAAATAATCGATACATCGGCACCAGTTTTATCTACCGCATCTTTTACGGTATTAAATACGGGTTTTTCTAAATGTTGCTGACCACCTTTTCCTGGAGTTACACCACCCACCACATTGGTTCCGTAGGCAATCATTTGGGTAGCGTGGTAGGTTCCTTCGTTACCGGTAAAGCCTTGTACAATGACTTTAGAATTTTTATTTACGAGTACGCTCATTTTGTATAGTTAATTGTAGCGCAAAGCTACTAGAAAGCAAGTGAGAATCAAAGTAAGTTCAGAAATAAGACGATTTTTTTATGCGATTGTATTCCTAGCAATCTGCGAAGTAGCTACCCTTTTTTAAATCGGAAAATTGCAATTGATAGAGGGTTTTATAATAGCCATTCAGCTTTAACAATTCTTGGTGGGTACCCGATTCTTTAATTTCTCCAGCATCGAGCACTATAATTTTATCTGCGTGTTGTATGGTAGATAAACGGTGTGCTATTACTACACAGGTTCTGCCCTTCATGAGCTTTAGCACAGCATCTTGTATCAAAGTTTCGGTGGCCGTATCTACCGAAGAAGTGGCTTCATCTAATACCAAAATAGCTGGATTGTAGACCATGGCTCGTATAAAAGAAAGCAACTGGGCTTGTCCGGTAGAGAGCGTAGCGCCACGTTCCATCACCTGATAATCAAAGCCTCCAGGTAATTTATCAATAAAAGCTTTGGCGCCTACTTGTTCTGCCGCTTGCAACATTTGCTCTTTTGTAATGTTTGGATGGTAGAGGCTGATGTTATTGGCAATGGTATCGGAAAACAAGAATACATCTTGCAATACGGTAGCCACTTTAGCACGCAAATAGCCCAGGTCGTAGCTGCGTATATCTACGCCATCTACTAAAATGCTGCCTTTATTAATTTCGTAAAAACGATTTAATAAATTAATGATGGATGATTTACCTGCACCTGTTGCGCCTACCAAGGCCAGCGTTTGCCCGGGTTCTATGCTAAATGAAATATTTTTAAGTACCCAATCCTCGTCTTGGTAGGCAAACCACACCTCTTTAAATTCAATTTTTCCGGTAAATACTGCAGGCGTATAGGTTCCCGAGTTATCGGTACTTTCTTTGGTGTCTAATACCGAAAAAATACGTTCGGCTCCTACCATACCCATTTGCAGCGTATTAAACTTATCGGCTAACTCTCTAATAGGCCTAAACAACATATTAATAAACAGCAAAAAAGCTACTATTAAACCTGGACCCGCTTTTTCTACCTTAAAATATTGCAAAATATTGGTTACCTCGGCTTCGCCCAAAATGAGTTTCGCTCCGTACCATACCAATAAACCCATAGATAGCGCCGAAATAATTTCTACCACCGGAAAAAAGACCGAGTACGACCAGTTGGAACTGATATGCGCATCGCGGTGTTTGGCATTGATGGTTTTAAACTTCTCGAACTCTTGGCTTTCGCGGCCAAAAAACTGAATGATAGACATGCCCGTAATATGCTCTTGCAAAAAAGTATTTAATTGCGATACTTGTTTTCTAACTTCCTGAAAAGCTGTTTTAATGGCCTCTTTAAATACATAAGTAGCTAGTAAAAGTAAAGGCATGGGCGCCAAAACTACGAGTGTCAATTGCCAGCTATATATAAGCATACAGGTAATAATGGTCACGATTTGCAGCACATCGCCCACAATAGAAATTAAGCCTTCGGAAAAAATATCGGCAATGGTTTCTAAATCAGATACCGTTCGTGTAATTAATTGGCCTATGGGCGTGCGATCAAAATAACGTAAGCGTAAATTAGAAATGTGGGTAAAGATATCCATACGCAAATCGTGAATAACCGATTGGCCGAGCGCATTGGTAATAAAGGTATGGTAATATTGTATGCCTGTTTGCGTCAATAAAAGGCCAATCATGAGCAAGGTCATATCCAACAAGCCTTGCGCATCGTTTAACACAATGTATTTATCTATAGTTCTTTCGATTAGTAAAGGACGCAAGGGAGCCAAAACAGCCAGCAAAATGGTGCAAATGATCGCCCAAAATAAACTTCGTTTATAAGGCTTTACATAGGCAAACACTCTTCTTAAGAGCTTAATATCTACTGCTTTTCCGGTAATAGCGGCCATGTTATATATACGAATAATGAACTTCTGTTAACACTAGGCCACAAGCCGGCACCGAGACACCAGCATTTGATCTGTTTTTACTTTCAATAATGTCGCGAATAGCCGATGGAGGTATTTTTCCTTGGCCAATGTCCACCAAGGTGCCCACAATAGCTCGGACCATATTGCGCAAAAAACGATCAGCCGAAATACAAAACACCAAACCAAACTGTGTTTCTTGCCAATAGGCCGACTCAATTTTGCAATTATTGGTAAAGGTTTGGGTATTGGATTTACTGAAGCAAGAAAAATCGGTATAGTCTAACAAAAATGTTGCTGCTTCATTCATCAAGGTTATATCTAGGCTTTCTTTTACCAACCACGAAAAATCGGCTCTAAAGGGGTTTTTCTGCGTATGAATGTGGTATTCATACGCTCGTAAAGTAGCATCGAAACGGGCATGGGCCTCGGGGGCTACGGGCAGAAAACGCATTAGGGCAATATCATCAGGTAAAATGGCATTTAGGCTGTGCAGGTGGCGTTCATTAAGTTCTAGATCGGTATCTACATGTACAAAATGCTGGCTGGCATGCACACCCGTATCGGTTCGGCCACAGCCTACCGTTTCTACCTGATGGCGCAAAATGGTTTCTAAGGCTTGGTTGAGCACGGCTTGTACGGTAAGGGCATTTTCTTGCACCTGCCAACCGTGGTAAGCGGTGCCCTTATAAGCTATTTCTAAAAAATACCGTTGTGCCATATGGGGGCAAAGGTACGCTATGCCGATGTAAAGACCAACGGCATCCTGCGTTCCGAAAAATTAGTTTCTGTTAGTTTTAAATTATTAAGTCAAGATGCCATTTTTGGCTTTAAAAAAATGGGTCTAAAACCCCTTATATTAGAGAAATATAAGCTCAACCACATGGTGTTAAAAGAGGTTATAATTTGGAAAATTACTCATTTAGCCATTTAGGAACTCTTTTTTTAAAGAATGCCGACATCCCTTCTTTGGCATCCTTGGTTTGTTTTACTTCTTCCAAACATTGCAGTAAAAAAGGAATTTTTTCTATTTCTGACAACTCTCCAAGTTTTTTAATAGCTTCAAAGCCTGAATAAATTGCTTTTGGGGCATTTTGGATGATACTGCTTATTAATTCTTTAATATTACTTTCTTCTAAAAAATCATAAACTATTCCCAAATCCTTTGCTTCGATGGCTGAGATAACTTTGGCAGTTATACATAAATCAAGTGCTTTATTTTGAGGTATATACTTTATTAAAGAAGCCAAAACCTGAAATGGGAAAATACCCCTTTTTACTTCCGGTAAAGAAAACTTGGCTTCTTTATTAGCAAAAATATACGTGCATTCTAAAACAATTAAGAAACCACCAGCTATCACATCACCCTCTACAATTGCAATACTGGGTTTATTTAATTGCTTAATAGCTGTTGCTAAAGAAATATTTTGATTCTGAATTTCTGGATTTAAGGTATCGAATTCCGGATTTTCAAAAGTTTTCATATCCATTCCAGCACAAAACACCGGCCCCTCGGCATTTATCAAAACCAACCGCACCGTTTTGTTAACGTTAGCTTCGTTAATAGCGTGACTTATTTCATTTACCATTGTTGGGGTAAAGGCATTCCTTTTTTCAGGCCTAGCTAAAGTCAGCATAAAAACATGGTGATCTATACTTGTTTTGATAAAATTATATTTCATGCTATCATGTTTTGAAAACTAGTTTGTAATTCTAAAATTTGCTGTTCACTTCCTCTTTTAAAATAACGTAACAAATCTTCCGTTGGAATATTTCCTACCATATCATTGTTTGCAAAAGGGCAACCTCCAAAGCCCAAAATAGCACCATCAAACTTCCTACAACCCGCTTCAAAAGCAGTTTTGATTTTATCCAAGCTAGTAATTTTTTCGGAATGAAAATGAGCGCCAATTCGAATGCTAGGGAATTTTTGAATACAGGCCTCAAATAGTTCCTTAATTTGCATATTAGTAGCTTCACCGGTGGTGTCGGCCAAAGAAAACTCAACTACACCCAGAGCAGCTATTTTTTTTATCCATTCAAAAACCAATTCTTTGTTCCATATTTCCCCATATGGATTTCCGAAAGCCATTGAAATGTACACCACTGGAATCTTAGCATGCTTTTTTGAAATTTCAACTATGTTTTTCAGTTTCTCAAACGACTCTTCTATAGTGGATTGGGTATTTCGCTTTTGAAATACTTCAGACATAGAAAAAGGATAGCCCAAATACGTAATTTTGTCGAAATTGCATGCTTCTAGTGCCCCTTTTTCGTTTACTACAATAGCCAAAAGCTTTGTGCTATTAAGCTCTATTTTATCCAATACTTCTTTTGTGTCAGCCATTTGAGGTATTGCTTTAGGCGAAACAAAACTCCCAAAATCTATCCAATCGAAAAGATTACTTTTTAAAAGATTGTTAATATGGTTAGCTTTTTTTTCAGCAGAAATCATTTCTTTAATTCCCTGAATAGCATCCCTTGGACATTCCACTAGAACTATTTCATTACTATTTAACATCTTTCTTAATTTCTCTAGAAATCACCATTTTTTGAATGCTCGATGTCCCCTCACCTATCGTACATAATTTTGCATCTCTAAAATATTTTTCAGCAGGAAAGTCTTTTGTAAAACCATAACCACCAAAAATTTGGACACTTTCATTCGATACTTCCACTGCGGTTTCTGAAGCAAAAAGTTTGGCCATAGCACCCATCTTTGTAACTTTTTCTCCATTTTCTTTCATCATTCCTGCTTTTCTGGTTAAAAGCTCTGCCGCTTCAATATCAGTGGCCATTTCTGCCAGTTTAAAACCAACTGACTGAAAATCAAATATTTTTTGATTGAATTGTTCTCTTTCGTTGGCATAATTTAATGCACATTCATAAGCTCCTTTGGCAATTCCCAATGACAAGGCGGCAATAGAAATCCTTCCCCCATCCAATAATTTTAAAGCTTGAATAAATCCATCACCTTCTTTACCAATTACTTGGTTTTTGTGTATTCTACAATTATCAAAAAACAAACAAGCTGTTTCAGAAGCTCTCATACCCAATTTATTTTCTTTTTTCCCAGAAGAAAAACCAGCAGTTCCTTTTTCAATAATAAAAGTAGTCATCCCATGACTATCTCCTTTTTCTCCGGTTCTTGCTATAACTACGGCCACTTGTGCACTTATGGCATGGGTTATAAAATTTTTAGAGCCGTTTAAAATATAATAATCCCCATCTTTTTGAGCCACAGTTGCCAAGCCTCCTGCGTCAGAGCCCGAACCCGTTTCGGTAAGTCCCCAAGCACCTATCCATTCACCTGTTGCCAATTTTGGAAGATATTTCTGCTTTTGTGATTCATTTGCAAAACTCAATATGTGATTGGTGCAAAGTGAGTTATGAGCTGCTACCGACAAACCAATTGAACCGCAAACTTTAGATATTTCGTCTAAAATGGTTATATATTCTTGATAGCCCAATCCAGATCCTTGGTATTGTTCTGGTACTAAAATTCCCATAAATCCTTGCTCTCCTAATTTCTTAAAAAGGTCTAATGGAAACGTTTGATCCTCATCCCAAACCATCACCATAGGTTTTATGTGTGTTTCAGCAAAATCTTTAGCACTCTGCCTTATTAAATTCATATCCTGTTCCATTGTTATTATTATTAAATGTTGTACTAGTTATAATGTAAATAAATATCACTTATAATTTTATACTTTTTACAATTTTAACCATACTTGATGAATAATTAGATTAAATCAAATACTTTTAATTATTATAGTTTGTAAAATAAAAAATATTCCTTTCCAATCTATTCTAGAATGAGGATTATATTACAAATGGTTTCACAATTGAGAAAACAAATTACATGAATGAGCTATTAGAACTTCTACATAAAAAAACTGAAGCATTAAAACTTGGCGGAGGGATTGAAAAAATAAAAAAACATAAAGAAAAAGGGAAATTAACTGCTTGGGAACGCATATTTTATCTTTTGGATATAAATACAGAATATGTAGAAATAGGCAAGTTTGCAGGCGATGGCCTTTATGAAGCCGAAGGTGGCTGTCCAAATGGAGGAGCGATTTGCGTTCTAGGGTATGTTAAAGGTAGGCTGTGTGTTATTGTTTCTAACGATGCCACAGTAAAGGCTGGGGCATGGTTTCCAATTTCAGGAAAGAAAAATCTAAGGGCCCAAGAAATTGCCATGGAAAATAGGCTTCCAATAATTTATTTAGTTGATTCAGCAGGAGTCTATTTGCCCATGCAGGATGAAATTTTCCCAGATAAAGAGCATTTTGGACGCATATTCAGGAATAATGCTAGAATGTCGTCCATGGGAATTCCCCAATTGGCAGCAATAATGGGAAGTTGTGTTGCTGGGGGAGCTTATTTGCCAATTATGTCAGATTATGCGTTTATTGTGGAAGGAACTGGCTCAGTTTATTTAGCAGGACCCTATTTGGTAAAATCATCCATTGGCGAAGATGTGGATGCTGAAACTTTAGGGGGAGCATCTACCCATTCTGAAATATCAGGAGTTACAGACAACAAATATCCAAACGACAAAGCATGTTTAGATGCAATAAAAAATGTAATGGATAAAATTGGACATAATTTTAAGGCCGGTTTTGACAGAAAAGAAGCAGTTTCTCCTAAATCAAAACCTGAGGAAGTATATAAAATTGTGCCCTTAGACAGAACAAAACCATATAATATGCTTTCTGTATTAGAAACTATTGTTGACGAAGGCAGCCTAGAAGAATATAAAAAAGAGTTTGGAAAAAGCATTATCTGTGGGCTGGCTCGAATAGACGGTTGGGCTGTAGGAATAATTGCCAACCAAAGAGAAATGGTTAAAGCCAAAAAGCCCGGTGGCAAGCCAGAGC
>ENA-UPTJ01001309-UPTJ01001309.1-marine-metagenome-genome-assembly--contig:-NODE-1309-length-13541-cov-6.974492_pt1 | contig 13541 bp, 15 predicted proteins | sample MGYA00238168_ERZ767080 | MGnify/ENA primary metagenome ERZ767080 (study PRJEB28935, sample SAMN06266237) | marine metagenome | isolation source: Columbia River Estuary | place: USA:Columbia River... | reverse complement strand
ATCAAACGTTTGACTTTGCAAAGCCAAATTAGTCCGCACCTTCTCAATAAGGCCGTTTGGCCCTACTCTGGTGGCGTTGCTGGCGCGGGTGAAGGTGAGGTCACCAGAACCATCAAGTGGTTTGGTACAATAAACTTTTCCGGTATCGTAGATACCAGGATTTAGGATTAGACTTGCTTTATCGTATAAAGTTTCCATAAATATCTTAACGTGATAGTTCTACAATGCTGCTCTTCAAGCAATCTACAGAGTCAACATAGTAAGTTGTTGTAATTCTATCGGTCATATTCTCAATAACGGCATCAGCAAAGTCATACAATGTATCAAGCCCCATCTCAGAGATAGCAGCAACCATACAGTCGTATCCCTCGGAGGTAGAGGTGGCTGAGGCTCTGCTGATAGTTAAATCAATCAAAGCCCTTGCACCCTTTCCAGAGGATACAATAGACTTGGTAGGAGTACTACCAATATTTGCTAATGAAATGCCTAATCCAAGCATCGTTTATTAACCTCCAATGTAAGCCAATACGCGACCTGATGCTACAGACAACGTACTAAACTTACCATAAATAGTCAATCCCGCAGCGAAAGTCTCAGAAGTAAGGTTATCACCACTCGCACAAGTAGCAGTAATAACGCTATCCTCTACGAAGGTAATGGCGCGATACACCTCACCCGCTGGCTGAGAGAATCCAGACTCTACAAGACGAAAACCATACTCCCCAAAAGAAGATGCCTGAAAGTCTTGATTGCGTACAATAGTATTAAATGACATAATAATTAGTTTTGAAGAATATTTTTAGCATCGTCAATTAAACATTGGCTTTGCAATTCAATTGTAGCATCATCAACAACTGCTCGGTTAATCATCTCCTCACCATAACGAGTAATAGATGCAATACCCAAAGATGTCTTGCGGAAGAAGAAACGAGTTTGAGGTTCGTATGTAGCCATTAGTTAAAGATTGTTTTGTCAACGAAATAACTTGTGTCATTAAGTACAATGGAACCAATTCCAGATTCGCAACTAAGAATGACATTGATGTAACTTTTATCTGAAATGCCCGTACCGCTATCTGCCTCATAGGTCATTTCCATACCGTCCATAACGCCACTAAGGGTGACGGTATCATTGTTATGCCAGCAAACCGCAATAATATCATTGCGAGTTCCAAGCATATCAATTTTGTTAAGTGCCTCGTTGATGTTTGGGAGTTGGACCGTTATGGTTGTACTGATTACACCAAGTCCACCCGATTTGGTTTTAGACTCACTAAATGAGGTTGCGCCATCCCTATTGTTAAAGTCAATGACACTTGGGTTTTCGGCTTCAACAGAGAGAATAATACTCTCATCAAAGGGGTCGGTGATGATTTGTACATCGCTCTGTTTGTAGAGGATGATTTTTTTCAAACCGCCAGAAGTTTTGCTACAGACAATATCGATATCTGTTAGCACTATTCCACAACTAAAAGCCATATTTTTAAATTAAAAAAAGGGAGCCGAGGCTACTGCCTCAGCCCCCCTTATATTAATATACAATTATTGCAATTAAGCAATAACCTTAGCCCACTCAGCGTCAGCAACGTAGTAAGCAAGGGTATCTTCCTCACCAGTCAAGGTAACTTGGAAGCGGTTCTTCTCAGAACGAGTCGTACCGGAGCCACCATCAACAACAGAGAAGTAAAGACCGAAGTCCAAACCTACAACGTGGTGAGTACCAGCAGCCGTCTCGATAAGAGCAACGACACGAGCGTATGGAGAAGACATATCTTGAAGAGAGTCACGCTTGGCTTTAGTCATAACGGGAAACTCAACAGAGATGGTAGGAACAACAGAGAAAGAACCATCAGCGTTTACAGTCTTAACGTCCGTAAATACAGAGAATCCGTCCTTATTGTTGAATTCCAAATCAAAAGCGTCACTATCGGTAACCAAGCCAGTAGCGGCTGGTGATACAGTGACATCGTTTCCGCTAACCGTAACCAAGGAGTTGTCACGGACATTGTAGTAGTCAGCAATCAACACGCGAGTAAGACCTCCGGTGGGGATGTCAGTACAAGAGAAGGTGATATCGGTCAGCGTTGCAGAAAGTTCACAAGGCATTTTTATTTAGTTTAAAGGGTTAATAAAAGGGGAGGGAAATCCCTCCCCTTTTTATTTTAGTTATAGTACACAATCTCAGAACCCTTCAAGTAGGAGAAGCCCAACTTGAACTGACCCCAAATCTTGTCAGAAGACAACTCAGATTCGTACTTCATATCGATAGCACGAACATCATTGTAGTCATCGGTAATCATTACGATGTTCTCTGGAGCAGAGATGAAGAAAGTGTTAGCAGCCAAAGAGGGGAAGTGGATAACCTCCATACCGTAGTAGGTAGGGATGTTGCCATTTGCTACACCTTCAGGAGTCGTAGTGTACAAGTTAGCCATAGCGATTTGGTAGTGCTGTACAGCAGCCGTTCCCAAGAAGAAAGCGGGACGGTACTGACGGTCAGCATCACCATAAACACCAGAAAGCATAGCCTCGCTCATCGCTTGATAAGCATCCTCCATTTTATCAAGGATGTTAGAAGGAGTCAATGGAACAGCCGTAACATCAATTACGTCAGCATCGGCAGCCATTTCGGTAGCCAACTCAGAAGCAGCCAAAGACAAAGACTCTTGAGCAGACAACTTAGCGAAGTAAGAGAATACCCAATCCTTGAACTCACCGTCCATAGTCTCGGGGTTGTGTTGACCCTTCTTCAACAATACAGAACGGTAGGTAGCCTCGAGGACATCCTTACAGTTCAAGAAAGACCACTTGTAGGTCTCAACGGTCATCTCCTTGTCAGCGATAGAAGCAGCGGAAGCACCGTCAAATACACAAAGGTCATTACCAAAGCTAAGTGATGCATCAAATACAGGAACATTAACTTTAGATTTAACACCGTCAATAAGACGGAAACGATTTAAGACACCAGCAGACTTGACCATCGTATCGATGAACAAGTTTGGCTGTAGATTATGCCAGGGAATAGAAGCAACTGAAATACCCATTTTAAGATATATTATTAGTTTTAGAAAGTATTTACTTTTAGTAATTTACAAATTAGTACAACTTAGAGCCAAAGAATTTATTAATCATATTGACTTTATCTACGCTAATTGCAGCAAAGGAGATAGTCTTATCTTCTTCGGCAATTTCTTGTTCTCCTTCTTGCTCGAATTTCAAGGTCTTTTCAGCCTCTTCTTCTTCGCTTGAGAGATTCTCTTCAACAGCAACTTCTTCGGCAACTTCTACTTCGGCTACTACTTCAGTCTCATTTGAGACTTCTTCAGCAACTTCGGCTTCAGCAACAGGCTGCTCTTCGGAGTACATCTGCTTATCCTCTTCCTCATCCATATGCTTTCCCATATCTTCGGGCATATCCTCAGACTTGGGTTCTTCCATCATACCAATGTGGTTTTGAATAAGTTCAACAGCCTTCTTCAAATCCTCGTAAGCAGCAAAACGCTCTTCTGTAGAAATCATAGTTTCTAACAATACTTCGTTATGCTCTTCAAGTTTTTGGATTTGGCTATTGAGTTTTGCGATTTCGGCTTCGTACTTGGCTTCGATTTTACCAAGTTCTACGCCAAATTTAAACTCACTCATTTCCTCTTGTTTAGAATGTTTAATATCAGCTTTAATCTCAATAGAGAAACCATTGATTTCTCCAGTTTTGATGGATGACCAAAGACTCTCGTCTTCAATCTGAGCCTTAACGAATACCGTTCCATCGGGAAGGTCGTATCCATATTTGCTGCTCTTGTCAGCATCGGATTCCTTCTTCCAGATTTCAAGCATCGTAACGCCATCAAAGTTTTGGTCAGTATGCTCAATGTTGAACAAGTTAAACTTGCCGTCCTTTGAGTACTTGTACATAATATCGTCAATCGCCTTTTCAGTAAAGCGAATATAGTATTCACCCACCTCGCTGTTTCTGCGGTAGATGGGTTTGTTTGGAATCATAATCGGACCAACGACCTGTCGCTTCTCCTCATCTTTGAAGAACTCAATACGCTCATCTTTGAAATGGATGAAGTTCTCTTCAATAGCGGGAGCGGCAACCAAAGAGATACGGAACATTCCGTTCTCTGAGTTAAGGTCTCCAAGGTCAATATCGTACAATGGTAAATCCATTATTTTTTGCTTCGTTTATGCCAAGCTGGTCGCTGTGCAATTGAGAACTCTTGCGCTGACATCTTGCGGGACTTGCGGATAGTCTCGGCTTTCTTGATTGCCCAGTTCACTCCACTTGTTCCTCCCCAAATAAGCCAAGCCACGTAACCTCGGTCTTTCCAAGGCTCTGAGCGGTACTTGGGGTCTACTGCGCTGTTTGAGCGGTGGCGAGCGAAGGCAGCCATTCTTGCAATCGTTTCGTAACTCAAACCTTCTCTGCTGGCTAATTGCCTTGCTCTGGTCCACCCAACGATGGTCCCCCCTTTTACTTCATCTCCATACTTCTCCTTCCAAGCCAACGCTTTCTTAGCATTGTTGGTGGCAGATACAGGATAATCGTTATAGGTCTTAGCCATCTACTTAATTTACAAGAATTTTATCTTTAGGGTAGCGTATACAACATCATCGTATACAGTTCCTTCCAAAGACTCAATCACAAACTCTTCCCCCGTAGAGGTAAACTCAAAGGTTCTTGAGTAGTGGTAGTTGTTGGTCAGCCAAGATATTGGTATGACAGCATTGAACTCCATACTCGTTCTTGTGTTTGCTGCGATTCTATCGAGACCAACATAGTAGTTGTAGAATGCTTGAACATTTCCATCTCGGTCTGCAAAGCGTAGAGTTCCGGATGTTCCCGTATCACCAAAGATTCCTTGCATTGTTATATTGTCAAGGAGTTGGTAGGTTAGTGTATCAACAACCTTACCGGAGTTATTGATTCCCATAAACTTAGGGTAGCGAATATTAGTGTCGTATGTTGGGCTACTTAAATAGCCAAAGCGTAAACCTATTTGGTCAAAGTCTCTAATCTCATTGGTAATGAATCCCGCTTCTTTTTCGGAGATTAACTGACGCTCAAGTAAATCCCAACTTGCCTCAAAAATATCTCCACATACAGTCTTGTTAACTGGATTTATCAATGCGCTATTTAACTGAAGACTCAAGTCCCCACTTCCATAGATATCAAATATTCCATCAAAAGAACCAACCGCAAGGTCATTGGGAAACTTATCATACAACCCACCAAAGTCCTTGTTAAGCAATTTAATCTTATTGTATGGAAGTCCCGCAGAATAGATAGTATATGCGTTAATGTCATCGAGTTGTTGGTCAATGGCTAAGTTTAATCCTGAGCGCATATCTTCCATCGTATCGAGGTAGAACTTGTCATCGCTGTAATTGTACACCAGAGACAGTCCAAAGCGGTTTATAATCTCAATAAACATATCATAAGGACTGTAGGTATTCGCAGTCTCTAATGAAAGTTTATATTGGAACTCATCGTCTGGAAGAGCCGCTAAGAATACATCGTCTGTTACAATACGCAAAGACAAATTGCTGTAACCATATCCATAAATACGAGCCTTGGTGATATCATCATCATAAAGGTTTGTAGTTATTGGCGAACCGTGTTTCTTTGGTTCAATCTCTGCATTTATGTAGCCACGCATATCCATCTCAAATGAGACTTGATACTTATTTGATGCTACAAATTCTCTTACTTCATCAAGGTATGCCGTGAATCCGCCAAAACGTAGTACGCTGTTTGGTATATGGCTACTTGGGTGGTCTACATAGTCGCGTGGGTCTGTTGCTGCAACAACTGCCTCTGGCTGTAATTCAAGAATATTTCCACTTACATCTTTTAATGGAATGCGATACTTTGGAACTTCTGCTTCCCAAATAACAATTGTAGGAGTGAAGTAAGAATTGGAATAATCAAGGATGTCCTCAATCAAATATGGATAAGTATACGTTCCATCAAAGTAATCACAAGAATATATACACACATAAGTTGTAGACACAGACGTAGATGTAGCACCTCCACTAAAGGTAATGCGACCATCAAAGCCAACAGAATAAGATACAAATCCCAAACGAGTATCTCCAGTTGCAGATGCCGGATTACCCGCATAGATAAACTGAGTACCATAATCGTATACGGTATTTGAGTTTGCTGGGTTGTAGTTTGTTGGGCGATATGGAGTGTAGTTGGCCCCTACGTTATATGCAGATAAATTATAATCGTTATTGCCTATGTCTTGGTCCTTGTTCTTATATACGTTATCTGAATAAGGAGTTAATGACATTTGCTTTTGGTCTGCCGTGTCCGACAACAGACGAGAAGGATAAAGCATATATAGATTTGATGAATCCCAAGATGATAAAGTCGGAAACTCAGTTCCTCCAAATCTTGATAAGTAATCAAATCCAGTTGCTCCAAATAATCTGCGGATAAAATTCTGTACGCTTAACGCTGGCATCAAACCAACTTTCTTATCTGTCAATCCCCAAGCGGTAAACTGACGAGCATTGTATCCGTATTTCTCTTGGCTATTGTCGAAGTCTACATATGGAAGTTCAATGTCTCTTCCCGCATAATCTTGTTCTGTGGTAAGCCAGTCATATACAGACTGCGTGGTTTCTGAAATAACATCTCCATAAGTTCCATCTACAACTGAGTTATAGATATCACCCATACCAAGTTGCTTAATGCTTTGAATGAACAACATAGAGTTGTCATTAAACTCACACTCAAAGTATGGCTCTGCGGTATTTACAACAACAGATTTTGCAATTACGATTCCTTTTGAGACTATATTGCCATCGCTATACAGTACAAAATCAAAACTCTTGTTGCTGAGATTACCTAATTCAGTAGTGTAATCATATCCCCCAAATATTCCTCTGTTTGTTTGAGTATATGGAAGTTTATTGTCAAACTGAAATGGATATCGTAGTTGACCCACATCCTCAGAAGTATAGACTTCTAAGTTAATAGAAATCTCATATTCTGGAAATAGGTCAGCGTCTGCACCGCCAATCTCTAATTGATAATTCATTGAGCAACCAGTCTAAATTCTATAGTATTCTTGAACTTGTTATTGAAGGAATCAATCGTTGAAGATTCAATCGCTAACTTATATGCTGCTCCATCAATATAGGTACAGTCATCAACAATATACAAAGGATTTTTCTGAATCAATACATTAAAATCTCCGAGGTCAAGCCTGTTATCATTTCCAATTACCAATGAATAAAACTTGGTTGTGTTGAACTTCACATAACTCTGTGAGTAATATGCTTGTTGCACTTCGCTGATAATCCTATAGGACGATACGCTTTTTGTTATTCCTTCTGCTGTAAGTGCTGCGTTTGCATATACCGAAAAGGGACCGCTACCAGTTGGAACAGCATAAATCCTATCATCATATCCACATTGATGCTCTACCCCAAAGACATCTTGAATTACACCAACTGTACTTCCATAGTGTACCACATCGCCTACATTGTATGTGCCTCCAAGGTCTATGGTAAACTGCCCTTGCGATACCGTTACTATGTTTCCAGTACCCGTTGATGGTGCGCCATCAGCAACGAAATAATTAGCCATTATACTTGAGTATTTCTTTCTTTAATCTTTCTCTCTGTAGCATTTGACTGAAGGTCAGATGCACTAACATAAGCACGAACAGGCTTAGAGGTATTTTGGGAGATGGTGACGTTTGTTTCAGCAATAGCGCGAAGATAATCCAATTGTGCTATGGTAGCCTCAGCACTTCCTGTACCGCTTTGCAACTTGGATATAGACACCCCATTAACCGGAATGCTACCACCCGTTTCAAACATCAATCTACCGTTCTGAATAGTTGGCCGACTTGAGTTATTGATTCGCTCAAGCACCGTTTTATGTAGTTGTGCTGCGCGTTTGTTTACGATAAACTCACCGCCTTCCATCTCATAACCACCCATTCCTCTTACTGTGAATGGCACTCCACCATCTGCGTGGGATGGTCCATTAACGAAACCACCCTCAGCAAACTTCTTGGGAATAAACTTACGCTGTGAAATAGCGGAAAGTTCTGCGCCATATGATGCTGTAGCAATCGCTGCGGTGATAGCACTTGTAGCGGTAAGCGTGATTGGCTCCGCAATACCATCTTTAATCAATTCCGGAATGATAGATGCGATTGCTTGTAAGTAATCGCTTGTAGCGGACTGGCGGTCTCTCTTTTGCTGTGCATCAAACAATGCCTTCTCCAGAGCATTCTCCTCTCCAATTTGCTTTCTGCGGAGTTTCTGTTGCTTATTTCGATACTCTTCTTCGGTAATAAGTTGATTGTCTAACTGAGACTTTAGGATATCGCTCTCTAACTCATAACGAGATTCTACTTGCTCTTTCTCTCTATCAATGCGGTCCTTTGTGTTTTCAAAAGCGACATCATTAAATCTATCAAGTGCTTTGAGGGCTGCATCGAGTGCCTCGCCAAGACCATCTACATAGACTTCTTTTAATTTATCTTTTGCGTTTTCACCAAAGTTCTCAAGTTTGGAAATCTGCTCATTGATAATTTTTTCTAACAGTTGTCCCTCTTGACTTGTTAAGTCAATACCTCTTAGTAGGTTCTTTAGGTTCTCAATTGTTACATCAGTAAGCAGATTTGATTCATTTATGAAGTCCTTATTTACTTCATAGTTTTCACCATACTTCTCCTTTAACTTGTCTAATTCCTGACCATACTCTTGCAACACACTTGTACCCGCCTCTGCAATATTAATTGCTTGACCGGATAGAGTAATGGTCGCATCTCTCTGCAAGTTTGCCAAGTCTCCAAAAAGACCATTTACCGAATCGCTCAGTTTATCAATAGGCTCAGAGAAGGCATCCTCTTTATATTTTTCAGCCAAGTTTGCTGACTCATTAGCGAGGTCATTAATGTCATCAGTTAGTTCTGCTGCCATCTCTTGAGCATCGGCATTTGCAGCACTAATAGAATTAATTAAATTGATTTCTACTTGAGCGCGTTCTTCGACAGTTTGTGCGGCATCCCTTTCAAGTTTTGCTCGTTCTTCTGCCTCTCTTACCCTGGCATCTCGAATGCTTTTGATTCGCTTTAACTCATCTTTAATTTGAGCCTCTTTGCGTTTGATGGCTTCAGAATCAGATTTGAATTGCGCTTTCTTAGCAGCCTCTGCTTCCTTAGCATCTTCTTCATTTATATAACCAAGGTCAGATAGTTCCTTCTTGATATTCTTATAGCCACTAATTCTACCCTCAAGTTGGTTTATCAGTACTTTGTTACCAAGAATTCCCTTTTCTCTTTCGGCATCACGCTCCTCTTCAGCCTTCTTTATTTCATCATTAAGTTCTTTCTGAAGTCTCCGTGTCTCCTCAAGTCCTTGATTTGTCTGTGGTCCAAGGTCTATGACTTTCTTAACTTGCTCTTCGTAAAGTTGCTCAATTCTAAGTCTCTCTTCAGACGCTTGATTCGATTCTTGAATAGCTAACGCTTGAGATTCAAAGATTCCGGCAAGTCCTTCGGCTGCCGATACTTGATTTTGAATTCCATCGAGCGTTACCCCATTCTCCAATAAAGCATCATTTAACTTTTTTGCTTCTGGACCGGCCAATCCTATCTCACGAAGGTATGTTTGGAATGTTGCATTATTTGAATCACCAGCAACTTTAAGTATTTCAAATGTCTCGGCCGTTGTCAACAATCTACCTTTTAATTCCACATTCGCTCGAGATATTGCATCAAATGCGTTTGCTAAATCGGGAACTTGTCCGGTTGTTGCCAACGTAGCAAATGCTGTTGCAAAGGCTGATTCGGCATTCACAGTTCCTTTTGCGAGGGCTTCAACATTTCTACTTACCGTTTCAAAACCAGTCTCGGATTTAAATACGTTATCCAATGCCTTATATCCTCTTGCAAGGTCCTCACTATCATCACTAAGAAATCCAATCAAATCAAGGAATAACTCCGAATCTGCGATTACGTCACCAATGGAAATACGCAACTCTTCGTATGCACTCTTTAAGATATCAAGTTGACCAGCAGTCGTTGACATCTGTGCAGCGGATGCCTTTAGTGATTCTGCATATTGGTCATTCTCGTCTGTTGCCCTTCTTAACTCTTGAATGTTGTCAATGAGTGTAATCAACTGAGCAGCAGCACGTTTACCAACAAGGTCTGTTGCTCGTGCTACGCTAATGTTCTCATCTGCTAACTTTTGAAGGGTATCAATAAGGGGAACTCCAGACTCTTTTAGGTCGATAAAGATTCCACGGAGACCAGTACCAATACGAGATGCAGAGAATCCATTATCTGCAAGTGTCTCCAAGTAGGCAGATGTCTCAGAGAAAGACAGTCCCGCCTGTGAGGCGATTGGACCAATGTATTGAATGGCTGTGTTGAACGACTGAAGTGATAGTGCGCTTCGGTTTACAGCAGCGATAAGTGTATTTGCGGATGTTACAGTTTCTGCCGTAGATAGACCAAACTGATTCCTTACTTTCAATAGCGTCTCACCCACTTCTCCAAGGTCAGCACCAAGGGCTTGTGCTGCCAGCGATACCGGAAGTATGAGTCCAGGAATATCCTCTGCCGATGCACCAAGTTTAGCAAGTGATGTTGCAAGTTCGGTTACTTGTGTTGCGGTAAATCGTGTAACAACGGCTGTCTGTCTGATGGATTCGGACAATACTTTTGTTTCCTCTGCTGACGCTCCAGAGACAGCCCGAAGTCTGCCGATAGAATCCTCAAAGTCAATAAATGTTTTGATTGAACCAATTGTTATTTCCTTGACCGCTTCAATTACACCATATAAAATCTGATAAAGGCCAATAAACTTTATTACACTTGCAATAGCAGACCCCCAAGCCTTTGGAGAAAAGGCTGTTCTGAAGGCTTGTCCAAACGAGGTAGTTGCTGTTGCAAGACGTTCTTTTTGATTGACTGCTTGGGTATCAACCTTATTCTGTTGCAGAATTCCTTTGAAATACCCGCCTACTTGCGCTCTGAGATTCTTGTATGAGTTTGCCTGCTCTTCTACAGCAGCCTCATTTTTCTTTACGATTACCGTATTGCGAGAGATGGCCTCGTTGACGGAAGTCTGAACTACGGATGCTACATTGTTGAAACTCGCGCGTAAGGAATCTGATTGCTGAGTTAGTTTTTGAACACTCTTACCAAGTTCCTCGTTACGCTTTACATTACCCTTATTTGCATTAGCATACTTAATAAGTGCTGCTTCGGAGGCAGCAATCTTATTGGTTAGGTTCTCGTATGTAACGCCAAGTTTCTTGTTTATCTCTTCAAAACTCGCACCTTCCTTAACCAGCTTATCAAGTTCAGCCCGAAGTAGATTTAATTCTGCTTTTAGGTTGCTGATGTTTGCTGAAATTTGTTTACCTCTGGTCGTAGCCATCTTAGAATATCAATGTTAACTTGTCGTAGACCTTATCAATAACTTGGTCTTCCCATATGCTTTGAAATTCATTTACTGAATCCAGAATTGCCAACTCGTATCTGAGGTTTGCCTCTGTTAAATATGGTGACCTGTTTTTTAAATAACCTCTGTTCTTAATGCTTCTGGCAATAACAAATGCCAATTTTGTTCTATACTTAAATCTACTAAGAGGGTAGGAATATTCCTTCCCCCCTCTTCTAATAATGTACATATTTCCACCTCGCCAAGTTCCGTTGGATAACTTTTGAGATATCCATTGCTCAATAGCCTGTATGGATGGAGCCATTCCGCTTGAATCTCTTCCCAATACGGTGTCTACAGCGGTGGCGTAGGGCGCGTTTGCAAGGTCAATCGTATAGACAATACGAACATTATAGATGGCATCAAACTCACTGTCTATATTGTATTTGATAGAGGTATTTCGAGAATCATCATTCTCCAAAATAGTTCGTATCAAATTCCCACTTGCTACTTGACCACGCTCTTGCAGCGTATTAGCCATAGCCTCCCTTATCCTCGACCTCTTGAAGTTACGAATAAGGATTGCTCTAAGTTGCCCAGCCTGTTGGCGTGCGCTCATACTTCACGGACGATGTGTCCACCGCAACGCAAACAACGCTTTACGCCTTGCTCATTACCGCATTCAATACACTTGTAGCGTAAAATCTTAACTTCTGTTTTGGGCGTTTGTGCGACTACCGTCTCTTGCACCTCTACTTTAGGGGCTGCTGCTTTCTTTTTACGGGTAGCCTTTTTCTTGGGTGCTAACTCTTCGCTCATTGTGCAATATCTTTAATGTAGGGAGACCTTGGCAATTCAATAGAAAAGTCACACAATGCTGAAGTGATATTATAATCGTCTCCCTTGGTGTTAATAATGTCGATGTTGTTGAACTCTACATTGATATCATTAGCCGATTGCATTAAAAAATCTTGCAACTGACCAACGACAAATACATTCTCCTCTGAGGACTTGATAATCTGCAAGCCGTCAAAGGATTCAATGCGGTCAAATAATACTAAGAAGAATTCTAAGTTATAGGTGGGTCGATTGAGGTCTCGAGAGATGTTAGAGCCAGACGGCATCAATACCAAACTGCGATAATTGAACTCTCGGTTTTGTAACTCCTCCTCTGAACCCACCAATACGAACTCATTAACCATCGGATGGTTGTCTGCAAACTCTTTGATTTGCTCGTAGAGGTCGGTTAAGTTCTTCATTTTGCTTTTATTAATTTACAATTTATTGGCTACTCTGTTCCTAAACTCTTGAGCCTTCTCAATCTTAGACTTCTGAATCAAGAATGATAGTTCGGGTAGTACGGTCTCCATCTTCAACATATATACTTGGTCATATTTGAGTACATCCTCACCCGCCAATTTCCTTACGATGTTATACCAGTACCATTGCTCCTTGAATTTATATTCAAAGTTGTTGCTCTTTGCGATGTCATCAATGTCCTCTTCCTTCTCATCTTCCTCCTCATCGACATCTGGGTCATAGAATACCCCCTTGAAGTCCTCAAACAGCGTCTTATTCCTATTGTCCACGAAGTCCTTGAGTATGGACATTGCCAACCTCAAGTCAAGATTCAATATCTTCTGCCTATGCAGTTTCTCCTCTTCGGGATTTGTATTGTCAAACTCCTTGTGATGCTTGGGTCTGAGTATCAAACAAAGGATGTTCAAGTCAGATATGTACTGAGGAGAGGGGTCCTTGCCTGTGAATATCTGCTCAATCATAATAAACTGACCAAGCACTAAATCAAAAACCCTTCTGTTGAATTGGAAATCTAAATCCTCTACGCTATACTTCTGATACTCAATAGGATAGTACTCCTCGATATCGTTATATATCTTCAGCCTCCGCTCAATAGGCAGTTGTCTCATCTTGGACTCCAGGAGTGCCGGACTCTTCATCCATTGAGATAACTCAATATGTTCTGCGAGTGTCATCATAGGAACATTGTAATACCACCATCTTGCTCCTCTCGAGCGCAGTATGCCGTAATAGCAAGACTCATTACCATATCATCGTGCTTTCCTTCCGTATTGCTGAACTGCATATTCCCAGTAATGG
>ENA-UPTJ01001304-UPTJ01001304.1-marine-metagenome-genome-assembly--contig:-NODE-1304-length-13574-cov-5.470523_pt1 | contig 13574 bp, 9 predicted proteins | sample MGYA00238168_ERZ767080 | MGnify/ENA primary metagenome ERZ767080 (study PRJEB28935, sample SAMN06266237) | marine metagenome | isolation source: Columbia River Estuary | place: USA:Columbia River Estuary... | reverse complement strand
AAACCAGATTACGACCCTTTTAATGATCCAGATCCGGGAGTTAACCCTGAAGCGAAAAATCCTGATGTATTGCCAAAACCAAAACCTGAAGTAGTACCAACACCAACAAAACCAGATTACGATCCTTTTAACGATCCTGATCCAGGAGTTAACCCTGAAGCAAAAAAACCTGGATTTAACGCATTCATGAATCAAGTTCAAAAATATAATATGTTAAAAAATAATTTCTAAAACATGAAATCAAATATTAGTATTACAAAATATAAACGAGCGAAAAGCGTTCTAGAAAAAAAGTTGATGACTGAAGGTTTAACTAAAGATGAAAAGTATTTGTTAGACAATGTTAACTCAATTCTTAAGGAAGGACCAATGTCTTTTGACCCAGAACAACTTGGTTCTGCTAGACCTAGTACTAGGATACAAAGTAAAATTGAAGGGGGTGAACTACCGATAAGTAAAATTGGTTTAACTCAAGCTCAAGTAGATTTTTTCACTTCTGAGGCATTTAAAGAATCAGTACTTAAATTAGAAGAATTAATCGGTCAAGACTTAAATATTAGTAGATCATTGACTACCGCAAATACAAATCTTAAACGTGATGCTCAAACAGCGTTTAGAACATTTATGGGGCTTGTTGGAGAATTAATGGGTGAATTAATTTCTTTACAAGTGAATAACAAAGAAGAACTTGAAGAAATTGCCAAAGAATCTGTTGAAAAAATTACGGGTATTGACAATGAATTTTTCAACGAGAAATTAGTACTTGATGGTCAATTATCGGTGGGATTCTTAAGAAAACTTAATGGTATGAAGGAATATGCTGAAAACATATCCGATGAAGATATCGTTAAAAAATTCGCTAATATTGATGATGAAAAAATACAAAAACTTGAGGAGTTAAAAAATGATTTTGAATCAATGGGTGTGGAATTTGATGAAGAAAAACTTAAAACTTCAGTTGAATCAACATTTCAAATTTCAGATAAAACAAAAGAATTAGCTAAACAAGAATTTTCTGACGAAGTATCTAGACAAATAATTGTTAATATAATTAGACAAGGTATGTCGTTAGCGTATTCAAACGCATATGAACTGTGTGAAGATAAAATCGCTGAATTACCAGATGGTGAACGTATATTAGAACTATCAAATGTTATTCAACCAATAATGGTACATATGTATTGGTTATTTGAGGATGTTGGTTCGGTTGCCACTTCTGGTGGTGGTCAAATAGGTCAAGTTCAAGTATTACCACCTAAAGGTGATACAAATGAACCTGAACAATCAAATGAACCTAAACAATCAAATGAACCTGAACGAGCACCTAATAAAAAGTCAGGACCATTTGTTATTCAAGCAAAAGCGTCAACATTACCACTTTTAGTACATGAATTAGTTAAAGGTGTTGCCATGTTTTTTACATCATCTGGTGAACCTGAAAAACAAGAACAACGAATGTTAGCCAGAAAATCAGCAACTTCATTAGAGATTGAGGCTTATAATTTTCTTTACTCACCTGGATTTTGGGATGGCTTCTATAAGAATTATTCTAAACATGTGAGAGATATTAATGAACAACGCCAATTAACACCTTTTTTATTAAAATTGTTATCTGAAAGATCCGCAGATGATATGAAAAAGTTATCACAATATATTGCGACCAAAGGAATGGAACAAGGTGAATTTGCTGATAATTTCTTTACTACCCTTATTAAGGACGCTAGAACTATAAAACAAAAAATGGAACAAAATCCGAAATATATGACCAAAAAACAATATGGTGATAATGAAGAACAATCGAATGAAGATATGGATTGGATGAATGAGATTTAATACATATTAAAATAAAATTTAACAAACCCTCCATAATAAAAATGGGGGGTTTTTTATTTCCATATACTACCATATTTATTAATAAAGGATAAAAAATGAGTTTATCAAAAGAACAAATAGTATTGGAATATGTTAAGTGTGTTAAGGACACCCCATACGCATTAAGTACGTATCTACAAACATATGATAACACGGTATCAAAATATGTACCACTAGAGTTATTCCCAGACCAAATCACATTACTTGAAGACTACGAAAATTATAATGAAAATATCGCATTAAAATATAGACAGGCGGGAGTATCAACGGTAACCTCAGCATGGATATCAAAAAAACTAGCATTCGCAAAAAAAGAAAAACCAGAAAAAATACTTATCATCGCCAACAAACTAGATACATCCGTTGAGATGGCAAACAAAATACGAGCATTCGTAACCCAATGGCCGGCGTGGATGAATGTTGGAATTGACCCAAACAAAAAATCAACAAAACATTATAAGTTGATAAATGGTTGCGAAGTTAAAGCAGTAGCAACATCAAAAGATGCCTTAAGGGGTTTTACACCAACAATACTTGTATTTGACGAAGCGGCCTTCATTGATGCGGATAGTGATTTCTGGTCGGCGTGTATGGCTTCCCTATCAACAGGTGGTAAAGTGATTGTGGTATCAACACCCAATGGTAATGACCCAATATATTATGAAATATATGATCAAGCATTACGTGGGATGAATGACTTCAAAATCACGGAAATGTATTGGTATAGAGATCCTAGATATACTAAAGATTTATATTTCGTAAAGACAGATGACATAATACATTATCTGTTAAATAAAGAAGATTATACCAGTGATAAATTTATTAGTTGGAATAGTATTGAATTTAAGGATAGGGATTTCAATGAAGCTAAAAGACTAATTGAAGATGGATACAAACCTTGTTCGGATTGGTTTGAACGAATGGTTAAAAAACTTAAATACGACAAAAGAAAAGTATCCCAAGAGTTGGAATGTGTTGATGGAAGTACTATTATTACAATAAAAGATACCAAAAGTGGTGAAATAAAAGATATCACCATTGAAGAATTATATAATATAGAAGATACATCATATTACCATATTTCTACACCAGAAGGGTTTGTTAGTTTTGATGGTATCCAAAAATTAAATAAAACAACAAGGGAAATCTTTTTTGATAATGGTCTAACATTAAGATGTAGTTATAACCACAAAATATATTCATACGACAATCAAGAAATATTAGCTAAAGATATTGAAATCACCCACAAAATTAAATCACAAGATGGTTATTTGACCGTTATTGATATAATTGACCACAACACCCCAACCGATGTATATGATATCATTAACGCGGGTGAAAAACACTTATATTACACAAATACAATCATATCACACAACTGTAATTTCCTAGGATCAGGTGATAACGTATTTGATTCAAGGTTAATGACCAAAATAAAAGAAAACTACCTTAAAGAACCCGATAATAAAATGTTGGGTGGTCAATTATGGATATGGAAGGAACCAGTTGTTGGTCATAGGTACATACTAGGATGTTTACCGCCAGATGAAAAAGTTTTAACCGATAAAGGATTAAAGAATGTTCAAGATGTTGATTTTGATGATAAGTTAGTTAGTGAAAATGGTGATTATGTTAATATTAAAAATAGACAAATATATCCAGTTGAAAATGAACCAATTTATTCAATTAAAGTGGATAATACTTTTAGACGAACAACATTTACTAGGGAACATCCTATTTTAATAAGTAAACCGGTATTAAAACGAAATTATAAAAGGCATGACCCAATATATAAATTCAATGAACGTTATTGGGACTGGGATTTTAATTATACACGAGCGGAAGATGTTAAAGTGGGTGATTGGATAAAAGTACCAAACATTTATAAAGATAAAGTTATTGATAACATTGATGAAAAATGGAAAATCAATGAACAAATTAGATATGATTTTGAGTTTGATTCACCACTAAAAGATAAAGATTTCTGGTGGTTTATTGGGATGGTACTTGGTGATGGTTGGATAGGTAAAAATAAAGATTCTTATACAGTGTCAATTTGTTTTGATAAAAAAGATGAATTCTATAGAAATAAAGCAATTAATATAGTTAAAAGATTATTTAATCGTAGTCCATCAATACCACACAAAGGTAGAGCAACAATTGATATTGTATTTAATTCAAAATTCTTATATTACTTTATCCTTGAAAATTTTGGAAAATATTCATACGGAAAAATGATTTCCGAATGGGTGAAATATATTCCAAATGAACTGAAAATTGAGTTAATACGAGGTTATTTTGATAGTGATGGGTCTTGGTTAAAGACTTATAAAAAAAGTGAACCAGATAAAGCTTATTCAAAAATAACATTCGTTAGTGTTAATTTAGAATTATTGGAGTCATTTCAAGATATATTATTTTCACTGGGGATTATATCATCGTTAAATAAACTACGTGATTCAAAAGAGGGGGAAATTAATGGACGAAAAGTAATTCAACGTCAAGCATATAACCTTACTTTAGCAAATAACGACTCGTTGGAATTACATGAATTAATATATGAAGAGGGTAATCCAAAATTAAATAGATTTGATATAAATGATTTCAAAATCACCAATAAAAGAATTATCAGTGATTGTCATTTTGATAAAAATAAAGATTTCATATATTTCAAGGTTAAAGATATTAAAAAATCGGAATATACTGGATATGTTTATAATTTTGAGTGTGATACCAACACTTTTATGTGTCGTAATATTACAACTCACAATTGCGACGTTTCAAGGGGAGATAGTGAAGATTTTAGTGCTTTTCAGATTGTTGATTTTGAAACAAGGGAACAAGTTGCTGAATTCGTTGGAAAACTACCCCCCGATAATATGGCGGATGTTTGTTATAAATGGGCAAGTATGTATTCAGCATACATCGTTATTGACATCACCGGAGGAATGGGTGTAGCAACGTCAAGAAAACTACAAGAATTAGGTTATAGGGACTTATACGTTGATGGTGAGGATATCGCCAATTCGTGGAAGTATAATCCAAAAGCGATGGATAAAATACCTGGATTAAACTTCAACAATAAACGTGTACAAATTATCGCAGCCTTTGAAGAAGCTATGCGTCATGATTTTAAGATATATAGTAGTAGGTTATATAATGAAATGGATACCTTCGTTTACATCAATGGACGACCAGATCACCAGAAGGGTAGACACGATGACTTATTAATGTCAATCGCCATGTGTTTATATGTTGCCGAATTATCCTTTAGTAAATTAACCAAGGTAACCGAACAAGCAAAAGCGATGTTGGAATCCTGGTCGGTAAACAACAACGACGCAGCAAGACAAAATTTAGATTTCAACCCCAACATACCATCATATGGGAATAGACAAAATCCTTATGGTCAACAACAAATAACGAGGGATGACTACCAGAAATATGGGTGGTTATTTGGTAGAAGGTGATATTTATTTATTAAAAAAATATACTTATAATTAACTTATGGAACAAGATAAAAATTTAACGGTTTGGCAACGACTGACCAAAGCATTTGGACCCAACTCATTACTAAATCAGGATTATCCAACATATAAGTTTGACAAAACTGAATTGTTAAAAACCACGTCAAAACAAGATTATGAACGTGAAAAACTTCAAGCACAACAAACTTTTTATTTGGGTAACCAATGGGCGAAGATTGAAACCAATCTTTACTCCCAAGCGGTATATTACGAACCAACAAGATTAGCAACTTTTTATGATTTGGAATCAATGGAGTTTTGTTTACATGGTGATACGAAAATAGCAACACCAGATGGTTTTATAACCATTAAGGAACTCGCAGATAAAGGTAGGGACAATGAATTTATTGTGTATTCGTATGACCACAATGAAAAACGTGTGATACCAGCAAAAGCAAGAAACGCTCACTACACTAGGGATGAAATGACCTATAAAATAACGTTTGACGATGGTAATCATATTATAGCGACTTGGGAACATCAATTGATGATGCGTGATGGTTCATTTGAACGTGTTATGAATCTAAAACCGGGGGATTCAATGATGCCTTTTTATAGAAGATCATTTTATAATAATCAAAAATATCATTGGGTGTATAGTTGTAATAGTAAAGTTGGTCATCATGGGTGGGTATCTGAACATAATTTAATTGCGGAATGGTTCTATAGACCACTTGAATCTAACGAGGTTGTACACCATTGTGATTTCAATGGGAAAAATAATAACCCAGAGAATCTACTTATCATGGATAAGGTTGAACACCAATCATATCATGCGAAAATTAATAACGAGAAATTATGGGCGAATCCTGAATATCGTGAAAAAATGAAGATTGTAGCACGTTCAAAAAAGAACTTTAGTTGGAATGGTCGTAGAGCAAAAGAAAATAATCCAGCGTATTTTAGTATCCCTTTTGACAATATCATTGAAACTGCAAGACAACACAAAACATTAAAAAAGACAGCTGTTGCTCTAGGTGTATCACACGTAAAAATTCAACGTGATATCGTTAACGCTGGTTATAAAGATTGGTCAACATTCTTAGACGCGTATAATATTGAGAAATCTAAATACTCCACGGCTAAAGCAAAGGGGGATCAATTAGCGATTAATCATAAAATCGTATCAATTGAACCATTTGGAGTTGTTCCAGTTTATGATATAACAGTACCAGGATATAAAAATTTCGCAACTGATACTATATTTTCACACAATACTCCGGAAATATCAGCAGCATTAGATATTTATTCCGAAGAATCTACAACTGTTGATGAAAATGGATTCATGCTTCAGATATATTCTGAATCAAAACGTATTAAGTCCGTACTTGCCGATTTATTTAATAATGTGTTAGATATCAACACAAACCTACCGATGTGGATTAGAAATATGACCAAATATGGTGATAATTTCGTTTATCTTAAATTAGACCCAGAAAAAGGTATCGTTGGTTGTACACAATTACCAAACATTGAAATAGAACGTTTTGAACGTGGGATGGCGGCTAAAAGTATTAATACCGACGAACCAATTGAAAATAAAGGTCTTAGATTCAAGTGGAAGGCTAAAGATATGGAGTTTAATACTTGGGAAATTGCTCACTTTAGATTGTTGGGGGATGACCGAAAATTGCCATATGGCACCAGTGCTTTAGAGAAAGCTAGACGTGTATGGAAACAACTCCTTTTAGCGGAGGATGCCATGTTAATCTACCGGACTAGTAGAGCACCTGAACGTAGAGTGTTTAAGGTTTTTGTTGGTAATATGGACGATAAAGATGTTGAACCATACGTACAACGTGTTGCCAATAAATTCAAACGTGATCAAGTTGTTGATAACACAACAGGTAATGTTGATATGCGTTTTAACCAAATGGCGGTAGATCAAGACTACTTTATACCAGTTCGTGATCCCGCAGCACCTTCACCAATTGAAACATTACCAGGTGCGTGTATTGCTTTAGATACTAGAATCCCATTATTGGATGGTAGAGTTTTGGAATTACAACAAATAATTGAAGAATGGGATAACGGAAATCGTGATTTATGGGTGTATTCCTGTAATCCTTTAACTGGTGAATTAGCCCCAGGTATGATAACTTGGGCGGGAACTACTCGTAAAGATGCTGAGGTTATTAAAATAACATTAGATAATGGCGAATCAATTATAACAACACCAGATCATAAGTGGGTTCATAGAACAAAAGGTTTTGTTGAAGCTCAAGATTTAGTTGTTGGTGATTCATTAATGCCGTTTTATAGGGATGAACAACAAATTAAGAAAAACACTAACAAATATGACGTGGTGTGGGATTCTTCTAAAGAAGAATGGGTATTCACCCATAGAATGGTTGTTGATTTTTTAAACGATACTGGTTTAATTGAAGATATGGTGCACGACCAAAGATTTCTTAACGAATCTAAAACAATTAGACACCATAAAGATCATAATCGTTATAATAACAACCCATCCAATATTGTCTGGATGAATGGTGTTGACCATATGAAATACCATCAATATGTTATCAAAGACACGATTTGGAAAAACCCTGAAGAAAATAAGGTAAAAATTTCAAGTGGTGTAAAACGATATATTGATGGATTAACTGATGAAGAAAAACAACAACGTTTTGAAAATTGTAATTTACACACCGATGAAGCTAAACAAAAACGTTTAATTTCATTTAACAACAACCCTAATAAAGAAGAAATTCTTAGAAGAAGGGGTGAAAGTATTAGTGAGTCTAAGTCTACTATAGAATTTAAGGAGAAATTTTCTGAAACAGTTAAACAAATGTGGGAAGATGTTGAATATAGAGAAAAAGTTTTTTCCAAAAAACAAACTCTAACATTCACTGAGGAACTTTACCAAATGTTTTTTAGTATGTTTAATAAAACTGGACGTGCGGATTTAGCTTTAATTCAATTAAATAATTCTGCCGAGTTCATGAACGAGTTTGTGAACCCAAACGTAGAAATTAGAAGTTCATTAACTAATCTTGAAAAATTCACACACAACCATCTTGAAAAGATGTTAAAAGAACGTGGATTCAAAAACTATAGAGATTGGTCAAAAACAACCGCAATTGAATTAGGTTATAAAAATTTACGTGCGTGGAGATATTATATTGAAAAAGAAAATAAAAAAGAATCTGAAATTCTTTATAACCACAAAATTGTCGCTATTGAGTACTTAAATGACAAAATGGACACCGGAACAATAACTGTTGATGGTGATGAAATATACCATAATTTCCACACTTTTGCTGTCGAATCGGGAGTTTTTATTAAAAATTCTAACCTTGGAGAAATCGCAGATATTGAGTACATCCAGAAAAAATTATTAACCGCTTTACGTGTTCCAAAAGCTTTTTTAGGGTTTGAAGAACCAGTTGGTGGTGGTAAAGATTTATCATTAATGGATATCCGTTTTGCTAGAACAATTAACAAAATTCAGAAATGTGCTTTAGCTGAATTAAACAAAATTGCTATCATACACTTATTCTTATTAGGTTTTGAAGATGAATTACGTTCATTTACATTAAACTTAACAAACCCCTCCTCACAGGCGGATTTATTAAAGATTGACGTATGGAAGGAGAAGATGTTGTTGTATAAGGATGCGGTTACACCATTACAAGATAATTTTGCTCCAGTATCGGCATCATGGGCTAAAAAACATATATTAGGTTTTTCGGATGAAGAAATTAAGTTGGATTTACAACAACAACGTATTGAACGAGCGGTTGCAGCTGAGTTAACAAATACGGCGACAGTTATAACACACACTGGTTTGTTTGATAATATTGACAAGTTATATGGAACAAAAACAGGTGGTACACAAACTGTTACGGCAACACCACCACCACCGCCAGGAGGAGAACCATCGGATATGGGATTACCACCAATGCCACCACCACCAGGACCAGAACCGGGAGGTGAAGCTGGTGTAACACCTGAGGGTAGGACTAGGGATAATTTATCAATATTACTAGAGAATAGTAATTTAATTGAGGAGGAACAATATATAGATTTATCAAAAGCTAGAAATTCTTTAGGTGATATTTCACAACAATTGGATAAACTTTTGAATGATTGATATTTATAATAAAAAAGTAAATATGAAATTCGGATTATTGAAAACAAAAATTGAACATATATTAAACGAGTCATATGGTAATGACTCGTTTAAGAATGAAATAAAGAAGTTTAACGAATATGTTTTGAAGAATAAAAACATATCAAAACTATTTTATTTATATGATGAGTTATCATCAAATAAGGGGTTAAATGAATCATTGGTTAATGATTTTATTAATGAATCTATTACCTTATATGAAAATATAATCAATAAAATTCAGGATAAGGATTTGGCACCGATTAAAAAGTGGGTTAATCATATTAACACAACTAATCAGTATGAGGTTGTTGATAATTTATTCAATGGTAGTGTGTTAAATATTGAGGGACGTATTATCGCTAAAAACATGATTAAAGAATCATTAACTAAAACTGGTAATGTTGAAAAGGAAATAATTAATTTACCGATATCTGCGATGGTTAATATTGCGAACAAAACTATTACTAAGTATTATGAGGGTTTAAACGAATCTGAAAAGAAAGAGTTTAATATGATTTTTGAATCTAGTGATGAAGATCTTAAAGGTAAATTTGAACCACTTAAGGAAGATGTTATTAATAAATTAAATTTTCTTAAAGAAAATTCTGAGGACGATATGGTAAATACTATCAATGAATCTATTGAGAAGGTTAAGTCTGAAGAATATTCTAAGTTAACATACTTCAAACTTAAAAATCTATCTGAAGAAATTTAATCTTCGTTTTTATTGTATTTTTGATTAACGTGTTTGGCTTTACTAAACACGTTTCTTTTTTTTACTGAAGGTTTAATAAATTCTTTACCTTCATTTAGTTTGCTCATTTGTCTTGTTTTAATAACTTTAGATTTATATTGTTTTAGAGCACGTTCAATATTTTTATCATTTCCCACTTTAACTATTAGCATATCAATAAATTATTAAATTTTTATTTTTGACTATAACTATAAATATGTTTATATTATTAAAAAATAAACATTGTAGAGTATGAAATATAATGAAAAAAGGAAAAACCTCAAAAATAACTGGTTATGAAATTTCAAAAATAACTTACGGAACTGTTGATTCGGTATCACTTAAATCACTTTATCTAAACATACAAACTTGGGTTGAACCAAAAGATGAAAATGAAAATTGGTCAAGGGTTGTATTAAATTTAAGTAGAGAAATAAAACATTCAATTTTAGAATCATTAAATTATAATATTTTTAAGTCCAATTATATTGTTGATTTGGATTTAAGACCTAGTGGTATTCAGGTGGGTAAAAAATCATTTATGAATCTTGAAATTAATTTTTACATTAACAATCCCACCACCGAATTTAAGTCTTTGGAATTACAATCCGCTTTGATAAATATAACAAACTCAATTCATGAAAATAATTTTTATTCAAATAAGTATTTCACATTTCATTTAACTAAAAACAAAAATAAACAAGAAATTAAACAAATGGAATTAGCTTAATATTTATTAATAAAAAAAAAACATGAACTTAAAGATATTAAGACCAAATGAAATAGGTAAAGGAATTTTGATTGAGGAGGACGCTGGATTTATATCACCAACTAGTGATAATAACAAATACATCATGGAATCAAAAAATTTCATGGATTATTCAAAACCTTTTGAGTTCTACGCGGTATTACAAAAATATGACACCCCAAATAGAAATGGTAGAGTATATCCTGAACGTATATTAAAACGTGAAGCTGATAACTATAAAAAAATGATTGAAAAAGGTATTTCACTATCCGAATTAAATCACCCAGAATCTTCATTAATCGACCTTGATCGTGTATCACATATCATCACTGAAGTGTGGTGGGAAGGTAATATCTTAATGGGTAAATTAAAACTATTAACAAGCCCAGGTTTTCATGAACGAGGTATTGTATCAACCAAGGGGGATATGGCCGCTAACTACCTACGTCAAGGTGTAACACTGGGAATTTCATCCAGAGGTATTGGTTCACTTAAAAAGGTGGGGGATCAAAATGAAGTTCAAGATGATTTCGAATTAATTTGTTTTGACTTGGTGTCTTCACCATCAACACCGGGAGCTTATCTATTTCTTAATCTAGAAGACAGACAAAAATTTGATGAAAATATAGAAGAAGAAAAAGTTGATCGTGTAAATAAAAGTAACGAACCCCTTGACTTAATGAAAAAATTAAATCATTATTTGGGAAATAGATAATTATTATGGAACAAGGAGAAAAATATTTTGTGGCGAAAATCTGTTCAGACTTATTGGATACTGAATCAGGAAAAGTTAAAAAAATGCGTGAAGAAAAATTGGTGTTAGGTTATTCACCAACCGATGTTGAAGCTAAGGTTACTAAACTTTATGAAAATTATACCATGGATTGGAGAATCACTGGTATCGTTGAAAGTAAAATTGATGAAGTAATTGAATAACTAATAAAAAAAATTTAATTAACAATAAGGAGGGTAAAAACCCTCCTTTTTTATTTTATAATAAAAAAAAATATTCATTTCAGGTTTTTTTCTAAAATACAACATATTTATAATAAAATAAATTTTAGAAAATGAGTAAAGAAAAATCTTTGGTAGAAGAAGCACTTATCCAAATGAAGAATTTGGAGGAAACAGTTGCTGAGAACGCAAAAGGAATACTTGCCTCTACTATGAAGCAAGAAATCAAAGACCTAGTAAAAGAATCTCTAACTGAAGAAGATGAGATTGGAATGGATGACTTAAATATTGATTCTGATAATTTGGAAGATGAAGAAGAGTTTGATAATGAAGACGATTCAGATTTTGATGATGAAGAGTTTGATGATGAAGACGATTCAGATTTTGAAGAAGAAGAGTTTGATGATTCTGATGACGACGATGATGTTGTTATTGACTTATCAAATGAAAAAAACACTGATAATGTACTTAAAGTGTTTGAATTAATCGGACCAAATGATAAAATCGTTGTTAAAAAAGACGACGCGGGGAATATCAATATTAAAGACAACGAAACTAACAAAGAATATATGGTTGTTGGTGAATCTGAAGAAGAAATGTTTGAAGATGATTATTCAGACGAAGAACTTATGGAATTTGAAGATGAATTCTCTGATGAAAAAGGTTATTCTAGTAGTAAAATTCAAAACATTATTGATGATGTTTTTACCCCAGAAAGTTCTAATGAATCTGAAATGGTTTATGAAATTGAAATGGACGAAGATGAAGATTTTAATTTTCATGAAATGGATGAAGACGAAGAATTGGATTTAGACCAAGTAATGGAATCATTCAAAGCCAAAGGTGTTGGAATGGGTAAAGCAAACAAATTCAAATATTCATCAAAACCAAACCAAGGTCAAGGTTTCAAAACTAAGATGAAAGAAGCACCAAAATCTGTTGGTACTGGAAAACCTAAGTTTGATTACAAAGATGGTGAAAACCTAGATGGTGAATTCAAACCAGTTAAAAAATCTGTTAAGAAAACTGAGACAAAAGAAAGCTCTAGGACTTTAGGAGCTGGTAGTAAAGCTGGTAGAAAAGGAGGATTACCTAAACCAAGAACAGGTTCTAAATTTAATACAGCTTTAGAAGAAAGTCAAAATGAAAGAGAATTAACACTTCTTCGTGAGAAAAATGAAGAGTACAGAAAAGCACTTAACGTATTTAGAGATAAACTAAATGAAGTTGCTGTATTTAACTCAAATCTTGCGTATGCTACACGTTTATTCACTGAACATACTACAACTAAACAAGAAAAAATCAATATCTTAAAAAGATTTGATAATGTAGAAACGTTAAAAGAGTCTAAAAACTTGTATCATTCTATTAGAGAAGAATTAAAAGGTTCTACTAACACAACATCAATCAATGAATCAGTTGAAAGAGTTATCGCTAACGCACCTGCTACAGGGTCAGCTGTTAATTTGATTGAATCTAAAACTTATGAAAATCCACAATTCTTAAGAATGAAGGATCTTATGGGTAAACTTAAATAAAAATAAACTTAAAAACAAATAAAAAAATAAAATGGGAGCATTATTAGAATCAGGTCTTGTTGGTAACATCGGGTTAAAACAC
>ENA-UPTJ01001300-UPTJ01001300.1-marine-metagenome-genome-assembly--contig:-NODE-1300-length-13595-cov-4.905465_pt1 | contig 13595 bp, 13 predicted proteins | sample MGYA00238168_ERZ767080 | MGnify/ENA primary metagenome ERZ767080 (study PRJEB28935, sample SAMN06266237) | marine metagenome | isolation source: Columbia River Estuary | place: USA:Columbia River... | reverse complement strand
CCGGCAAGGTTGCCGAGCCAACCATGGCCCGATTGATGATGCGGCCCAAACGAGCCGATGCCAAAAACATCATTGAATCTGTTTTTCTGATGCCCGGTACGCAACGAGTCCGGATGCAATCAAATGGCAAAAACATGCGCGTGTTTGGATCCGATGCGCACCGCGCCTACCGAAAACTCAAAAAGAAATCAGCCCCGTACGATAAACAATACGAGTCGTTGATCGAGCAATATCAAGCCTATGGCAAAGCCAAGGAAAAAGAAAAGCAAGCAGCCGTTGAAGCGCAACTCGATTCGATCGATGAAGTACGTAAGCAAAAAGTATACCGAACTTTTTTAGTTGAAACACCCAATACGCCGATCTCTCCCTATGTGCTGCAAGAATATGCAGGATGGGACATCGATCCCCGACAGATCGAACCTTTGTACAATGCCTTGGCTCCGTACGAAAAACAGTATCCCTCCATGCAGGAGATGAAACAAAGCATCGATATGGCCAAACTCACCCAAATCGGTGCCCCGGCCATGGAATTTGTACAAAATGACACCCTCGACAAGCCGGTTGCGTTGTCGTCCTTCCGCGGTAAATATTTATTGATCGATTTCTGGGCCAGTTGGTGCGGACCCTGCCGAGCCGAAAACCCCAATGTGGTTAAGGCATTCCAAAAGTTCCAGTCCAAGAACTTTCATATCCTCGGGGTTTCACTTGATCGAGCCGGACAAAAAGACAAATGGATGAAGGCCATCCACGACGACGGACTTACCTGGACACAGGTCAGCGACCTCAAATTCTGGAACAACACCGTGGCGGTACAATACGGGATAAGGGCCATTCCACAGAATCTGCTCCTCGATCCCAATGGGATCATTGTCGGGAAAAACCTGCGCGGAGAAAAATTGATGAGTACGTTGGAAGGAATGTTGAAGTAGTAGAGAGAAGAGGGTAGAGAGATAAGTTCGTAGACCCTCTACACGCTACCCGCTTCTATCAGCATTTCGTCGAGCATGGATTCGATTCTGCCCATGCGAATTTCCAGTTCTTCATTTTCGATCCCCGCTGCTTGCTGGGCGATCTGCTCAGTGGCGAACCAAATCACAACCATGGCGATGTAATCCTGTATATCCTTGCCTGCGAACAGGGTTCGGAATTCCAGGATCTTATCGTTGATCATCTTGAGTGTTTTGCGCACCACTTCTTCATCATCGGGTTGGATCTTGATCCGGTAACTCCGATCACCGATAACGGCGGATATGGGGATGAGGTTGGACATCTGATTTATTCACCGAGCAATGCAATGCATCGATCGATCTCTTTTAAATAGGCGTTGATCTTTTTCTCGATCTCTTTTTTGTCAGCGGTCGCCAACTCGCCGGCATTTAATTTCAACACATCGATCTGGGTTCGTAATTCCTGAATCTGTTCCTGTGCGCGTTTCAATTTCTCTTCCGACTCAGCGGCGGTTTTGCGCAATCGGTTGTTCTCTTGCTGCATCGATTGCGATCGACGAGCCAGTTGCTGAATTTTTTCCTGAATGCGTTTTAAGGTCGATTCCACGGTCCTCATTTTCTGATCTCTGCGTTACACTCGGAAGCCAGCGCCTTCATGACCTGCTGCATCCATCCATCGATTTCGGCATCCGTCAATGTCTTTTCGGAATGCTGAAAAATCAGGTTGATGGCCATGGAGCGCTTATCAACTCCGAGCTTGTCGCTCTCGAATATATCAAAGAGTTTGATACCCTGCAGGTTTTCCAGACCAATCTGCTGAACGGTAGATTCGAGCATGGACCAAGGTAGTGTCCGGTCCACCACCATGGCTAGGTCGCGCTGCACGGCCGGAAACTTCGGCAAAACATGGATCTTGGTGCGTGTCTGTAATACCCGGTCCATGATCAGCTGCCAGTCCAGTTCTGCATAGAAAACCGGTTGCTTGATCCCGAAACGGTCCATTTTTTCTGCGGTGACCTGTCCGCCCAGTGCCAACCGAGTGCCTAGATGCTGCCACTCGATCGGATCCATCCACTGAGGTTCAGTATCCGGATAGATTTCGGTAACGTCCTCCAATCCTAGCCATTGAAACAATACCCGAACCTGGCTCTTCAGGGTAAAAAGATCCATTTTGCGGGCCGACTGGCTCCATCCGCCCTCTTGCCATTCTCCAGTCAGGATCAATGCCAACTTCGGCGTTTCCTGGTATTCCGTTCCACCCGAATATCGATAGGTCTTTCCGAATTCAAACAAACGCAACGAGCCATTCTTGTGATTCAAATTGTGGGCTACCACTTCGAGGGAGGTCTCCAACAAGCGAGGGCGCATGACATCCAACTCCTGGCTCAGGCTGTTGATCATGCGTACCAATTCATTCGATTCCTGCTCGTTGTAATAGGCGCCGTTGGTGATTGAATTGGTTAGAATTTCCTGATAGCCTTGTCCGGCCAGTAGATCGGCGATCTTTTCCTGCCAACGAGCTGGACGTTCTTCCGTGGTTACAGAAGGACTGATCCGGATCGTCGTTGGGATTGCAATGTTGTCGAGCCCGTCGATCCGCAAGATCTCTTCCACCAAATCAGCGGGTTGTTCAATATCCGGCTTGTGGGTAGGAACGGCTACGCGAAATTCATTGTCGGATTCCCGCAAAATCTCAAAGCCCAACGCACTTAAAATACTGCGAACCGCTTCGGGGTGATAATTCTTGCCACTGAGCTTTTTCAAGTATTGCCAACTCAGCGCAATCTCGTTTTTTTCTTTTTTTCCGGGATACAGATCGGTCAGGGTGCCAACCACTTCGCCACCAGCGATCTCCTGGATCAGTTGTACGGCGCGCAACAAAACGCGCTCGCAAAGTCCGGGATCGGTTCCTTTTTCAAAACGCAGGGCTGCATCGGTTCGTAGTCCGTGTCGAAATGAAGTTTTCCGGATGCCAATGCCACTAAAACAAGCACTCTCCAAAAACAGATTCGTGGTTTGGTCGCTGACACCGGAATCTTTTCCGCCAAACACACCCGCCAGGCAGAGTCCACCCTCGGCATCACAGATCATCAAATCCTCTTCGTTCAACGTACGTGCTTTGTCATCCAAGGCGATAAACGATGTGCCCGCTGCTAATTTTTTCACCATGATCTTGCTACCCCGGATCTTAGCTGCATCAAAGGCATGCAGCGGTTGTCCGGTTTCGTGCAGTAAGTAATTCGTGATGTCGACCAGGTTGTTGATCGGACGAACGCCGATCGCTTTCAATCGTTGTTGCATCCAGCGCGGCGACTCGCCTACGTTTACGTTTTGCAGAGAAATGCCGCAGTACCGTGGACAATCATCGGCGTTTTCTATTTCGACGTGGATCGGTGTTTTCTGGGTGGATGCGACCAAGCCGGTCGGATTTGGCAATTGGGGTCGTGTCTCGATGCGTTCGTGATGAGATAGATAGGCACATACATCACGGGCAACGCCCCAGTGACTCATGGCATCCATCCGATTCGGGGTAAGACCGATCTCGAATACGATGTCACTGTAAGGTTTGAAATATTCTGCGGCCGGCGTGCCGGGTTTCAATCCGTCCGGCAAGATCAGGATTCCATTGTGGGAGGCGCCCAATCCCAATTCATCCTCCGCACAGATCATGCCCTGACTTTCTTCGCCGCGGATCTTGGCTTTGCGCAGCGTAATGGGTTCTCCTTGTAAGGGATAGATGGTAGCGCCCACGGTGGCCACCAGAACGGTTTGTCCCACGGCTACATTCGGAGCCCCACAAACGATGTGCAAGGGTTCTGCTTCACCAATGTCTACGCGGGTGAGTCGGAGTCGGTCGGCATTGGGATGCTGGGTTACTTCCAGCACTGAACCGATGACCACGCCCGCCAGTCCGCCTTTGATTTCTTCGTATGAAATTTGTTTTTCGACTTCCAGTCCGATGGACGTAAGGATCCTGCCCAATCGATCGGGGTCGATGGGTTGAGGTAGATAGTCGCTGAGCCAGTTGTAAGAGATGGTCATAAGGATGCGGACGAAGATACGAAAGCGAAGCGGCGAAGGGTGAAGATTACCTACTTTTGGGGCTCAATAACCCCACCTATGGCCAATCAACTGTTAGCCGGCAAACGCGGCATCATTTTTGGAGCACTGGATGAGAAATCCATCGCTTGGAAAACCGCCCTCCGTTGTTTTGAGGAAGGCGCGCAAATCGTACTCACCAACGCCCCCGTCGCTTTGCGCATGGGCGAGATCAATAAATTGGCCGAGCAATGCGGCAATGCCCCGGTGATCGGAGCGGATGTGACCAACATGGACGATCTGAAGAACCTGTTCGAGCAATCCATGCAGCATTTTGGTGGTCCGGTTGATTTTGTCTTGCATTCGATCGGCATGAGCTTGAATGTGCGCAAGGGCAAGCATTACACCGAGATGAATTACGAGTGGAATCAAAAGACAATGGATATTTCAGCCATGAGTCTGCATCGCGTACTGCGTACGGCTTGGGATCTCGACGCGATCCGCGAAGGCGGTAGTGTGGTGGCCTTGAGTTACATCGCCGCGCAACGTGTATTTCCGGATTACAACGAGATGGCCGACGCCAAGGCGTTGCTGGAGAGTGTAACCCGCAGCTTTGGATATCATTATGGCGTACGCCGGAAGGTCCGCGTCAATACGGTTTCTCAATCGCCCACCCGTACCACAGCGGGCAGCGGTGTGAAAGGATTCGATGGCTTCATCAACTATGCCGAAGCAATGAGTCCGCTCGGAAATGCTTCTGGAGAAGATTGCGCGAATTATTGCGTCACCTTATTCAGCGACATGACTCGTTTTGTGACCATGCAGAATTTGTTCCACGATGGTGGATTTTCCTTTACCGGAGTTACACAGGAAGTCATTGAAAAAATGGGATGAGCCGCTTCATCCATGGTCGTATAAAAAGAAAACCTCCCGAGTTCGGGAGGTTTTCTTTTAGATGGAATTTGTTCGCTGATATCAATCAGTATTCATCTTCATTGAATAGAAAGTCATCTTGGGTGGGGTAATCGGGCCAGATGTCTTCGATGGATTCAAATACATCGCCTTCATCTTCCAGTTCTTGTAGGTTTTCGATCACTTCCAGGGGAGCACCGGAGCGGATGGAGTAATCGATCAGTTCGTCCTTGGTCGCGGGCCAAGGGGCATCTTCCAAATAGGAGGCGAGTTCCAGAGTCCAAAACATGGGTTATTCCGATTTTTCGCGAATGTAGCGAGAATATCCAACTTACCAAATCCGCTGAAGGGGGTAAGACGCTGATCTTTTTTGAGTAGTTTCGAGGATCGCGCGCTTTTATATGATCCAGGGAAAAAACATCACCAAAAAATTCGGCGAATTATCGGTATTGCAAGGAGTCGATATTTCCATTGCTGCCGGTGAAGTGGTATCCTTGGTCGGGCCTTCCGGTTCAGGCAAAAGCACGTTGTTGCATATACTGGGTACCTTGGATCGTCCTGATTTGGGATCGGTCGAGATCCAAGGAACCGAGGTGACCAAACTATCGCGAAATGAATTGGCCGCCTTTCGAAATCGATCGATCGGATTTGTATTTCAATTTCATCATTTGCTGCCCGAGTTCAGTGCGTTGGAGAACGTATGCATCCCCGGTTGGCTGGGCAAGCGATCTAAGACCGAAGTGAAGCGAGAAGCTGCTGCTTTGTTGGAGTTGATGGGATTATCAAGCCGTGCCGATCATCGGCCCAATCAATTGTCGGGGGGTGAACAGCAGCGCGTAGCCGTGGCCCGTGCGCTGATCAATAAGCCGGCTGTGATTTTTGCCGATGAACCCACGGGCAATCTGGATACCACCACAGCGGGTGAACTGCATCGATTGTTTTTTGATCTGCGCGATCAATTCAAGCAAACGTTTTTGATTGTTACGCACAACGAGGAATTGGCCGCGTTGAGCGATCGTTGTTTGCGCATTCGCGACGGCCACTTGATGTAAACTCGATCAGGGATGGGCCTGATACCAGCTTTTCAATTCGTTGAGGGTGTTGTTGACCTTGGTGTTGTCGGTCCACCAATCATGAAAGGTTAACGGATAGCTCACCAATCTCCGATCCACACCTAGCGTTCCCAAACGTGCATAGAGAAAATTGCTTTGATCGGGGTTTACAATCGGGTCCAATTCTCCATGGAAAAAAATCGTAGCCGGCGATGTAGCCGTGGCTTGATATTGGGGGCTACAAGATTTATAGCGTTGCTCGGTTGCGGGGGTAACGGGCAATAAAGAAACCCCGAGATAGGTAGTTAATACGGTTCCGTATACTACGTTGTTGTAGAAAGCAAGGCCGAATAGGTCGGTGGGACCGGCGAGGGAGGCAACGGCTTTGATCTTGCCACTGGTGTTGCGGGAATAGCTCATCGCCAAGGATAAATGTCCGCCCGCACTGTGCCCGACTAGATATACTTTCTGATTGCTAAACGTATAATAAGATGCCTGACGGAAGCAGTATTGAATCGCGCTGTCCAAATCATCCAGTTGCATCTTATAATTATCGGGGTTGTTGGTGGTGAGTCGGTAATTGACATTGGCCACAGCATAGCCGCGTTGCTTGAGTCCGGTCAGCAAAAACTGCAGTTCGGTCTTATCGCCGGTGACCCATCCACCGCCATGAACGACCACGACCAGGGGAGTCTGACTATTCCGGTTGGCCGGTAATCCCAGATTGAATTTTTGAGCCGCGTCGTTGCCGTACGAGAGATTATTCAACGTGGTATCGACCAGCGGGAAACTTGGATTGGGTGGAGGATTGTCGGGGGTGCAGGAATAAAATCCGATCAGGATCCAACAAAGGAAGAGCACTCGATGCATGTGCTTTAATTTGATCGAAAGTTAGCTTAAAAAAGTGGCGTGAAGGCGGGATGGCCCTAAACCCTTGGTTTCCAAGGAATCTCCGGTACATTCAGTACTTGGCCTGCATACCGGGACAGTACAAACAGGTAGTCGCTGAGGCGGTTCAGATATTGAATGATCAGGGAGGCTACTTCTTCGCCTTCGAGTTCCAGACGAACGCAATGACGTTCGGTACGCCGACAAACACACCGGGCGATGTGTAAATGCGACAAGGTTGGATGACCACCGGGCAAAATGAAGTTTTTCATCGGAGGCAGCAGATCGGTCATGCGGTCGATCTCTGTTTCCAATAAATCAACATCGGCGTTTTGCAGATCGGGGAGCTTCATGCCGGGTTCTTTAACCGGATCACAAGCCAGAGCCGATCCAATGGTGAAAAGGCGGTCTTGTACTTCCCTTAAAATACGCTGGGCCGTTTCATCGGTTAGTAAGTCGATGCAAAGCCCCAGGTAGGAGTTGAGTTCGTCCACGGTCCCGTAGGCTTCTATGCGTAGGTGTGACTTGGGTACTTTGGTGCCGCCGATCAATGAGGTTGTTCCACTGTCGCCGGTTTTCGTATAGATCTTCAGGGCCATTCGCTTGATTTCAAGGGGAGTAACAACTCGAAGGGCGGGATTGTTGGGCTCAGGCCAAACTTTGTTTGACCGCATTTTGTCGGTCGCTTTCAATCACGCCATCGCGCAAGCGCACAACCCGACGGGCATGGTTGGCAATGTCTTCTTCGTGGGTAACGATGACGATGGTGTTGCCTCGGCCATGGATTCGATCGAATATTTCCATGATCTCATAGGAAGTTTTGGTATCCAAGTTGCCCGTCGGCTCATCGGCCAGAACCAAGGAGGGATCGTTGACCAGCGCCCGAGCGATCGCCACCCGCTGACACTGACCACCGGATAGTTCATTGGGTTTATGGTGACTCCGGTCGGTGAGATTCACCAGGTCCAGCATGGCCATGGCCTTTTCCGTTCGTTCTTTTTTCTTCATCCCGGCGTAGACCAAGGGAAGGGCCACATTTTCCACCGCGGTCAATCGGGGCAATAGGTTGAATTGCTGAAAAACGAATCCGATCTCTTTGTTTCGGACCTCCGCCAAATCGTCGTCCTTCATCTTGCTGACGTCTTGCTCATTCAAAATGTAGCTTCCGCCCGTCGGTGTATCCAAACAGCCGATGATGTTCATCAAGGTGCTTTTTCCGGAACCAGAGGGTCCCATCAAAGCCACGTATTCGTTTTGCCGAATGTTGAGCGAAATTCCTTTCAGCACCTGCAGTTCATGCTTGCCCATGAAATAGCTCTTCAGGATCTGATCCAACAGGATGATGTCTTTCTGCATGACCCGTTCGGAAAGGTTTAGGAGCGGACTCGATTTTCCGAAGAGCAAAGATAAACCCAACTGGGCACTTCTTCCTAACTTAGCCACCGCATGAGTGAGGTGAAAAATATCGTAATGAGTGGGATCCGTCCCACCGGTTATCTGCATCTGGGCAACTATTTCGGGGCCATGCGCAATTACGTGCGGATGCAGGAGGAATATCCTTGTTATTTCATGGTGGCCGATCTGCATTCGCTCACCACGCATCCCGATACTCGAACCCTGAAAGAGAGTGTGCACCGGGTGCTGGCCGAGAATATTGCCTGCGGACTGGACCCGGAAAAAGTAGCGTTCTATTGCCAGAGTCATGTTCCGGAAACGTCGGAATTATATCTCTATTTCAACATGCTTGCCTACAAAGGCGAGTTGGAAAAGACCACTACATTCAAAGACAAAGTGCGCTTGCAGCCCGATAACGTGAATGCCGGATTATTGACCTATCCCGTATTGCAAACGGCGGATATTCTTTTACACCGCGCCAACTTGGTGCCGGTCGGAAAAGACCAGGAGCAACACCTCGAGATGGCGCGCAATTTCGCGCAACGATTCAATCACCGGTACGGACCAGTTTTTCCAGAGCCGCAGGCGTTCAATTACGGACAAGAACTGGTGAAGGTTCCGAGCTTGGATGGAGCGGGTAAGATGAGTAAGAGTGAAAATCAGAATGCCACCTTATACTTGGCCGATGACGACGATTTGATCCGCAAGAAACTGATGAAAGCCAAGACCGATGCCGGTCCCACAGCCCCCAACCAACCCAAGCCCGACTACATCGAGAATCTCTTTGCACTGATGAAACTGGTTAGTGCTCCAGACACCATAGCGCATTTCGAACAGGCCTACCAAGGGTGTACGATTCGCTATGGCGACATGAAAAAGCAGCTGGGCGAAGACATGGTCCGTTTCATTACCCCCATTCGTGAAAAAGCCGCCGCCATTCATTCGGATGAAGACTATTTACGCCGGGTGATGCAATTGGGAGCGGACAAGGCCCGCAGCAGCGCCCTAGAGACCATGACCCTGGTGCGTTCTGCAATGGGGCTCAACTATTATTGATTTTTTACACGAATCGAGTTTGAATCCGAAAAATCGGAGTATTTTGTCTGCCCGATCGGATGGGATCGGTACGTACGATTATGGCAAAGGCAAAAAAAGCGAAGCACATAGCGATCGCAGGAAACATCGGGGCGGGTAAGACCACCCTCACGGAATTACTCAGTAAGCATTACCGCTGGATCCCCAATTTTGAGGATGTGGACCACAATCCCTACCTCATGGATTTCTACGAGGACATGCCCCGCTGGAGCTTCAACCTGCAGATTTACTTCTTAAACAGTCGGCTGCGCCAATTGGTGGAGATTCAACAAGGTACCGAGACGGTGATCCAAGACCGAACCATCTACGAAGACGCCAACATTTTTGCGCCCAACCTACATGAGATGGGACTGATGAGCAAGCGCGACTACGACAATTATTACGAGTTCTTCCAAACCCTGAAGACCTTAGTGCGTCCGCCGGACCTGATGATCTATTTGCAAGCTTCTGTACCAACGCTGGTTGGACAAATTCAGAAACGCGGACGGGAATACGAAGAAAACATCCGGCTGGATTACCTCAAACGCCTCAACGATTACTATCAAAAGTGGATCGGGGATTACAAAGAAGGCAAATTGCTGATCATTGATGTAGACAAGCTAAAATTCGGAGAACGCGAGGAAGACTTCGGTGAAGTGATCCGTCGTGTGGACGCCGAATTACACGGACTGTTTTAATCGGCCTTCGGAGCCGCTGCCATTACCTCCGCACTCACCCCACTGGCGTATTTCTCAAAATTCTTGACGAATAAGCCCGCTAGGTATTTTGCTTTTTGGTCATAGGCATTTACATCGCTCCACGTATTGCGTGGATTCAAGACTTCATTCGGTACACGGGGACATTGATCGGGGATGGCCAATCCGAATACCGGATCATTGGTATAGGTTGCGTTATCCAATTTTCCTTCTAACGCCGCCGTGATCATGGCGCGTGTAAGGCTTAGTTTCATGCGGTTTCCGGTTCCATACGAACCACCGGTCCATCCGGTATTGATCAGCCAAACATTCACTTGATGCTCCTGCATCTTCTTACCCAACAGGTGTGCGTACTCCCCGGGGTGCAACGGAAAAAAAGGCGCCCCGAAGCAAGCACTGAATGTGGGCTTGGGTTCGGTGACTCCGGCTTCGGTTCCAGCCACTTTGGCCGTATATCCGGAAATGAATTGATACATGGCCTGCCCGGGTGTCAATTTTGAGATCGGAGGAAGCACGCCATAGGCGTCGCAGGTCAGGAAGAAGATGTTTTTGGGTAGTCCACCAACGGAGGGCTCGACTGCATTGCTAATGAAGTTCAGCGGATACGATACGCGGGTGTTCTCGGTGATGGAAGCGTCGTCGTAATTTACGCGGTTGCTGCCCGGAAAATAAACGACGTTCTCCAGCAGCGCGCCGCTACGAATGGCGCGATAGATCTCCGGCTCTTTTTCTTCGCTGAGGTTGATCGTTTTGGCATAGCATCCGCCCTCGAAATTGAAAATGCCATCGTTCGACCATCCATGCTCATCGTCGCCAATGAGTTTGCGGTTTGGATCAGCACTGAGGGTGGTTTTACCGGTGCCGCTTAGTCCAAAGAAAATCGCAGTATCGCCGTTCAGTCCCAGATTGGCGCTGCAATGCATACTGAGTACGCCGTGTTCTTTTCCCAGGATGTAATTCAAAATGGTGAAGATGCCTTTTTTGGTTTCTCCGGTGTATCCGCTTCCGGTGATCAGGATTTGTTTTTCTGTCATGGAAATCACCGAGGCATTGTGCTGACGGGTGCCACAACGTTTCGCATCCAAATGCAAGCCGGGTACAGACACCACGGTCCAGTCGGGTGTAAAACCATCTAACTCCGACTCCGTGGGCCGGATAAACATATTATGAGCGAAGAGATTGGTCCAGGGTTTTTCACTGATCACCCGCACCTTCAATCGGTAACGTGGATCGGCACAAACAAAACAGTCGCGTACCCAAACTTCTTTCAGGGTGCTGAGGTAATGTTTAACATCGGTACGGATCAGTTCAAATGATTCCGGGGCGATCGGCTGGTTGAATTCATTCCAATTCACCGTTTGATCGGTCTTGGCATCGCGAACCAGAAATTTATCCTTCGGCGAACGGCCGGTAAACTCTCCGGTCTTGATCACCAAGGCGCCGGTATCGGAAAGGCTCCCTTCCTGGATGCGTAATGTATCTTGAACCAAAGCCTCGGGACTGGATTGATAATGCTGGTTAGTCGTTTCCTGTATTTGCCAATCGCTAAGCCGGGGTGTTCGTACTGACATTTGTATGTATTTGTCGCGCAAATCTACCCTCTTTTTATAAATGGGCTCAACGGCAGGGGTTGATTTTTCTCATTTTCGTTGATTTTCAATGGATTTCCAGCCATCGAGCGGCTGGCATTTTTCCATTAATTTCGAGGGAGTTAGAACCGTCAACATGAAATATCTACCCCTGGATCCTGCTTTGTTCACCCGCAATCGGTCGCGGTTCATGGACCGCATGAAAAAGAACTCGATCGCGGTATTTGTGAGCAACGACGAGGTGCCCAGTAATGCCGATGCCCTTTATCCGTTCAAGCAGAACAGCGATCTGTTCTGGCTGTCCGGTATTACGCAGGAGGATTCGATGGTGATCTTATTTCCCGATAATCCCGATCCCAAATACCGAGAAGTATTGGTGTTGGTTCGGCCCAACGAGCTCAAAGAAAAGTGGGATGGCAAAAGGCTGCGCGCGGCTGAAGCCAAAGCGATCAGTGGGATGCCGACCGTTGTTTGGCTGGATTCGTTGGATGGATTGCTGCAACCCTGGATCCACTTAGCTGAGAACATTTATCTCGATAGCAATGAGAACGATCGCAAAGCCAGTTTGATCCGCACGCGTGATTATCGTTTCATTGATGAAATGAAAGCCCGATACCCCTTGCACAAATACGAACGCGCAGCCGCTATCATGAAGGAGCTACGCGCGATCAAAACACCGCAAGAGATCGAAGTGGTGCAAAAAGCGATCGACATCACCGAACAGACCTTCCGCCGGCTGCTCCAATTCATCCGTCCGGGTGTCATGGAATACGAGATCGAAGCCGAGATCTGGCATTCGTTTCTTTCGCAACGGGCTACGGGTCCGGCTTATGGAAGCATCATTGCCAGCGGGGATCGTGCCCGCACGTTGCATTATGTCAACAACAACCAGGAATGCAAAGACGGCGAATTGTTGTTGATGGATTTCGGGGCCGAGTATGGCGGTTATTGCGCCGATCTAACGCGTACCGTTCCGGTTAGCGGAAAATTCACGCGTCGTCAGAAGACGGTGTACAATGCTTGCTTGCATTTGCACGAATATGCCAAGTCGTTATTGAAGCCCGGCATCACGATTTTGGATTACACTGATAAAGTAGGCGAAGAGGCCACGCAGCAATTCCTGAAGATCGGGCTGCTGCGCAAATCGGACGTTAAGAATGAGGACGCAGAGAATCGGGCCTATCGCAAATACCTGTATCATGGCATCTCGCATCATTTGGGCGTGGATGTACACGATCTGGGTACCCGCACGGCCCCAATCCAGTCCGGTATGTTGTTTACGGTGGAACCGGGCATTTACATCGAAGAGGAGCAAATGGGTATACGCATTGAGAATAATCTCTGGATTACCCGTCAGGGCAACAAAGACCTGATGAAAAACATTCCCATTACGGTGGAAGAGATCGAAGCTTGCATGAAAAATTCGACTCGATGAAACAGATTCCGAATCTCTTCACGCTTCTGAATTTGTTGTTCGGCTGTTTGGCCATCGTTTTTTTATTGACCGACGGAATGGTATTGGTGCCTACTGCCGAGGGGACAGTTTATTTCGATCTGCCGGCTTCGATCGGGCTGGCTTCGTTGTTCATTGCACTCGCCGCCGTGGTGGATTTCTTTGATGGGATGTTGGCGCGGCTCTTCAAAGCCGATTCGGCTATGGGACGCGAATTGGATTCCTTGGCCGATGTGGTCAGCTTTGGCGTGGCTCCGGGCATGATCCTTTTTTCTTTTTTAAGATTGAGTTGGTCGGCGGAGATCACCGCCATGGATACATCAATCGTTTATCTGCTCCCGGCATTTTTGGTCCCCCTGGCTGCTGCCTGGCGCTTGGCCCGATTCAATATCAGTCCCGCCCAGTCTAGTTATTTTCAAGGTGTGCCTACCCCGGCGGTCGGACTCACCATTGCGACCCTTCCGCTGGCTTATTGGATGGAGAACGGTTCCTGGCTCTCTTCCTTGCTGCTGGAGTCGTGGTTCTTGTAT
>ENA-UPTJ01001291-UPTJ01001291.1-marine-metagenome-genome-assembly--contig:-NODE-1291-length-13646-cov-5.343536_pt1 | contig 13646 bp, 14 predicted proteins | sample MGYA00238168_ERZ767080 | MGnify/ENA primary metagenome ERZ767080 (study PRJEB28935, sample SAMN06266237) | marine metagenome | isolation source: Columbia River Estuary | place: USA:Columbia River... | reverse complement strand
TTATTTCTTCCGTTGAATATAAATCAAATCCAGAATCACCACCATAATTATAATAAGGTGTTTTAACATCTTGTTGAAGTTTTTGATAACCCAATGGTAGGGTTGTACTATAGTTGTTCATATCTTCTTCAAGTTGTTTAATATCCAATCCATATTCATTGAATATATCATCATCATCTTCCAATAAATCATCAACGGATACATCATCTAAATCACCATAAAGGTTTTTTATTTCTTCAATTTTTGATTTAAGGTATTCCAAATCTTCTAATTCTTTACTATTCATTATTTTAAGTCTTTTAATTTTATTATAACATCAATTAATACGTTAACATCTTTTTCACAATATTTAACGATTTCATTAAGTTTACCTTCATTCCAATATGCGTGATGAACTTTATCACCGGTTACTTCACCATCTTTTGATGATTTAACATTCATTGATGAACACATTAGATCCAACGAACCGATAGATGAATAAGCACCATATTGCCAAACTTCTTTTGTGTCAATCGCTTTAATTTCCCACGGTTTTGTATCATATGTTGGAAGTAACGCTGGTGGTAATAAACCATTAATTATCATTCTTTTTGCCAACATTGGGATATCAAAATTCTTCAAGTTATGACCACATAAGTAGAAATCTAGTTTTGAACATCTATTTAATAATGTTTGACAACTTTTAAGGATTTCTTTTTCATCATCACCATAAAACGATTGTGTTTTTACTTCACCATTATCCAAAACAAATGAAAATGATACACAAACTATTTTTGCGAACTCTGGAACCAGGGCACACCTGTTCGCGAAGATCCTATTTTTTTGATTTTCACGAACAAGTTCCTCTTCTGGAAATCTTTTCAAAAACCAATCATAATAATTGATAAATTGTTTTGCCACTTCTGGTCTATTAATAACACAAGTGTCATAATCTTTTTCAATCCCCACGGATTCAATATCCATGAACAAGATTTTGGTTATCGGATGCTTTAACATTTACTATACTTTTATAAAATTCACGTCTATTTTTGGTAACCGTTCTAAGGTCGTATGTATCCTTAACTGTTTCATATAAGCGTTCGCCCATATCTTTAACCATATTTGGATTTTCAACTAACTTCTTGATGTATTTTGACCAATCACTATGATTTCTAACTTCATCCACCAATAACGCGTTCCCATCACCAAATATACCATTTTTTAATGAATGTGTCAAATCAATTGTGTATGGCCCAACATTTGATGCGATTAATGCCTTTTTATAAAAACCTGCTTCAATGACTTTTAATTGTGATTTCATTCTATTGAAAACATGGTTCTTTATTGGTGCTAATGAAATATCAATATTGGAATAATGCGACGCATAAGTGTTCACTGGTAAAGTCCAAATTCTTCTATATGGTAATGTATAATCACAAACATATTGTTCATCTTTATATTGTTGTAAAAATTTCAAATAATTTTCGTCAACAGTTTTATAATTATTTGTGAAAATCGCTTCGTATTTAGTCCATACAGTTTCTTCTGGTCTAATATCCCTTTTACGTTCTTCACCAGTTTGTTGATTGATTTCCGTAACTGAACCTCTAGTGTCAAAACCACACAATACATATTGGATATCTTTATTGATTGATGAATTTTTACCAATAAAACCATCCAATAATTTAAGATCGTGAAAATGTGATGACCCGCCAATCCAACCAACTCTAACCTTATCACACTCTAATGTTGGTACATTAAATTGTTTTTCATCCGGATTGATTGCGTTGGGAAAAATATGAACATTTTTATTAAACTTCATAATTTCACTAGCGAACACACTTGTTGTTGTCGTCACGTAGTCCGCTTTTTTAAGGTTAGCAACGATTTTTTCATGTATTTTATGTTTAACAATCAATGAATGAATTGGATGTTCTTTTGTTGGTAGCCAATAATCATCAATATCATAAACAGTAACGATTCCTTCTTTTTTCAAGAAGTCCATAATTTCCAAATTCTGTTCGTATGAATGACCAATATTTCGGTGAACATGAACAATATCATATTTTCTCCAATAATTTGCGTCATTGATGTTTGGATTTGGGTCAATATCTACATGGAATTCATCACCATACATTTCCTGTAGCATAACATGGGGGTCGACTGTACGGTATTTACCTCAGCCAACCCCCGACTGGTCTGAAGCTAGAGCTAACACTCTAATCTTATCACGACCATTCAAGGGGTTGTTATTTATCATATTTAATTAATTTTTATTTATAGTGGGGTTAACCCATTAAAGAAAATATAGGTTTTTGATACCTATAAGTCAATTTTTATTTGTGGATTTATTATAAATGATGAAAAAAAATAAGTGGCTTGATAAAGTAGGATACATAGATAAAGTTAAAACCAAAACTAATACCAAAGACCTCTACCTACTCAAAGACAAAATCAAAATCTAAGTCTTGTTTTTACCACCCAGTTGTACCTATCCGGTTAACCTGTGTGGTCATTAGAGTCAAAACTCAGTTTTAAGAATTTGTAGATAGAGCGGAAAATATTAAGTTATAACTACTTGTTGCAGTTATCTTAGGCTGTATATACTATATCTTATATTTTCAGAAAACCTACCCTATCAAACCTAAATGGGGGTGATATCAACTTCTGTTTAACCACTCCCAACCTTATTAATTTAATTGTGATAAATAAAGGTCAATAACGTCCTGGAATCTTGAATCAACGTTGATTCTTAATGCGGCGATTTCACTAATTTTAGTTTGACGATTGAACTCAAGTTCTTCTCGTAGTCTAGTTAATTCAGCGTTGTACGCCGCGTATTCTTTTTGGTATTGACTATTCAATACATCATTAGATGAATTAACTCTAGAAAAACCATCGGCATTGTGTCTAGCGATACGAGCATTTTCAGCGGTAGTTAGATCTTTAACTTTAGCCTTAAAATAGTTTACTCGTTGTTCGTACTGACGATGTTTAGTCGCCAATTCATTATGAATGGTTAACAACTGTTCGTTAGTGTGGTGGATGTGTACCATTAAAGGGGTTTTCTTCCCTTGTTCAATTTCAATCCATTCTAAAGTTTTAATTTTAGGAAGTTCTTTTCTTAAAGAATCTAACGGACCATTCTTATGAATGAACTGACCAATATGTGCGGCATAAGCCTCCGCTTCAGTATATTCATTGATTTCATTTTCAGTTAGTTGTGACCAACCAAAATTTTCATCAACATTATCTAATGGTTCAAACACCCCCAATTTAGGTCTAGTAGGTTGTTCTATTGTCAACTCCATATCCATATAGCGAGCTTCTTTAAGTAAAGAATCCTTCGCTTTAATATTCTCCATTAAGAACGCTTGAGTTGCGTGTAGTTTAGCTTTTTCTAACAACAATTCAGTTAGATTAGTAGGTACTGGTTTACCAACTGTTTCAACATAAGTTTGATCACCAATTGTTAATTTCTTCTCAACATTGTTGATACCATTTAACTCAGCAGCGATATCTGACGCACGTTGATTACACAAATTAGAAATTGATTGTGCTTGTGATAAGGATAAACCTTTTGTTGCTAACGAATGTTTTTTCATAAGAATAAGATTAAAGATTTTTAGTAAAATTAGTTATTATTTTTTAATTGGTCAAATATATTTTTAATTTTTTTTTATCGTGATTTCTTCTACAAATATAAATGTTTTTTTCATTCAAACAATATCTGAATAAATATTTTTTGTAAATTTGGTAAATAAATTAAAGATAAAGATTATGAAAAAGTTGGTGTTAACATTATTCCTATTAACAAGTATTAATTGTTTTGGTCAACGTGGACCATATGGATATGGGTATGGTATTCGTTTTGGTTGTGGGAATGATTTGGATTTAACATTCACTGGTGGAATGTTATTAGCTGGAGGTAGTTTTACATATTTATATGGTGCTCAAGTATATCCTTTTTTTACCCCTGGTTATAGTACATATCCAGATCAAAAACAAATCAATAATATTCAGACAATTGGATTGATTATATTAACTACTGGTGCGGGAATATTAATTGAGGAATCTATTCGTCATTCACTACATAAACGAGGTGGAACAAAAAACCCCCGTTTTTAACGAGGGTTTTAATTTATTCACTTATTTTTCGTATTTTGGATAGTTTACCTTCAAACATATGTTGACCGACTCTAAACTTAAATTGTTCATTTGTTTTGGATGTTGATTCAACAAGTAGACCATTTTCTTTAAGTACTTCTTCCATTGTTTCACGAACTATTGATCTAATATCATCAGCTGTTATGGATGGTATTGATTGTTGAGGTGTTTGTTTTTGTCTTGGTTCAGTTATTGGTGTATTACCATTATTCATCAATCTTGATGCTTTTTCAACTAATTCATCGGATAATGTTGTATTACCCCCCATTGATGTTGGTTGAGCGATTGGATTTTCAATCATAAGTTGTTTTATTGCGTCAGGTAGTTTTGAACTCATTATACGATCCGTGGTTAATGGTTGTGGATTTGGTATTGTTTTTTGTTCGGCCATAAATTCTTCTGGTAGGTTGTAGTTCGCAGTTGGTGCTTGATAATCTTCAACCATTGGTGTTGAATTAATATTTGTTGGGATACCACCTCTACCCATTGTATTATGTTTATCCATGATTGCTTTGGATACCATTAATCTTTTAATTAAATCATTTTCGTTATTCATACTTATGCGATTAAATCGTTATTATTATCATCAAATTTAGCGTTAATTATTATCCTTGTCATACTTTTATCCCCATTTGGGTTATAACCTGGTCTTGGGATTAAAAATGGTTCACCCGTTGGTTTAAAAGACAATATTTTATCAACTCTAAAAATCCTCCATCCTGGTAGTGGTTGTTTACGTTTATAATGGGTGTGTGACGCTCCTTTATCATCCCAAGCACGAACAATAGGATTCCCCGCTTTACTATACCCAAAACAAACAGGTTCTATTTCACGTAAACCTTTACCACCTGGTTCGTCACCATCGTAATAGATGATGATTTTTTGTTTATGTTTAATTGCCTTAATCACCGAATTAACCGACGCTACTTCAAGTATAAGGTTTTTAACTGTATTGTAAAGATTCATGTTAAGCTTTTGGTGTTGTGTATGGATTAACTTTTTTATAAGTATTGATCACTATTTCTTTTTTACGTTCAACGATATCTTGAATCGCACCTGCGTTATCGTTATTAGTATCTAAAAAAGCACCAGTTCCTTTACCTTGAGCATCACCAGTCGCTAAAGCGTCCGGATTTGTTGAGGTATATTCATTGGTTTTTTTATAATCATTTTTAGGGAATAATTTACCACGTTCACCTTGTGCGATTTGTGATAATTTGTTATTCGGTTGGTCAAAATTTAATGGTTCATTAGCTGGCATAATTAGATTATTTTTTTAATTAAATCGTTTATTCTTTTAAGGTTTTCTGTTATTTCGGAATTATAATAGTCTAAAGAAGACTTATGTGCTTTTGATGGTCTATTAAGATCCGTTATATTATCTTTTTGATGTGGGTCTAGGTATTGGTTTGGTAATACTATAGATTTTATTTCTTTACCTAATTCAACACCATCACGCATTGTAGTTAGGGTATTGTTAACCCAATCTTTAACGTAGTGTCCACCATTCAATATAAAAGGTTTGTCATCATCATTACCATTGAAGTTGTCAAACCAATTTTTCATCCTTTTAAGTTGTGAATAAGTTATTGTTTTCTTTTCACGCAATTCTTTATTTCGTTTATATCCTTCAATTCGTTCATGACCATTTGCTGAGTCAAAACATTGTTGTAGATAATTAACGATTGTTTTTGGTAGGGGGATTATATTTCCATATAAATCACTATTCATTGTTTTTTAATGCTTTAATAATATCATTTATGGATACACCTTCTTTTTTCGCTATTTTTTTAATTGACTCAATATTCTTTTTTAAGAATGTATCAATTGGTTTTGTTTGTTCTTTTTCAATGATATCGGATTTATCTTTATTTTTTTTTGTTAAGATATCTTCTACCATTTTTAACATTTGTTTTTTTTCTTCCTCAATTTTTTCTTTTTCGGATAGTCGTTGTTTAATGAACGCACCTTTAACTTTTCCCTTTTCAAGTTTTGGATCTTTACCGAATTCGTTAGCACGTTCTTCAGGATTTTCAACCCCCATATCTTCAAGGGTTTCAACCGTTTCATCATAGTCCAGGTATTCTGTTTCATCCCAACCAAAATTTTTATGAACATCAGTTTCAGAAATTGTATTTGACTTTTCATCTTCACTTTCCCCCCAATATACACGATAACCTAATCTAAATGGGTCTTGTATAATACGGGCAGTGTTAATTCTCTGGTCCATTGTACTGTTTGATGATTGTCCTTGATCTAATATCGGAACGTTTGATCCCAACATAGTTGCGTCCGAATCTACAAGTTCGTCCAATTCACCATCTTTAATTTTTTCAAATTTTTTGGTGATATAATCTTTTGATAATTTCTTTTTTTGTTTTAAGAATTTTGAAATATTTTCTTTTACTTCTTTTTCATGTTTTTTATCAAAATCCATTCGACTATCATTTTTTCTAGATTCGGTTAATGTATCACCAACCGTATAGAAAACAATGATTTTATTTTTACCTTCTTTTATAAGAAAATAACAATTATTGTTATAATATTCTTTATTAAACTCCAACATATAGAATCACTTTATTAATAAATATTCATTAACCGAGTATTTATCTAAAAAAGAATAACGTGCCACAAAATATTAATCAATATTTTAATCAAAACTGGAAGATAACACTTAGTCGTGATACCTATTATGTTGCTATGACCTCAGATGAAATGGACTATAACCAAGAAGTTGTATTTTCACCATTTTTAATCGCACAAACATATGGTAATAAATTGCCATTATATTTTGATACTAATAGTGAAGATACCACTAAACAAAATTTATCGTTGGTATATGGTTCATATAATCCTCAAAATATTTTTGTATCCCAAAATTATTATAATATAAATGATGAAGATTTATCTTGTTTTTCATCAACAACCTTGTGTGATATTGGTTTAACTGGTATTGACAATGGTTTAGTTGATAAGATGACCGGGAATACGTTAACATTTACAAAAGGGTTAATAAGTGAATCGGATAAGTTTGATAGGTTGAAGTTTGATCGTAGAATGAAATTATTTCAAACAACAGGTTATACTTCACAGAATATTGTTTTTTCAGGGTTTAATGACGTTATTGTTTACGAAGTCGTTGGGAAGGAACTACCGAATGTTGGTAAATACCATGAATTATATGGTGGATTCTATCAAGGGTTTTATAAGTTATTTGGTTATGATTACGAAGTCATGCCGAATAGAATGAATAAGGGTTGGAGTGTTGAGTTAATACTTAAACCTAGATTATTCAATGAATATACACCGAGTAGTGGGCAAACCACACTAAATACTTTATACCCAGATAATAAAAACACTTTTTTCTATTTAGGAACTAGAGCTGAGAATAAATTTTATCATCACGCGAATGGTGAACCGATTAGCGGCTATACTAGAATAACTGAAGGTTTACATGAAAAATTAGACACTTGTGCTTGTTGTGATACAGGAAATACAAGTAGTCGTTGTGTTTATGTTTACCCTCCTCGTTCAATGGATGATAAATATGATTATCACCAAAACAATGGGTGTGATAAATGTTCAAATGTAAAATCAACATGTTATCAATGTAAATATTGTGGATGTTCAACACCGGAATATGACACTTGTGGTTGGGAATGTAAACAACATTCATGTTCATCAAGTATTGAGAATACGTGTGAATCCAATCCATTATATGATTCAATATCTAACGCAATATCGTTTAAGTTATCTGGTGATGTTAAAAACCCATCTATTTGTATTAGAGTATTAAGATTCACTGGGGATTGTATTACCGATGATACTTGTGATAAGAATATTACTTATACAACCGGCTATACAGTTGAAAATTATTATACTGAACCAATTTACCCTAGATGCCAACAAGAAAATCCTGAATGGTTAAACAATGAACATTGGTTTATGTTGAATGTTGTTTGGCAACGTTATCAATTTTTGGACGATTGTGATTTATTATATAAAGGGGGGTTAGATGTTATAACAAAAACAAGTTATCTTGAATCATTAGCGAATAATACACAATCATTAGTTAGTGGTGAATATAACCATTCTGGGTCGCCAACACCTGAACAAGTTGAATTGGTTAACTTAAATGAGGATTGGTTAAAAGAAAAAGATTATCGTAAAGGTAGATTAAGAATTTATCTTAATGGTAAAATATTCCACACCATTGAAAATTTTGAAGAAATTATTCCTAGAGGGTTAAATACTGATAAGGAAAAACAAATTGGTGTTCCATTTAACATTTCATGGGGTGGTGGTACACAAGGGTTAATTGAAAATTTAACTTTTAGTTCAACCACGCAATTAAATGGACCATACATACAAGACCCAGAATGTTTATCAAATGATATATTAAGTGGAACAACCTTCAGTGGTTTGAATACAAATATTTTAATTAATCAACATTTCGCGGGTACTTTTGAGGGTGCGGTATCACAGTTCAGAATGTATGTTGTTCCATTATCAGCACCAGAAGTTAAACATAACTTCAACGTCCTTAAGAATAAGTTTGATATGTTTAATCCAGATTGTCCGGATTGTTCAACGACAATTTGTTTGGAAAATGACTTCACCTATAGTATTAGCAATGGTTCAACTATTGAATCACCAGTTGAATTGACTGAAGATTATAAATTCTTGGGTAGAATGTTTATTCCAGATGTTAGGGATAACAAATATTTAATTAAAAATAATTTTGAGTTAATCAAAACTAAAATAAATAGACGACCAACTAATAAACCACAACCAACTCCTTCCCCTTCACCAAAACCGATGGTTAGATTCTGGAATGGTGATGGTTGGTGGGGAAATCAAGGGGATAAACCATATTGTGTGGGGTATTCGTGGGCACATTGGATTGAAGATGGGCCAGTTGAACATGGGGGTATCGCCCCAATTGTATCACCAGAATTAATTTATTCTCAAGCACAAAAGGTAGATGAATGGCCTGGTGAAAATTATGATGGTACATCTGTTAGGGGTGGTGCTAAATTCTTAAAAACACAAAATGTTATTGATTCCTATTATTGGGCATTTGATGTTGACACATTAATAAAAACGGTATTTGAATTGGGACCAGTTGTTGTTGGAACTTATTGGTATCGTGGTATGTTTAGACCAGATCGTAATGGTATTATTAGACCAACCGGCGGTATAGTTGGTGGTCATGCGTATGTTATTAATGGGGTTGATAAAAATAAAAAATTATTTAGAATTAAAAATAGCTGGGGTAAAAACTGGGGAGTAAATGGATATGCTTATATATCATTTGATGATATGAAAAAATTGATAAATCAAAACGGAGAAATCTGTATTGCGGTTGAGAAGAATTTTTAATAATGGCTAATAGGATAACAATATCAAGTAATAACTTCAATGGTGAATTGGTGAATATTTTATTCAAACCAGATAATCAAGAAATAACTATAAATTTGGGTGATGTAAACATACCTTATTCATTTAACACTGAAGGTATATTACCCCCGTGTGATGTTTATGGTACGTATACTATTTTGGTTAAAAGTACGGATTGTCCTTATATTATGAATGTTGTTAGGACTACTCCAACACCGACTCCAACACCTACTAACACTCCAACAATCACACCGACACACACGTTTTATCCAACTTCAACTCCGAGTATAACACCATCATATCCAATTTATATAACACCAACACCTTCATTTTACATATGACGTTTGAGTTAACTGGAATATCGGGTCATTCACCATATGATATCTATATTTGCGATATCACGGATTCTTATTGTTATTTGGTTGCTTTTGGAATAACTACAATACCACCATCTATTGAATTAATAACACCTAGTGAATTTGGTGGGGTTGAAGAACTATTAATTAAGGTTATTGATATTGAGGGTTGTAAATTTTTTAGGTATTACACTTGTTTAACACCTACACCAACCCCGACACCGACTCCAACACCTACACCAACTCCAGTACCTACTGAATGTTTATGTATAAGTGTTTATAATCCAACGGTTGTTAATTTAAGTTTTTCATATGTTGATTGTCAAGGAACTAATGTTAACGATGTTGTTCAACCAGCAACAACGTTATATGTTTGTGGTAAAGATTTGGTTGGTGATGATGGTTTAATTATTGAGGTTAACGATCCTTGTGTTGATAATACTTGTCCAAATATCCCTCCAACACCATTGTGTTATTCACTTAATGTTTGTGAATTGGATGGGTTTTGTGATGAAAATACGTTCATTGTTAATTATCCATTAACTGGTATTGATTTTTTAGATGATATTAATCAACAACCAACTTGTGAAGAATTAGAAAATTATGTTTGTTTTAGTCAAGAAGATTTAGATTCAGAATGGAGGGATGTTAAGGATCAATATTTTATAGAATTAGAAGAAAACATCAACACTAAATATTTTGGTTATAATGACAATGAACTACCATATGATTTAACAACTTTACAAGAATTTTTAACAACTCAAAATAACAATAGCGTTTATCATAAGGCAGGTTTTAGGGACGTTAAGATTAAATGGTGGAGAAATAATTCGGAATACACTGAATGGTTTGATATTGTTTGTGGTTCGGATTCTTTAAATGATATCTTCCCAGGTATTGAAGAATTTAGTTATTTACATCCAGTTGACGATATATCTTTAGCACCAGTTGGAGTGTCTGGTGAATTAATAAAAACAACAGGAATAACGATTTCGGAGTACTATTGGTCACCGATAACAAATGATTGGGTTGAATTGGGAACTGAATGTATTGGTACGTATTTAAGTAGTTTCTTAACATTAAAACAAATAACACGCAACGCTTCAATAAACGCAACAAAACAATTATTTTTGGCGTTAAGACCGTACCTATATGCTTCGCATTATCTACCAGTTTGGCAAATAAAAAAATATAAAGGATTTTAATTTATTAAATCAAGTTTTTGTTTATTTTATAAATAAAAAATAAATGAAAATTTTTATACAAATCGCAGCATATCGTGATCCCCAACTTATACCGACAATCGAATCATTAATTGATAAGTCAAAACATCCTGAAAATTTAGTATTTGGAATTTGTCATCAATATCATCCAGATGATACTTTTGATGATTTAACAAAATATAAAGAAGATAATCGTTTTAGAATAATTGATGTTTTATATACCGACGCAAAAGGTGCTTGTTGGGCGAGAAATCAAATTCAATCATTATATGATGAAGAAGAATATACCTTCCAACTTGATTCCCACATGCGTTTTGAACAAGATTGGGATGAAATATTAATCAATGAAATTAAGTTATTACAAAATAAAGGATATGAAAAACCATTAATCACCGGTTATGTATCTTCTTTTGACCCAGATAATGACCCGGAAGGTAGAGTATTAGAACCATGGAGAATGGTGTTTGATAGATATATCCCCGAAGGTGCGATATTCTTTTTACCAGAAGTTATTCCAAATTGGAAAAACATTCATGAACCAATACCAGCAAGGTTTTATTCAGCACATTTTTGTTTTACATTAGGACAATTTTCAAATGAAGTAAAACACGACCCAAACATATATTTTCATGGTGAAGAAATATCCATCGCAGCAAGAGCATATACCCATGGATATGATTTATTCCACACAACAAAAGTGGTTGCTTGGCATGAATATACAAGAAAAGAACGAGTTAAAGCGTGGGATGATGATAAAACTTGGTATCTTAAAAATGATAAATCCCATTTAAGAAATAGAAAATTATTCTCAATGGATGGTGAAAAATATAATCCAGAAGAATTTGGGGAATATGGTTTTGGAAATGTTAGAACACTTGAAGATTATGAAAAATATGCGGGATTAAAATTCTCAATTAGGGGAGTTCAACAATATACATTAGATAAAAAATACCCACCAAACCCATATCTATATAATAACGAGGAAGAATGGTTATCAAGTTTTTCATCAATATTTAAGCACTGTATTGATGTGGATTTTAATTTATTACCAGAAGATGATTATGAATTCATAGTTGTAGCATTCCACAATGAAAATGATGATACTATATATCGTCAAGACGCGGATAAAACGGAAATAAAAAGATTATTCAACGACCCTGATGGGTATTGTAAAATATGGAGGGAATTTCAAACCCCAAAAAAACCACACAAATGGGTGGTATGGCCATATTCAACATCAAAGGGGTGGTGTGATCGTATTGTAGGATATTTCTAAAGATGAACAAAAACATAACAATAATAACGGGATTATGGGATATCGGTCGTGGTCAACTGGATGGTTGGTCCAAACGTGATTTTAATTCATATAAAGAAAAGTTTTTTGAATTATTAAAAACCGATAATCAATTGTGTATTTTCATTGACGAATCCTTAAAACAAGAAGTTGAGGAAATAAGGAAAAACAAACCAACAAGAATATACATAAAGAATTTAACAGATTTTAACACCTGGACACCCCATTTTAATCTTATTCAAGAAATAAGAAATAATGATGAATGGAGAAATATTGCATCATGGTTATCCGAATCACCACAAGCGAACTTAACATATTACAATCCAATTGTGATGACCAAGTTCTTTATGTTAAACGATGTTGCTCTAGATAACCCTTTTAACTCCGAATATTTCTTTTGGATTGATGGGGGGATAACAAACACCGTTCATCCGGGATATTTCACCCATGATAAAGTTTTTGATAAGTTAGATACATTCCTTGAAAAGGATTTTTTATTAATATCATACCCATACATTGGTTCAGAAGAAATTCATGGATTCAAAAGAAAACCGATGGCGGATTATTGTAATACCGATTATGTTAGATATGTTTGTCGTGGGGGATTCTTCGGTGGGAAAAAAGAATATATTCATCAACTTAACACCCAATACTATTCCATAATGGAAAATACATTACAAAATGGGTATATGGGTACGGAAGAATGTTTTTTAACGATATTAAGTTATAACAATGATATCCAACTACATTCGGTGGAAGATAATGGTCTTATATGGCCTTTTTTTGAATATATAAAAAATCATAAACCAATAGAAGATGAAGTTGCGTTATATGTTATAACCTTTAATTCACCAAACCAATTCAAAACATTAATTAAATCCATGTTGGAATATGATGAAGATTTTATCCTCAAACCAAAAAAATATTTATTGGATAATTCAACGGATTTATCAACAACAAAAGAATATGTTAAGTTATGTAAAAAATATGACTTCACACATATAAAAAAAGATAACATTGGAATTTGTGGGGGAAGACAATTTATTGCCGAACATTTTGATAAATCTAATCATAAATATATGTATTTTTTTGAGGATGATATGAATTTCTACCCAATAAAAGGGGAATTATGTAAAAATGGTTTTAATAGATATGTTGAAAAATTATACAGCAAATCATTGGAAATAATTAAAAAAGAAAATTTTGATTATCTTAAATTAAACTTCA